>Ga0172380_10009627_pt1 | contig 10261 bp, 9 predicted proteins | sample Leawe162metaG_FD_119747 | JGI IMG/M metagenome (GOLD analysis project Ga0172380, IMG submission 119747) | Leachate microbial communities from a municipal landfill in Southern Ontario, Canada - Leachate well 162 metaG | ecosystem: Engineered > Solid waste > Landfill > Unclassified | place...
CACACATGATTACGACGAAGTAGTGAAAAACGCACCACTCGACATGCTTCTCTCGGAGACCGACGCGCCCTACGTGACCCCGGCACCGCACCGCGGCAAGCGTAACGAGCCAGCGTATGTCGAATACGTCGTTCGGGCCATCGCTGCCATACGGGGAGATGATCCCGAAGCTGTCGCTCAGCAGCTGATTCAGAACGCTGAGCGCGTTTTCGGGGTATCCCTGAGCACGATCTGATTCTTGCGGGGCAGGTGGGCTCGTGATAGAGTGCCTCGACATATGGCAGAAGCACAGAGCCCTGAAATCGTCGATTCTTCGGACAACGAAGCGATTCTTCGCATTTACGAGGTCGGATACCTCGTTATTCCGACGGTTGCCGAAGAAAATGTCGAGAAAGTCGTCGGAGAGATCCGCGGCATCATCGAAAAGGTAGGTGGCTCGTTCATCGCCGAAGGAGCTCCGACGCTCACGCGGCTCTCATACGAGATGGAGGCTCGCGAGGGGGATAAGCGCGTCTACCATGATCGCGGATATTTCGGATGGCTCAAATTCGAGGCTCCGACTGCGGTCGTCCCGATGCTGAACGATGCACTCAAAGTGAACGCTTCGATCCTTCGTCACATCATATTCCAGACGGTGCGCGAGGAAACACGTGCTCGCATGAAGGCGCCGACACTCCGCGAAGTGAAGCGCACCGATACCATCAAGACCACCGCGCGTCGCGATGATGAGGTGTCCGCACCGATCTCCGAAGTCGATCTCGACAAGGCGCTTCAGGACATCACTACCGACTAGTGCTACACTTTTTGTATGTACATCAACAAGGCCATTCTTTTCGGTAATCTCACCCGCGATCCGGAACTTCGCGCTCTGCCGAGCGGCATGAATGTGTGCAATTTCTCGATCGCCACGAATCGCGTGTACAAGGATCGCGATGGAAAGAAGCAGGAACAGACAGATTTCCACAATATCGTCGTCTTCGGCCGCCAGGCTGATACCGTCGCCCAGTACTTGAAAAAGGGGAGCTCGGTATTCGTTGAGGGCCGCATGCAGACACGCAGTTGGGATGATAAGACGAGCGGCGAAAAGAAATACCGCACCGAAGTCGTCGCCGACTCGGTACAGTTCGGTCCTCGCAGCTCGGGAGGCGGAGGTGGCAAACGCGAGGAACAGCCGGAAGAGGCGATGTCCTCGGGAGGTTCGACAGGTATCGATTATCCGAAAGATGACATTAACCCAGACGACATACCTTTCTAGTGCGAAGCACGTGAAAATAGTTAGAAAATTTTATGGCAAACAACATACTCACGCAGAATGATATCCAGCACGTCGACTACAAAGATGTCGATCTCTTGAAGCAGTTCATCAACCCGCATGGCCGCGTGATGTCGCGCAAGCGCTCGACCCTCACTGCAAAGCAGCAGCGCGCCGTCGAGGCCGCGGTGAAGCGCGCCCGCTTCATGGGGCTTTTGCCCTTTATCCAAAAGTAATTTTGGATAAGAGGCAAAAGCGGCCGCAGCGTGGGGCCCAAGCGCGACGGCGCTTGGGATAGCGAGGCGGGCCCGGCGTGCGGGCCGCAGCAGCGGTCCGACATGTGGGGTGTTGCCTTTCATTCAAAAATAATCGCAAAAAGAAAAGACCCCGCTTTTGCGGGGTCTTTTCTTACTTGTATCTTTAGACGCGTTCTACGTATTCACCCGTTTCAGTATTCAAACGGACGGTGTTGCCGGCCTCGACGAACATCGGGACGGTGACGGTCGCGCCGGTCTCGAGCGTGACGACCTTGTCGCCGCCTTGAGCAGTGTTGCCGCGGGTGTTCGGCGGGGCCTCGGTGACCTTGAGGTCGACTTTGACCGGAAGCTTTATCTGAATGGGCTCGCCGTCGAACCATCGCACCTCCACTTCCATATTGATCTTAAGGTATTTTCCTGAGTCGCCGATGTGACTTTCGTCGAGAGTGAAGCGTTTTGATTTGTCGCTCGCCTCGTGAAAGAACCATTCACTGTTGCGTTCGTAGATGAATATAGCCGGACGTGATTCGACTTCAGCCTCTTCCACTTTGTCCGACACATGGAATGTGTGTTCGGCCATGGAGCCGGTCTTGAGATTGCGGAGTTTCACCTGGTTGACAGGCTTGCGCTGCTGCTTGCGGAATACCCACGCAGAGAGCACTTCGTACGGCTCATCATCGATGATGATAAGGCGTTTTGGCAGGACTTCGTTGTATGCAAGCATCGACATGTGGGAGCATTCTACAGGCGACGTAGAGCGAGCGCAATATGCGAAATATTTTGCATAGTGCCAAGTCGAGGAGTCTGAAAACTTCGTTTATTCAAGATTTCGGATTTGTCCACTTAATTCTCCAGCAGCCTGATCAGCGCGAACTTTTCTTTCTTAAAAGTCTTGAAACCTTGTTTCTCGAAAAGATCGGTGGCTCCGGTGATGCTGAGCAGTTCATATACGTCGAGTGCCCGTGCTTCGTCGACACATTTTCCGATAAGATCTGTTGCGATCCCTTTGCCTTGGTGGGCGGGGAGTACTGCCAGACTGCGGACTTCCGCCAACCGTTGAGAATAGACTTCGAGCGCGCAGCAACCGACGACCTGTCCGGCTTCTTCTGCGACAAAGAATTCGTCGGGACGCGGTAAATGCACCTGCATGAGAGTGTCAGGAAAAAGCGCAATGAGCGCCTCAATAGCAGGGAAGTCATCCCCGGTCGCCTTGCGAATGATCATAGATCACTCTTCCGAAGCTGAGCCTGACGATTTTGACGTCATGCCGCCCTCATTGAGACCCTTCTTGATGTCCTTAAGAAGCTGATTCAGTATCGGTTTGTTCTCGCGCAGGAATGTGCGGGCAGCATCATAGCCGCGGCCGAGTTTGGTCTCTCCGATCGTGTATGAACCACCCGAGGATTTCTCGACAAATCCGAGCTTCTCGCCGAGCGCGAGCGCCTCGCCCTCTTTGGAAATACCTTCGCCGTAGAGCATGTCGAATTCGACGGCGCGGAATGGGGCTGCGATCTTGTTCTTCACGATCTTGACGCGGTGGCGTCCGCCCATGGTCTCGTCGCCTTTTTTGATCTGTGCGATGCGGCGGATATCAATGCGTACCGAGGTATAGAACTTGAGCGCCTTGCCGCCCGGCGTCGTTTCGGGGTTGCCGAACATGACACCGATCTGCATACGGATCTGATTGATGAAAATCACGGTCGTCTTGGTCTTCGAAACGATGGCAGTGAGCTTGCGGAGTGCCTGCGACATGAGTCGCGCTTGTTTACCCACGTGTTGTGCACCCATGTCGCCCTCGATCTCATCTTTGGGCGTGAGCGCAGCGACGGAATCGATAACGATCACATCTATTTTTCCCGAACGGACAAGACTCTCGACGATCTCGAGCGCTTGTTCGCCTGTGTCGGGTTGGGAAACGAGCAGCGTAGCGATATTTACACCGATCTTTTTCGCGTACTCGGGATCGAGTGCGTGTTCTGCGTCGATGAATGCGCAGATACCGCCTTTTTTCTGCGCTTCGGCGATGGCATGGAGGCAGAGCGTTGTCTTTCCCGATGACTCGGGTCCGAAGATCTCGATGATGCGGCCGCGGGGGAGTCCGCCGATGCCGAGTGCCCAATCGATACCGATAGAGCCCGTCGGGATGGCGTTCACATCCACCTTTGGCTGTGCGCCGAGCATCATGATCGAGTCGTCACCGAATTTCGTCTTGATGTCGGAAAGTGCACGCTCGATGTCTTTGTCCGTCCCTGTTCCGGTCGTCTTCGGTGGCGCTTTTTCTTTTTTGGTGAATCCTGCCATGGTGATTATATGAATGATTAGTCGTATGAAGTATACCGAACCTATCCTACTGCGCCACGGGTGTTGTGGACGCGGTACTTGTCGCACTTTCGACGGGTACCACAACGGCCGGTGTTGCGGGGACGCCGCCCAGAGGGCTCTGCCCGGCGGGTGTGTACACGATCTGCAGTACGTGCTGCTTTTTGTGCCCGTACCGGTCGCTTGCGTCGAGCACGATGCGATTCTGGCCCGGTGCAAGAAGATACGGCTCGTCGAATATGCCTGTCTCGGTCACGGTGACTGCCTTCCCATTCATCGTGAGGGAAGCAATGCGATCGGCCTGTCCGTGGACAATGATGAGAGGGTCGTTCACCACGGTCTTTTCCGCATCGACGCGGATACTCGGTCCAAAGAGTATTCCACGCGCCTCGAAGTACGTATAACCGACGACGATGAGGAAGAACACCCCGATCGTGATCTTGGTAAGACGACTGTCGCGGTAGGGAAGCATACCTACGATTCGTCGCTGTTCTCTTGCGGAGGCTCCTTCGCGAGTTCGTCCGCATTGCCCTCACCGATGATGTCGCGCGGCTTTGCACCATCCGCAGGACCGATGACACCGCGTTCTTCGAGGATATCCATGAGACGTGCAGCCCGGGCGTATCCCACGCCGAGTTTACGTTGCAAGTACGATGTCGATGCCTTTCCAGCCTCTATAACGGTGCGCTTCGCATCAGGATACAGCTCGTCGTCGTCCTCACTCTCACTTTCCATTGAGGCGAAGATCGCGTCGGTGCCGCCATTCTGTGCGCGGTCATCGGTAAGCGTGATCTCGCTCGGAAGTGTGCCCTCATTTGCCTTCAGTATGTACGCGACGACGCGTTTTACTTCTGTTTCGGTGATGTATGGAGCCTGGATGCGTCGCGGTTTGGACATTTCACCCGAAAGGAAGAGCATGTCGCCGGCGCCGAGGAGCTTTTCGGCACCGCTCATGTCGAGAATAGTGCGCGAATCGATCTGGGAGGCGACTTGGAGTGCGACGCGTGCGGGGATATTGGCTTTGATGAGGCCGGTGATGACTTTCACGCTCGGCCGTTGCGTCGAGAGGATGAGGTGGATGCCGACGGCGCGGCTCATCTGCGCGAGACGCACGATGCCACTTTCGAGTTCGCGTGGGTAGGCGGTCATGATATCAGCGAGCTCGTCGATGATGAGCACAATGTAGGGCATCGCTTCGGGTAGAGGCTGACCCTCCTTTGCTCCCCTGGCGAGCGCAGGAGCAAGGACGTTCTCGTGATACGAGGAGATGTCGCGCACCTTTTCCGTTTCGAGGATGTTATAACGGCGTTCCATTTCCTTCGCGAGCCACTTGAGCGCGAGGATACACTTCTTTGCATCGGTGATGACCGGGGTGAGCAGGTGGGGGATGGAATTATATGCGGTGAGTTCCACGCGTTTCGGATCCACCATGATGAAGCGTAGGCGCTCGGGCCCACATCGGTACAGGAGCGATACGACGAAGTCGTGGATGGTGACCGACTTGCCCGCGCCGGTCGTACCTGCGACGAGCATGTGCGGCATGCGGGCAAGGTCGGCGTAGTGCGGCGCACCCGTGATCGAACGACCGAGCGCGATGAGGAGCGGCTTATCGGAATTGACGAATTGCTCGTCGGAAACGATGGGGGCCATACCGAGCGTGGTGCGTGCGATGTTAGGAACTTCGATACCGACGAGTGCCTTGCCGGGAATAGGAGCTTCGATACGAACGGGGGAGGCGGCGAGGGCAAGCTCAAGATTTGATTGGAGCGCGACGATCTTCGAAAGTCGGACGCCTTCGGCGGGCTTCATCGCATAACGGGTGACCGTTGGCCCGATCGACGCTTCGTCCATCTCCACTTGAATGCCGAAGTTCTGGAGAGTGCGCTTGATGATGTTCATGTTCGCCTTCACGTCGCCGACTTCGGGCTTGCCCTTGTTCTTGGCGAGTAGTGACGCGGGCGGGGGAGTGTAGGCGCTCCCGGTGGCGGCAATGATGGGGAATCCTTCTGCCGGCGCTTCGGCACGATCTTTATAGCTACTCACTGAAGGTTCCGGCCTCTCCGATTCCTGAGCAGATTCTTCCTCCGTCTCGTTTTCGTCGGGCTGTTCTTCCGGAAGACCGGTCACCGGAACATCTTCGATACTCGGCTCCATGTCCTCGGGAGCGGAAGTCGTGAACCATTCGCGAATGCCGGAAGCGACCGCGCCGAGGTGGATATTGAATGCAATGATGAGCGACGCGATGATAAATGCGATGAGGAAAATTACGGTGGCGGTCGTATCAACGCCGGCGACGATCGGCGCCGAAACGCTCTCGCCGAGCACGCCCCCATGGCTCGGGAATGCGATGTTCACGAGACCAAGAGCCGAAAGCAGGAACACGAGCATGCTCGCGAGCTGCACCCAGCCGAACTGTCGTTCGAATGATCGAAAAATAAGGACTGCGAGAAGCACCAATGAGAGGGGAAGTAGAAGGTAGCCGATGCCGAGCAACCATGTGAGGCCGCTGTAGAGCATTTCGCCAAGCTTTCCACCTACGCCTGCCTCAGCAAGGACTAGAAAGCCGGCGATCGCGATAAAGAAGATGGCGCACACTCCTCGGAGCGCTTCACTGCTCACACTCCGCTCACGTACCTCCTCGTCCTCTTCTTTTTGGCGCGTTTTTTTCTTGTCTTTCTTGGCTTTCATGCCGACATCATATCACGTTAATACGGCTCACTTCGGGACTATTTTAAGCAAATCGATACTTCCACGACGACTTAGAAGTCTATAACACGAAAAAGACGTATAAGTCGTTGCATTATAAGCCCGTCCTTTATATACTTTCGTTACTCGCAGTCTCATGGACAGTTAAGAGACACTGAGAGAAACTTAAATGGACGAGATAAAGGACATACAAAAGACAGACACGGTCTCTCGTTTCCTTGAAGGTCATTCTGTCCGTACTAATCCGTTTGGAGACAATAGAGCGGCAGAGCGCGCGTATCGAAAAGCAGAGCGGATCAGTGCCGCCCTCTATCTTCTTACCAACCACATCCCCGTCACTGAATCAATACGAGAGGCGGTGCGATCAGAGGCGAACATGCTCCTTACTTGCGTGCTTCGTTTGAGAGATGAAATGCGCGCGGCACAATCTACGGCAGTGCACGGATTGCAGGTGCGACTTCGCCACCTCATATCTTTGGTACGGATCCTGAGCGTCGCCGGGAATATTTCAATGCAAAATGCGGGGACGGTGGTCGAGGCACTCGATGAACTCGGGAATTTCCTTATTGCCTCGCAGCGTTCGATATTATCGGAAAACATCACGCTCTCTCGTGACGAACTCATGGACGTTCACTCGTCCGCTAATCACAGGATCACAAATGTCCATTCCACGAAAGATACGAAACAGACAATTTCCATAAAGGACACGGCGTCCGTATCGGACACAGCTATGGTGTCCAATAAGAATAATTCTGAATCAGAGAGCTCGGTAAGTGTTCGGGTGCACAGCATTCTCGAGATCCTTCGTGTGGGAGGATCGCTAGGCATCAAGGATATCGCCGCAAACCTGCCGGAATACAGCGAAAAGATGATACAGCGTGAACTTCTCGACCTTGCCGCCCGGGGCGTAATACGCAAAATAGGCCTCAAACGGTGGAGCAAATACTCCCTTCCGGCCTAGATCCGGATGAATTTCTCGGCGTGGAGGTATTTTAGGACACAGAATAAGTGAACGGAGAATGAAATATAGAGCCGAGTTGTGCGTCTATATGATTGACTCCTTCTGTCGATTGGAGTATTGTGCCCGCGTAACTCGTGACCAGGAATTCGCCCCTTTTGGGCCTTTTTTGCTCACAAGTTATCCACAAAACGCGGTATCGTGTATCCACGCTCTCGCAGTCATTCAGTATATAATTGCGCTGATGCATTTCACGATGCATTACGCAGGGAAGGCGGTGAGAGCCGCGCCTGTGCGGTTCTTTGACATCTTAATAAGGAACGAAATTATTGAGTGTCGCACACTCACTTCATGAGTTCACTCATGAGACACTCATCATATAGATGAGTGCTTCCGCATTTCTGAAATAATCCGGGTACGAAAGGATGTCCGCATGACACATTCCATCTTGCTGCTAATCCCTCGCTCCACGTCGACTTTAATAAAGGAGTAGGGGCTAGCAATTAATTTATTAGTATGCCCGCTATTGTGGCGGGCACACAAAACGTATGCGTGTCCCTGTCGAAAGAACACGCGTGCGGATCATTTCGTTTTTTCGGAATGGTTACAAAGGTCAAAAAACAAACTATGAGTAAAGCATTAGCAACAAAGAATGTTGCGGCAGTGCTCCTCTCTGCAGCCTTGGTTCTCGGTTTCGCGTTCTCGTTCGCCACGTCGGCGAAAGCGGATACGACTTCCGACCTCCAGGCTCAGGTGCAGGCATTGCTCGCACAAATCCAGGCACTCCAGGGCGCACAGTCCTCGGGTGGTTCCTGTGTGAACTTCACATTCACGACGAACCTCAATTTGGGCAAGTCGTCAGGTGAAGTCATGCAGATCCAGAAATTCTTGAACCAGTCGGCTGACACCCAGGTGGCTGCCTCTGGCGCAGGTTCTCCTGGCAACGAGACAAGCTACTTCGGTGGACTCACCAAGGCAGCTGTGATCAAGTTCCAGGATAAGTACGCGGCGGACATCCTCACACCGGTAGGCCTCTCAAAAGGCAACGGTAACTGGTTCTCTTCGACGCGCGCTAAGGCCAACGCCATCGCGGCGGCTTGCGTCCCCGGCTCGACCGGCGGCACAGGCGGCACGGGAGGCACGACGACCGGGGGCAACCTCGTTGTCGCTGCTGGAACCCAGCCAGCCAACTCGCTCGCTCCGCAAGGTGCAGCTCGCGTTCCGTTCACCACATTCACACTCACCAACACGTCTAACGCAGCGGTGACTGTCAATGGAGTGACGGTACAGCGCACTGGCCTCGCGCAGGATGCGGTGTTCTCAGGTATCGTTCTTGTCGACTCGAATAATATTCAGCTCGGCACGTCCAAGACCTTGAACTCCAACCATCAGGCGACTGTCGGTGACACCTTCACCATCAACGCGGGTCAGTCCGTAACCCTCACTGTCGCAGGCAACATGGCAGCAAGCCTTGCAGCGTACGCCGGTCAGGTCGCGGGAATCTCGGTTGTCGGTGTCAACACCACAGCAACGGTCTCCGGCTCGCTCCCGATCTCGGGCGCGATGCAGACGATCAACGCCACGCTCGCGGTCGGCTCTGTCTCGACTTCGACTTCAGCGTTTGATCCGGGTACTGCTACGACCAAGAACATTGGCGACACAGGAGTAAAATTCTCTGGCGTCAAGTTCACCGCCGGTTCGACTGAGGACCTCAAACTCTACTCGATCCGCTGGCGCCAGGTCGGCTCGGCCAGCTCCGCTGACCTTGCCAACGTCGTTACGATCGTCAACGGTACTTCGTACCCGACGACCGTCGATGCAACTGGTAAGTTCTACACGAGCACATTCCCTGGCGGTCTCTTGATCACCAAGGGTAACTCGATCGATGTATATGTTCAGGGCGACATTGTGGGCTCCAACTCGGCTGCTCGCACTATCGACTTCGACATCGACAAGGTCACTGATACGTACTTTGTCGGTCAGCTCTACGGATACGGTATCGCTCCGAGCGGCACTGCTACTCCGTGGTACAACGGTAACGTAGTGACCGTGACTGGTGCGTCGGTAACGACCATCGGCCGCGACACTTCTGCCGCAAATGCTGCACAGAACATCGCCATCAACGTCCCGAATCAGTCACTCGGCGGCTACGTCGTCGACCTCAAGGGTGAAGCCATCACGGTTCAGTCTCAGGTCTTCACAGTAGCGACGGGAACTGCTGCAACTGGTCTTCTCACGAACGTTTCTATCGTCAATGAGAACGGCGCAGTCGTAGCGGGCCCGGTCGACGCGACCTGGGTATCAGGCGTTCAGACTCTTACCTTCTCTGATTCTGTGACGTACCCGACGGGTCGCCACATCTACAGCTTGCGAGGTAAGGTCCCGTCCGGTGCTACGGGCGGTGCCACCATCGCGGTCAGCTCGACTCCGTCAAGCGGCTGGACCAACGTTACCGGACAGACGTCCGGCAACACGGTCTCGCTCTCTGGCGTAGGCGCGTTCACGATGAACACCATGACGGTCAAGGCGGGCGCGCTCGCTGTTTCGATCTCCGGTACTCCGGTAGCTCAGACAGTGATCGCAGGAACGCAAGGCCTCACGTTCTCGAACATTCGTCTCGACGCAACGCAGTCGGGTGAAGACGTCCGTCTGAACTCGCTCGCGCTCATCGAAGGCGGAAGCAACAACGCTACTGGCGGCGCACCGTCGAAACTCTCGACATGCCAGCTCTGGGACGGTACGACCGCTCTCAACGGCGGCAGCAACACG
>Ga0172380_10009628_pt1 | contig 10261 bp, 12 predicted proteins | sample Leawe162metaG_FD_119747 | JGI IMG/M metagenome (GOLD analysis project Ga0172380, IMG submission 119747) | Leachate microbial communities from a municipal landfill in Southern Ontario, Canada - Leachate well 162 metaG | ecosystem: Engineered > Solid waste > Landfill > Unclassified | place...
ATATCCTGCCATTGGTGCGAGGCAGATTATTGGGCGTGGTAGGGAAGTCCAGGAAAATTTTTTGGTTCTTGGCATTGATTTTGCGTGCAAAAATAAAAGCCTGCTTATTCTAGCAGGCTTATTGTTAAATTGTAGGGGTAGTTTTAGTTTTTAGGTTTGATTGTCGGAATTTTCGGTTTTGTTTTTACCGGAGTGTCTTCTGTGATTGTCGTGTCTTCTGTGATTGTTGAGTCTTCTTTGACTACCGTGTCTTCTGTGATTGTTGAGTCTTCTTTGACTACTGGTTCCTCTACAATGCTTTCTTCAAGTGCTTCTTCTAAGGCGTTGTTAAAGCTTTCGTCAAACAATCCTGAAGGTGCTATAGAATCCGGTTCGGATGTTTCTTGAGTGGTTTGAGTGTTGGTTTCTGGTTCAGTGATTGGTGAGTCTGATTTTAGCAAAAAGTTGTACGCAAGTGTTCCTATTGTAATTAATACGATTGCGACTACTACTGGTACAGCTATTCTGGTGAGATTTGAGTAAAGATCCGCTTTGTTCTTTGTCTGGAATTCTGGCATTGATGCCGGTTTGTTCTCGCCTAAGGTTGGCTGGAATGCGGATGGCATTTCTGCTGGTTGATCCGGAGTCATTCCCGGTTGAGAAAGTGGCTCAACTGATTGTAGAGGTTCTGCTGGGCGTTCTGGTGTTCCTCCTGGTTGTAAAGATTGAAATTCGTTGTCCATTTTATTTTTTGTTTATATTTTTTACTGAAAGTTTAGAAGTCGTCTTCTGTATCTATATCTGTGACGTCTTTTGGTAAAACATTTTCGATTGCGCCCCATTCGCTGTCCTCGTTCTCAGGTACGATTAGGGTAATTTTGTCTCCAATTTCCGCCTTATGGTATGTAACTGACGCCAAAAGAACTTTGTATGCTTTTCCGGTCGCTATTACTTTGTACTGGCCATCTTCGTAGGTTAATGTGCCTATTACTTTTTTGCGATCGATTGGTCCGATTTGTTTGTAAACAAATGATCCATCTTCTTTTATTGTTAGTTTGAGGACGTCTCCTGGGATCAGTTTTGATTTTGATGCGTAGTTGGCTGGTACTGGGAATTCTTTTTCTTTGTCATCAATCATTTTTTCTCCGTCAAAAACACCTTCTACGATCTTGTCTCCTTCACCGTCTTCATTCGCTTCCAGCTCAGGAAGTAGTTCGGCTTTTTTTGCGAATGCGCTTTTGCCGTTAGAGCCGACCAAATCGTTGACCATTTGTTTTGCGCTACGCAAACTGGATTCAGCCGATTCGAGCATTTCTTTTATCAAAGCGAGTTTGGAAGCTTGTGACATGTTTTTCTGTGTTTATATTTATTTTATGTTTGAATTATACCAGAAAAACCCTTCTTTTTAAATAACGAGGGGTTGACGAATGCGTTGTGATGTTGTGTTAATCATCTTCTCTTGTAGATGATTTTTTCTCCGCTTTCTCCGGTTATTCGAAGGTCAATATATTCGAGCTGTTCGTTGTATATGTCGAGTTTTACGAGTGCTTTTTTGAGTTTTTTTAGTTGGTCTTCGTATGGTTTTTGGATGTCTAGCCAGATGTAGAAGTATTTTTCTGTACGAAGATGGACTTCGCGAGGAGTGACTCGATATTCGATATCGATGATAGTCATGCCGAATTTTTCCTCAAAATAGGCCTTGGCTCCGAGTATGTAATTCAGACGATCTTGTTCGATGATTGATGAACTTGTGTTTAACGGTGAATCGGATCTGATTTTGATGTATGGAAGATTTGGGTCGTCGACATTCTCTTTGATGACGTAACCAATTGAGTTGATGATGAATTTTTTGTTTGTTTCGGCTGAAATGTTTGTGATATTGGCGACGAGTGGGTATTCGGTGAAAGAGATAATTATTGTTTTTGGCAGGTCGCGTCCGACTTGAATATTTTCTATTTCCGGATATGAGCTTTGGATTTTTGCGATGATTTCATTCTTGTCTACGAATATTAGGTTTTTGCCTTTGTACTCTTCGAGATCATTTATTATGTTTGTACTTAGATTCTCTGTGCTCAAATTTTCGCTAGAGATTTTTATTGTTTCAATATTGAAGAAGCTTGATATTGAAGTTAAGTAGATTAGATATGTCGCGCCGGCTATTATGGCTAAAAGGAGTGTTGCCTTTTTTAGCCTTGAAGGAATTTTTGCTGATAGCGAAGAGAATTTTATGCGTCTTCTTGGTGTGTGAAAGCTTGACGGGGTGTTTGTGCGGAGTCTGTTTTTTAGTGTGCGTTCAAGTACCGGGCTTTTGCCGTATTGATACTTGTATCCTCTTTTTGTGACGAGTTTTTTGCGGTTGAACATTAGGGTTGTGGTGGTTTGTGGTGGTGACCGGTCATTACTTGGCGAGCGCGTGATGTCCGGTCGTGGTTGTGGTAGTGTCAATAATTAGTGAATATTTTGTTTGTGGTTTGCCATCTAATTTTTCTTCAAAAAACTTTGGCCAGTCTCTGTTGGTGAATTCTTCGGTGAGTGGTTCGTATGGTGTGGTGAAGTAGTAACAGTATCCCAAGTTTGGGTCTTGGCCGAGTTCTATGGTGAGTAGTGAATCCAGTTTCGATTTTTCTTTGTAGAGGTGGTTCGATGGGACTGCGTGTGTTGTGAATCTTTGTTTTGAATCCGGTGTGTTAAAAAGTTTTGAATGTCTGAAACAACCAATTATTTCGTTTGAGCTTTTGTCTATGCTTACTCCGTGGATTCGGCAGTCGTGGTTTCTGTATGGATAGAGTCGGCATGTGCCTTCAGGAGTTAGTAGAGGGCAGGAGATCTTGGTTGATTGGAGCTCTTTTGTGATGGAATTGCGCGCTTGCGCTATATCTTCCAATGAGTCTGAAAAGGTCTCGAATTTGAAAAGATCTAGATCGGTGAGAGATTCGGTGGCTTTTTTTGCCTTATCTGCAAGTGACTTACGAGTTTCTGGTTCCAGAGTTTGAAAGCCTTGATTGATATAAAAAGCCTCTATCAAAGAGAGTGGGAAAATCTGCTTACAACAGTCGTAACATCCTTTTCGGCAAGGAGTCTCAACGATGTTTGTCAAAACCGCTTTACAAGATTTGTCGAGGTCGTTCAAGAGGTCGCGATATTGTTGCAATAGGAAGTCTAACATGTTTTATTTATACCATGAAGATTTGTGATTTGAAATCCGCAGTTGAGTATTTGAAGTCCTTCACTTCGTATGAGGATATTATTTTGAATAAATATGACGAATCGAAATTTGACTTGAAGAGGTTTCGAAAGTTTTTGCGTGATTACGGTGTTCGATATGAGGGGTTGCGTGCGATTCATGTTGCCGGATCGAAGGGCAAAGGGACGACGGCGTCGCTTGTCGCGAAGTACCTTGAGAGGAAAGGGTACAAGGTTGGGCTTTTTACTTCGCCCTACATAATTGATATTACTGAGGGAATTTCTATCAATGGTGAGATGATTTCTGAGGCGAGATTTCTGAGGTATGTGAATGGTTTGAAGAAGTTTATTGATGATTCGGGCTTGGTAGAGAATGGACAGATGGTTACGTATTTTGAGCTTTTGACCGCGATAATGTTTCAGTATTTTCTTGATTCGAAAGTTGATTTTGCTGTTCTTGAAGTTGGGCTTGGTGGGCGATTGGATAGCACAAATGTTTGTAGTCCTGTGGCGACTGTTTTGACTTCGGTTGAGAAGGAGCATGAGAAGCTTTTGGGAAGAACTTATGCGAAAATTTTGAATGAGAAGCTTGGGATTGTGAAAAAGGGAGTGCCTTTAATTGTTGCCCATCAGAAGCCATTTGTGGAGAGGGAGATAAAGAGCCGCAAGCTTGGAGTTCGTGTTGTGTTTGCGTCTGTTGGTGATCCGAATTTTGAAGGAGCGAAGGCTGTGCTTTTGGATTTGGCTGGTCGTAAATTTATTGATGAGCTTGATGAGGGTTTGTTTTTGAAGTTGTATCACAGTCTTTCTTTGGTTGGGCGTTTTGATGTTGTGAAGTTCAAGATGCGTGGGAGTTCTGAACGTGCTGAATGTACTGTTGTTTTTGATATGGCTCATACTGTTGATAGTGCCAGATATTTACGTAAAAAGCTTGATTCCGGGTTCCCGGGGAATAAGTTCGTTTTTTTGATTTCAATGATGAGGGATAAGCGCGTTGGTGAGTTTTTGGATGAGCTGAATGTGTTTAAAAACAGGGTTGTCTTTACGACTTCTCATTCTTCCAGAGGATATACTGGCGAAGAGCTTTGCAAGAAATTTTATAAAAAGGCAGAAGTCAAAGAGGGCCCGTTGGAGGCTTTTTCGTATGCGTTGAAAATTCTTCGTCCTGACCAGGTTTTAGTTGTGACTGGGTCACACTTCCTGGTTGGTGAAATTTTGAGAGCTTTGAAGAGAAAACTATTTTGAAGCTTTCTTTGTCGTAGCTTTTTTAGTTGCTGGTTTTTTAGCCGGTGCTGGTTTCTTAGCTGGCGCTGGTTTCTTAGCTGGTGCTGGTTTCTTGGAAGTTCTCCTTTGTGCGATTATTTCGGCTTTGCGAGCTACTGATGCGTGCTTGTTGTTTCTTTTTCTAAGTTTTGACTTTGGGCGTGATTCGTTTGCTCGGGTAAGGCAGTGTTGTTTGCTAGCGTGTTTATTGGTCATTTTTTTGATTTGTTAAGCTGTGTTAGGCTTGATTGAATTAAGCGGCTTGTAAATTACTGGTTTGGAGGTGTGTTGTCAAGGTGGAGGAGGTTGAAAAATCTTTTATCAAAGTATTTTTATCTGTATACTTATCTGGTATGAAAAATTGTAAAAATTGTTCTAGCAAGTTTGAGTCTAGATCTAATGAGGTGAAATTTTATAAGGAACATTCTTTGCCCGAGCCTTTAGTATGTCCGATCTGTAGACAACAGAGTAGGATGCTTTGGAGAAACGAGAAAAATCTTTACAGAAGGCCTTGTGATTTGTGTGGCAAAGACATGGTTACGATCTATTCGCCAGATAAGTCGTTCAAGGTTTATTGTCAGGACTGTTTTTGGGGAGATAAATGGAATGCTTTTGATTATGGTCGTGAAGTTGATTTTGGGCGGCCGTTTTTTGATCAATTTGCTGAATTGATGAATGAGGTTCCGAGGCTTGCGGTTGTTAATAAAAAATCTGAAAATAGTGAGTATTGTAATTATTCTTTCGCTAATAAAAATTGTTATTTGACGTTTGGAAATCACTATGAATGGGACTGTCTCTACGGCCATTATTCTACGAAAAACAAGAACTGCGTGGATTATTTACAGGTGTATAAAAGCGAGCTTTGTTATGATATTTTGTTTTCGAAGAATTGCTATAATTGTGTTGCTTTGAATCATTGCGAAAATTGTCGAGATTGTTTGTTTTCTGTTGATTTGAAAAGTTGCGAGCACTGTTTGTTTTGTGCGAATTTGAGGCATAAGAAGTACTGTATTTATAACCAGCAATATTCGCAGGATGAGTATTTGAAGAAGCTTGGAAAGTATGATCTTGGGGGCTATGAGGCGTTTGAGGCGGCTAAGAAAGTTTATAGAGAGGAGTTGCCGTTGAGGTTTCCTGTGAGGGATGTTTATCAGGTTAATTGTCAGGATTGTGTTGGTAGTAATTTGGAAAATTGTAAGGAGCTTTTTTATTGTTTTGATTGTGCGGCGTGTGAGGACTCGATGTACGGATTCCAAATGGACGAAACCTATGATTCTTTTGATATGACGTGCATGGGGTATGATCGGAGTGAAGTTTGCTATCAAACGATTGGGTGTTCGGGGCTTTTTAATTGTATGACATGCGATTCATGTTGGCATGGTAATGATCTTAAGTACTGCAATATGTGTTTTACTTCGAAGAATTGTTTTGGGTGTGTTTCGGTTCAGCATGGAGACTTAAGTATTTTGAATAAGAAATATTCAAAGGAAGAATATGTGAAATTGATGGAGTGTCTTATCGAACATATGAAGAAAACTGGTGAGTGGGGGCAGTTTTTCCCGGCTTCGTTAAGTCCATTCGGATATAACGAGAGTGTAGCGCATGAATATATGCCTCTTGATGCCGATGGTGCGGCTAAAGCTGGTTTTAATTGGAAGAAGGAAAATAAAAAGGAGTTTGCGAAGCAAAAGTTTGAGGTGCCGAATCATATTGATGATGTCTCTGATTCTGTGTTGAATGAAGTTTTGGCCTGTGTTTCTTGTGGTCGTAATTTTAAGTTGGTTTCGCAGGAGCTTTCGTTTTATAAGCAGGTTGGCGTGCCTGTGCCCAGAAAATGTCCGGACTGTAGGGATCGCGAGAGAATTGCGTTGAGGACTCCGCGTCGATTGTGGAAGCGGGCTTGCTCTAAGTGTGGAATTGAGATTTGGACAACTTATTCGCCGAATAGGCCTGAAAAGGTGTATTGCGGAAAGTGTTATGAAGAAGCTGTGTATTGATTAATGTTTCCCAAACCTTCTAAAGTGTCTGCAATCTGGGCATTTTCGTGGTACTGGAATGTTTTGGCGTTTGTAGAATTTTAGTTCCTGGGCGGTGATGCGATAGTTTTTGCCGCAGGAGGTGCATGCGAGAACTTCTTCGAGAATTTCAGTGCCGACGTCGTTTATTGTGTCCGGAACCTGAAATTTTTGCTGGAGATATTCTTTCGGATCTTTTTCTTTCCAGCGCCAACCTTTTTTTGAGGCTTCTTCTTTTGTTACTGGGAAGTATTCGTGTGCGATTGTTTCGTTGTATGTGAAAGTGGAGTTGGAAATTGGGAAGTATTCACCGTATTCGCCGGTTTTTCGCATGTGATCGATGATTTTCCTGCGCAGGAGTTCGTATTCGCTTTGCTCGTATTCTCGGTTTAGGATGCAGAATTTTTTGTTTCGCATTCCAATACAACCGAATATGTTTTGGCTGTTTTTGGTGAAAAATGAGTATTCGATGTCTCTGGAGTACGAGACGCGCATGCAAAACTTCGCGTTGTATGCGGCTGAGGATGATGTGCATTCGTAAATGAGTTCGCTGTTGCGACCTCCTGTGTATTGATCCATTGTGTTTTTCGCGTCCATTACGTTGAAGACGTAGCGACCGTCATGGATGTTCTTCACGTCGAAACACTCGAAGCAGTTCTTTGAGTTAAATATATTATTGCCCGTGCAGTCTTCGGATTTCGAGATTGATAGGCCGTCTTTTGGGCGGAGAGCTTTTAGTTTTTCGAAGGCGTCAATGGCTTGTTGGCGCGTTTTGTGTGAGCCCAAATTGAATTCTGCTAGTCGTTTTCCGTAGTCGCTTTTTGTGAGGCGTTTGTTGAGAAAATAGTACTGGCCTTTGTCCAAGTCTGTGCATAAAAAACAGTTCATGCATCCTCGGCAATGTGATAGGAAGGCCGAAGCGGAGCATCTTTCACAGAATTCTAAGTACTGGCTGTCGTAACATGTCATGCATTCTAAGCATTCGTAAAGTAGTTCGCTGTTTTCCGATACTTGCATGCAGTCGACGCAGTTTGAGGATTTGTTGCCTCTGTATGTGTAAAGGACTTCTTGGCATTTGTGTGTTCTTGCGCATAAATAGCAATTTTTTGAATCGCTCATGTCGCTGTTGAATTCGCAGTTTTCGGAGTTTTCAACCCTGAGAGAGGGGAGTGGAATGTCCAGAAGTAACTGGTGGAATTGTTCGAAAAATGACTTGCCAAAGTCGAATTCACGGCCGTATTCCATCGGGTCGAATTTGTCGCTGTACCAGTAGTTTTTTTCGCAGACTTTGTGTGGTGAGTCGGGAGAAAATATTGAGACGATGTCTTGGCCTGTTACATCGCATTTCCTGCGATAGAGATTTCGTTCGTTTCTGAAAGCCATTCTTCTTTGAAGTCTGCAAGTTGGGCAGTTTTGTGGTGGAGGAATTATGGTTTCTCCCCCGAGCTTCTTTAAGAAATCCAGGTCTTCTTGATAGATTTCGAATGGTTTTGCGCAGTTTTTGCATGTAGTTTGCATCGCTGAGTGTTTTATCAGAGAATGAGGTTGGTTTGCAAGTTGCTGACGCTGTGGACTATAATCCTCCCCGATGACATTTTTTGAAGATTTCCAAAAATTGAAGCAAAAATCTGTGCACTTGGGACTGCGCGGGTTTAAGAATACTGGGTGTGATTATAATGATTATTTGTATTTCTCGAAGATGAGTTATATGTGTTTTAGTGGGGATGCTTTTTGGAATTGTTTCTATTGTGCGGAGGGTAATAAATTAAAAGATTGTTGTGACTGTGATGAGTGTGATAGGTGCGAACTTTGCTATTCTTGTTTGAATTGCAGGGATTGTTTCAATGCAACTTATTCTCAGGATTGCAGACGTACAAGTGAGTCTCTTTTTTGCTATGATTGTATTGGTTGTAATAACTGTTTTGGGTGTGCTGGGATTCGACAAAAAAATTACTGCTTGTTTAACAATCAGCTGTCTCCTGAGGATTACAAAAAGGGCGTGATGGAGTGGAAGCTTAAGGGTTTCGATGCTATTTGGGAAGAATTTGAGAAGATAAAAGTTAAAATTCCCCATCAGCATGCGATGATGTACAGAGTTGATGACAGTACCGGGGATCATTTGGAGAACGCGCAGAGGGCCTATTTTTGTTTCAGTTCTGGTAATCTTCAGGACTGTGGATGTGTGTATAGGGTTTATCCTGTTTATGGAGACAAAAATGCTGATACTTGGGATGCTTATGGGGCTGTTGATCTCGAACAGTGCTATGAGGTGATTCAGGTTGGGAAGGCGTACAATTGTAACTTTTGTTATTACTGCGAGGTTACTCGCGATTGTGATTATTGTTTTCAGGTTTTTAATTCAAAAAACTGCTTTGGCTGTGTTGGCTTAAATCATGGAGAGTACATGATCCTCAATCAGAAATATGAACCTGAGGAGTGGGCGCGCAAGCGAGCCGAGATTATCGAACAGATGAAAAAGGATGGGCAGTGGGGGAGTTGGCCGCTTCCGGAAGGGCAGAGGTTTGACACGGATTGATTTCGTGATATAAATGAACCCTTTTATTGATTATTGTTTTTTGTATGTCCATGGAGAAAAATGAAAGTTGTGACTTGCCAGTTGCTTCTGATAACCAGTTGGCTCTGTGTACGGAGTTTCAAGGGGAGGTTGTTTCAGGTCTTCGTGAACTGGTTCGTCAAACACCTGAGCTTTCGGAGACGTTTTGCTGTGGACGACCAAAAAACAGAGCTGATAAGTCGAAACCGGCTAGGTTGTCTTTTTTGGCTAGGCATGTTTTTACACCTGGGAAAACGGGCCACAGGAATATGACCTGTGGTGGTAATGAAATTATTGTTGAGGCAAGAGTTCCTGATCTTTCGAGAAGAGAGGACGGGGTTTTCTCTGTTTCTGAAGAAGATTTGGTTTACGTTAGATTTTTGATGGGATTGGGGCTTGTTGATACTGTTATCAAGGATGTTAGTTTTGCCATGCATTTGCAACTCTATCGTGATATTGGTCGTACTAGTATACGAAATGTTTTGATTGGCGGAAGGGTTAAGGACATAGCGGCTACTATTGCGAGATCCGCTCAAATGGTGATGGGATGCGTTGATAAGATCAATAATGAGTTGAAGAAGTAGTCTGTTTCTGCATATACTCTTTGAGCAATTGTTTAATTTATATTTATGGCGTTTCTTGATGATTATCGTGCGCTTTTATTGAGAGAGCCGAAACATTTTGCTCCGCGTCAGGATACTGAGAATAGTGATTACACTTCCTTTTGCTATAAGGTGAAGGGTTGTTATCTTTGTTTTGCGAGCGATTACTTGGAGGATTGTTTCTATATTAACCATTCGCAAAATAATAAGGATTGTATGGACGGGATGAGTGTGTGGGATGGTGAACTTTGTTATGAATGTATGGATACGTTGAAGTTTTATAACTGTGATTTTTGTTGGAATTCTGCGAATCTTACGGATTGTTTTTTGTGCGAGGATTGTCGTGGGTGTGAGTATTGTTTTGGGTGTTCGGGTTTGAGAAGAAAAAAGTATCATATTTTAAACGAACCAGTCCCTGCGAGTGAATATAAGATGCGAGTGGCTGAGCTTAAGAATCGTTTTTTTGAAGAGGGGAGATGGGAGGAGGGGGCTGAGGTCTTGAATGGCTCTGTTATGGCTCGTTTTAATGAAGTTAAATATTCTGTGCAGTATATTAAATGGTAACAGTTGAAATGCGAGGATTCTATCGTGGATTATTCATAGAATTGTAGTTATAGTTATTGGTGTTTTGATTCGAAAGATTGCGATGACTGTTCGTGTTTGTA
>Ga0172380_10009629_pt1 | contig 10260 bp, 10 predicted proteins | sample Leawe162metaG_FD_119747 | JGI IMG/M metagenome (GOLD analysis project Ga0172380, IMG submission 119747) | Leachate microbial communities from a municipal landfill in Southern Ontario, Canada - Leachate well 162 metaG | ecosystem: Engineered > Solid waste > Landfill > Unclassified | place...
AATGTAAGTAAGTTCTAAGCGTTGAGGATTAATGGTGGAAATCTTTAAGTCACTCAAACATTTTTCTAAGTTTTCTATACTATCATAAAATTCTTTTTTGACACCTTCATAGCGCGGGTAATCCTTCTCTAAAATAGAATCCGTCGTATATTTACGCCAATTACATAGAAAGCGATCGCGCTGAAATTGCAATATGGTATCTTTATGTTCGTTTATAAACCAAATTCTTGGCATCATCGGTTTATTATCAAACAAGATGAATGCGTCCTTTTCTAGTTTTTCTGGCGTGAATATAGGAGCCACCTCTTCAAAGGTTGGATACCGATTACGATCAAGGCTATCCCATAGGAGACCAACATGCGGTGTATAAAAGTTCTCAAGCGTTTCAAACTGAACGCCCATCACCACCTCTACAACTGGCGGCTTGCTGAAGGTAGGCAGGTTATTTATCTGTTTTGTGGTCATAATATCTCTTTTATCAGCAAAACATTAATAAATCGTTACGGCAACTAATTATTTAGACAAGTGTCTGTAAATAATTGATTATATAGTAAATATCATACAATTATTACAATAATATACATTGCACAATAATTGTTTGATATTCAATTTACCAATAGTATTTGCATCAATCATTAAATTTATACCGCAATTTTTCTGCGGTATAAATCTATCAAACACGATAATGTTATCTCAGAATTATAATCAGCATGCCTTCTAAAATGCCATTTAATTGGTATTGGCAAACATACGGATTTTTTGCTCGTTTATTTCTTTTTGGCACAGCTGCACGGAAATATCACGCATTGTATGAGTGAGAGCAAACAGAATATCTTTCTCGGCAAGGATAATTTGTTTGTTATCGTGTAGGCAAACACTGCCAAAAGTTTGTTCTATTTTGCACAGCATCACCTCACACAGATGATTTAGCTCATAAGGGCTAAGATCGCTGAATAATTCGGTAAATTGAATATAGGCTCTTGTCATAAAATCTCCCTATTTTGATTGATAATAAAGGTTATAAGTTACCAGTTAATCTTGATATATCATAGTGCCAGCCTCCAATTTTGTGAAAATTGCCATGAGCAAGGCGTGGGGCAATGAGCCATCCAAGATATTGGCAGCTTCGCAATCATTCTCCAGTGCATGCAGACAGGTTTCTAGTTTTGTAATTATTTCAGTAGGAATCTTTTTACTCTTGCTGAGTTTGCGGGCTTCTGAAATGGAAAGTTTCTTATTTCCTTGGTTCATCCCATCAGGCACATCACTTATAATAATGAGCTTTTTGGCAGCTATAGCAGCAGCTAGACAACCCGCCACCGTATTTGCATCTAGACTAAATGTTTCACCATTTTTTCCAAAAGCAATCGGGGCAATAACTGGTATGATGCTTGATTCCGACAATTCTTGTAATAGGGTCGTATTGATGCGGACTGGTTCACCAACAAAACCAAAATCAACAATTTGCTCAATATTAGAATCTGAATTATATGAGCTATTCCGTAATTTTCGCGCTTCAATTAAGCCGCTATCCTTACCAGAAATCCCAATCGCCATGCCATCAGCTGCATTTATTTCTGCAACAATTTGTTTATTGATTAAGCCCGAAAGCACCATTTCCAAGATTTCTATCGTGGAAGAATCTACCACTCGCACGCAATTAATAAACGAGCTTTGAATTTTGAGCTGTTCCAGCTTTTTGCTAATCTGCGACTCTCCGCCATGCACCACAATCGGGTTAATGCCGAGTTGCTTCAGTAGCACTACATCTTCTGCAAATTGGCGTGCAAGAACTGGGTTGTTTATCACATTTTCGCTACATTTTATGACAAAAGTTTCGCCAGAGAATTCTTTTATCTTTGACAATGCTTCCGATAATATGGAAACAGTTTGCAACCACTCAGATGCTGGATTCTGCTTTTCTTTATGCCTATAATTTTGTTCTGCTGTTTTTACAGCAATCTCCATCCTATCGGAACAAGAATTATTGATTAAAAACATAAAATATCCCTTCTTTTGTCATGACAATAGAAGGGATAAATCCAAATAAAGTGGTCAGGAAGTGTAAAAAATAGTTTTTTCTATTTTTTTCTACATTTGCCATTTTACGCAAGCAAAAGCTAATATATGAGCAATTTATTGTACAATACCAGAAAGTTAAACCATCATCATGCAGCCGCAATAAAAATACTTTTTTCTGGTTGTAACTTTTGCACAGCAAAAAACGAACAACTCATTAGGTATAACATCAAACCTAAAGGAGAATCGTTATGACAACATCACCCAAAGAACCAACCGAAGGCTCTACCTGCAAAACCAATAGTTGCAGCTCTCATTCTTGCTCGCCGTGCTCCATGGTTAAAGTGATTATGGTAGTAATAGCATTAGGGTTTGTTATTTCTTATTTCATTAAGTAACTCGTGGATGAGGCTATGAAGAAAATACTATTTTTTATGCTAGTTAGCACATTTGCTGAGACAGCCATTGCTGCTGATATGCAATATAATTTCCGCGTAGATGGAATTACTTGTCCAACTTGTATAATTAAAATCAATAAAGCATTAGAGGCAATTGATGGTGTAAAATCCGTGGGTTTTGACACCAATAAAGGCATTGTTAAGGCGTGTGTGAAAGATAGTGTAAATTTTACTGATACACAGGTAAATGCACTATTTCTTGAAAGGGGATTTACCTATCAAGGAATGGAAAAACAAAAGCAATGCGACCCAGCATGATAAAAACCCATTCCACTATTATTTGCCCAGAATGTGGTTTTTCCAAAACAGAGGAAATGCCAACTGATAGTTGCCAGTATTTTTATGAATGCACCAAGTGCCACGCTCTTTTGAAACCAAAGGCAGGTGATTGTTGCGTGTTCTGTTCGTATGGCGATGTACCATGCCCATCAATACAAGAACTGAAAGGGAAGTGCTGTGGCTAGTGAGCCAATCAAACCAAGAAAATGGGGCGTATGGATATTATTTGCCTCCGTTCCCACGCTATTGTGCTGTGCTTTGCCAATTTTACTAGTAAGCCTAGGCATGGGGTCAGTAGCGGCGGCTATTTATGGCAAGTATTTCCCTTTTTTACGCTGGTTTGGTTTTCATGAGAATCTAACCTTTGGATTTACGGCATTTATTCTTCTAATTGCTGGCTGGACACTTTATCGCTCGGGCAGAACTTGCCCCAGTGATCCTGAATTAGCTGCACTCTGTAACAAAGCACATAACTGGAATGTCATATTTTATTGGGGCTCGGTAGTAATTTGGTGCATTGGCTTTGTGGCTGCTTATGTACTGCCATTTTTACAGTAAATTTTTGACCTAACTACTTGATTTAATCATTTTTTATTGGTACTATTTGCATATGACATTTCTTAAATACATTGCAATGCTGGTGCTTACATTGAGTATCGTTGTCGCTGGATTTTCGCCAGCGCAGGCGGGGTCTGAGTGCCAAATGGTTGTAAAAATGCAGATGCAAAATATGCAAGGAATGACTGATTGCCAAGCTTGCGATAAAACTCCCAAAAGCGAACAAAAGAAAAACAGTTGCTGTGATTCTACACAATGTTCTTTTTCTAGCAGTATGAGTATAAATTTCCCAGCCATGCAAATTGCAACTGCTATTGGCACGCAGGCTCGGCTTGTTTATCCAGCTGACGCTGTAATTGCGTCCGCACATCTAAATTCCCAAGAACGACCTCCGAAATCTCTCTCGTAAGGATAAGTGTGTCTAGTTTTTACTGACACTAGCTTATTCTCTTAGTCGTGCGTGGCTTGTCGCCATGCTGTAAGCGAACTTTAATGCGAGATTATTTATGTCATATTTGTATTTTTTGCTGTTGCTGATAATCAGCCTCAGCACTCCAGCGTGGGCGGATGATGATATACCACCAGAGCCTAAAACTTTTGAGCAATTGCTGGAGAAACTACACCAGCACCCAGAAATTACATCTTATTCTGCCAAGGCAGAAGCAGCCCAACATTACGCTAAAGGCGAATTGGGGATGCCCGACCCTGTGTTGTTTGTGCAGGAGCAAGATTACCCTATCGGCAGCACTATGTCGCGCAATCAGGAACAAAAGATGATTGGCTTCAAGCAGGAAATCCCTGCTTTGGGTACGCGTAGTGCAAAATCTGGAAAAATGGTTGTAGATGCTGGTAAACAGAAGCTCGCAGCAGATTACGCCTTCGCCAGCATGAAAGCAAAACTCATCAGCACACTTGCCAACTTAAAAGGCCTCAAGGAGCAAGAAAAGCTGGTGAGGGAACAAATTTCTTTATTAAATTCTGAAAAAACCAGCATCAAAGGACGAGTTGCCGCTAACCAGTCAGGCATTAGCCAGCTTTCCATGAGCAAGGCGGAAAGCACTGAAGCAGAAATTATGCGCTCGGAACTTCTGGAACAGCAACATGAGTTGGAAGCCATGCTTGTAACCATGGTTGGGGTTGCACTTGAGGTTGAACTTCCCGAGATAAAAGCAAATGAGTGGAATAGTGATGTAGAAAAAACCTATCTGGTGCGCCTTGCCAAACAGGATACAGAAATGGCAGGCAAAGATGTGGATATGCGTGATGCTGAATTTAATCCACAATTTGAGGTTCAGGCAAATTATGGGCGAATGTATGATGGAGATAATGCTGGCACTATCATGGTGGGTATGAGCATTCCTCTTTGGGCATCAGATAGTCAAACCCCACGCTTGGAAGGTGCTAAATCAGCCTTGCATTCGGCACAGTTGGAGCAAGATAATATCAAGCGGCAAGTAAAGGAAAAACTAGACCATTTACAAACTCAAATCGCAACCAGCGAGCAGAAAATTAAATTGTTCAAAGCTAAAACTATGCACCTGACCAGTGCGGATAACGCACTCACTCGCGAGTATGAGGCGGGCAAAGCTGATTTTGCCATGTACCTAAAAGTCAAACGAGAGGCAATTTCTTCCAGCATTTCCTTGGCACAGGAACAGGCAAAACACACAGGTCTAATTGCCGATTTCAACCATTATTTTATTGAAGGAGATTCCAAATGAAAAAATCACTCACTGCACTAACCGCAATTTTTATCACAATAACTCTCACTATTGGTAATGTTTATGCCGAAAATAAACCATCCCCACTTACTGAAATGCAAGCCAGCCAATTACTGCATGATGGTAAGCCAGTTTATTCATGTGGCATGAACCTAACTTGGTTTTCTGACAAGTCTGGTAAATGCCCATGCTGCACAATGGATTTGGGTAGAGTGAAAGAAATTAAAAATGGCAAAGCTATACTTGATGATGGCAAACAAAGTATGCCTATGGGTATGAGAACAATGGAGAAAAAACAATGAAATGTTCATCACTATTATTTTTAGCTGGTGTCGCAATCAGCACTCAAACATTATTAAATGGCATAGGCATTGCCCGTGCTGAAACAAATAATGTCGCACAAGAGCAAGCAGATCGCAAAGTGCTATATTGGTATGACCCGATGATGCCAGAAAAACAGTTTGATAAGGCTGGTAAATCACCATTCATGGATATGGATTTAGTGCCGAAATATGCTGATGAGTTGGATGCTGATGTTGCCGCTGGTGAAAAACCAATAATTTCTATCAACGCTGAAAATATGCAAAAAATGGGCGTTAGAACAGAAAAAGTTAGTAAAACTGCTTTTGGACAAGCTATTCGTACTACTGGTATCATCATGGAAAATGAACGCACGCGTCATGATATATTTAGCCAAGTTGAAGGGCGTATTACTAGCCTGAAAGTAAGTGCGGTTGGTGATGTGGTAAAAAAAGGTGAAGTTTTTTACTCGCTCTACAGCCCTGAATTGCTGGCGTTGCAAAATGATTATATTGTAGCTTTGAGTGGTGGAATGAAGGAGATGGCAGCAGCGGCTCGCAAGCGATTAACATTGCTTGGTGTGAGTGAAACTGTACTGAATAATGTTGCCAAAACTCGCAAACCTTATGATGAAGTGCCATTTTATATTCCAACTGATGGAGTGTTGGCAAAACTGGAAATCCGTAAGGGGCGATATATCAAAGCTGGGGATGAAATTGGTTATATTCAGGATTTATCAAAAGTTTGGGTGGAAGCAGCTGTTACGGAAAATGATTTACCTGCCATTAAACAGGGCGACAATGCCAGCATAAATTTTGCAGGAAACCCAACTACTTACAATGCAAAAGTGGATTATATTTACCCAACCATAACTCCAGAAACTCGTACGGGCAAAGTGCGGTTGGTGGCTGATAATAAAGATGGCAGCTTAAAGCCTGCGGGCTATGCCACAGTCAATTTTGTTGCTACGAGTGCTAGTTCAATAGAAAAACTAACCGTTCCAAGTGAAGCGATATTACGCAGCAGCATGAGCGAGCATGTGATTGTCGCTCTGGATGGCGGTAAATTTCAATCCAGAATAGTAAAAACTGGTGTTAGCAGCGGTGGCAAAACTGAAATTTTGGAGGGCATGAAAGAAGGTGAAACTGTGGTAACCAGCGCACAATTCCTGATTGATTCCGAATCCAACCTCCGCGAAGCAACCAAGAAAATTGTGGGAGAAAAATAATGAGTAATATTTCCCACGACCCAACCCAAAGCAGCATCGCCAAAATCATTGAATGGTCGGTAAAAAATCCCCTGCTAATTTCTATTTTAGCATTGGTTATTTTAGTTGGTGGGATTTTCGCAGTGGAACGCACACCACTTGATGCCATTCCCGATTTATCCGATACGCAGGTAATTATCCGCACCGATTATGAGGGGCAAGCTCCGCAAATCATTGAAAATCTGGTTACTTATCCAGTTTCTACCGCCATGCTCGGACTGCCTAAAGCCAAGGTGGTGCGTGGATTTTCTATGTTTGGAGCATCGTTTGTGTATGTAATTTTCAAAGATGGAACAGATGTCTATTGGGCGCGTTCGCGGGTGCTAGAAGCCTTATCAAAAATTCAAACCACTTTGCCACAAAACGCCAAAGCCCAAATCGGACCTGATGCGACGGGCGTTGGCTGGGTATTTCAATATGCAGTGGTTGATAAAAGCGGAAAGCATGACTTAGCACAGCTCCGCAGCTTGCAGGATTGGTTTCTGAAATTTGAACTGGCGACCGTTTCAGGAGTATCCGAAGTTGCCAGTGTGGGCGGTTTTGTGAAAGAATATCAGGTGCTGGTTGACCCTGTAAAACTGCGAGCTTACGGTATTCCGCTATCACGAGTGGAGGAAGTGATTAGAACCTCTAGCGGGGAAACAGGTGGACGGGTTATTGAGCAAGCTGAAACTGAATTTGTGGTGCGTTCTAAAGGTTATGTCACTAAAATCGCAGATTTGGAAAAGTTGGTGCTAAAAGCCGTAAGTGGCACACCAGTTTATCTTTCTAATGTGGCACGAATTGTAGAAGGGGCAGAACTGCGACGAGGTGTTACCGAACTTAACGGCGAAGGTGAAGTGGTGACAGGTATCGTTATAATGCGCCCGAGCAACAATGCGCTCACTGTGATTAAAGCTATTAAAGAAAAAATTGAAACGCTGAAAGCTGGCTTGCCTGAGGGTGTAGAGATTTTGCCAGTTTATGACCGCTCCCCGTTAATAGAAGGCTCGGTGGATTACCTGAAGCATAAATTGTTTGAGGAAGCAGTGGTAGTAGCACTGGTTTGCCTTATTTTCCTACTTCACGCACGCTCGGCATTTGTTGCTATTGTTACATTGCCGCTTGGTGTTCTCGCCGCCTTTATCATCATGTCATGGCAGGGAATTACTGCCAACATCATGTCGCTAGGCGGAATTGCTATTGCCATCGGAGCGATGGTGGATGCGAGTATCGTAATGGTGGAAAATGCTCATCGTAAATTGTCGGAAATGGGTGAAGATGCCACGATGCAAGAAAAGCGTGATGCACTATTACTCGCAGCTAAAGAAGTCGGACCAGGGTTATTTTTCTCGCTACTGATAATAACCGTATCTTTCCTGCCAGTATTCGCACTCACTGGACAATCGGAGCGATTATTTACACCACTCGCATTTACCAAAACTTACTCCATGGCAGCAGCAGCGATTTTATCAATAACCGTTGTGCCACTGCTGATGTTATGGCTGATTCGTGGTAAAATCCGCACCGAAGATGCCAACCCCATCAACCGTTTTTTCGTTACGCTCTATAAGCCAATTTTAGCTGCGGCATTACAAGCCAAGTGGCTAACTTTGCTACTTGCTGGCGTATTGTTAATCAGCATGGCAATCCCGATTTGGCGGACTGGTTCGGAATTTATGCCCGCCCTGTACGAGGGTGATTTGCTATATATGCCCACCACCTTGCCCAGTGTTTCCATCACCAAAGTAAAAGAAATTCTGCAAACCACCAACCGCGCCATCAAACAAACGCCAGAGGTGGAGCTGGTATTTGGCAAGGCAGGACAAGCCGAAACCGCAACCGACGCTGCACCAATTTCCATGATTGAAACTTGGATAAAATTAAAACCGCTTGAGCAGTGGCGAGCGGGCATGACCACTGAAAAACTGATTAAAGAAATGGATACTAATACTAAAATGCTCGGGCTAGTAAACAGCTGGGGCTACCCGATTAAAATTCGGCTGGATATGGTAACTACGGGTATTCGCACACCAGTTGGGGTAAAAATTTCGGGGGCGGACTTGAATGTCATCGGCGACATTGCCCTGCAAGTGGAACAGGCTGTTAAGGATATTGCGGGCACTCGCTCGGCATTTGCGGATCGCGTAGTTGGTGCAAAATATCTGGAAATTGAGCCAAATCGCGAAGCCATAGCCCGTTACGGCATTGATTTAGGCACAGTGCAGGAAGTAATTGCCACCGCACTCGGCGGAATGAAACTGGCGGAATCCGTGCAAGGGCGTGAACGCTACGGCATTATGCTCCGTTATGACCGTCCATTCCGCGAATCAATTGATGATATTAAGGATATATTATTGGCAACTCCAGATGGATCGCAAATTCCACTCGGCGAACTTTCTGATATTAAACTCGCTGCTGGACCGCAAATGATTGTGTCAGAAAATGCTCGTCTTAATGGTTGGGTATTTGTGGATATTGCAGGGCGAGATATTGGCAGCTATGTCGCCGAAGCACAAAAAATCGTAGCGGAAAAAGTAAAGTTGCCCGCAGGTTATTCCATAGGCTGGTCGGGACAGTTTGAGCAAATGCTAGAAGCCAAAGCTCGCCTTAATGTCGCCATTCCCGCCACTATTGCCATTATTTTTGTGCTGCTGATTTTGCATTTCGGCAGGCTGGATAGAACGCTCATGGTGATGCTATCTCTGCCATTTGGTTTAATTGGTGGAGTGTGGACGCTGTATCTTGCTAACTATAATTTCTCGGTAGCGGTTGCTGTAGGCTTTATTGCCCTTGCTGGCATCGCCGTAGAAACAGCGGTCGTAATGCTGATTTATCTTGACCAGCAAGTTCGCAATCATCCACCGCATAATAAACAGGAACTATTTGAGGCAGTGATGCACGGTGCGGTGCTTCGGGTTCGCCCTAAATTGATGACTGTTTCGGTGATAATAGCTGGTCTTTTGCCTATATTTTTCACTGATGGATTTGGTTCAGATGTCATGCGTCGCATCGCCCTGCCCATGGTCGGTGGCATGATTACCACCACAATTCTCACTCTAATTGTAATCCCAGTAGTTTATTATATTTATGAAGGAAGGAAATTTAAGTAGTAGTTTGTTGATATAGCATTATTATATAATGTAAAAAAATTGAGGGGTGGGTTGGTTTTATTCGTATTAGCTGAAAGAACCCTATTGGTAAGGAGCTAATAAATGGAAGAAGAAATATTAAACAAAAACATGAAGCTTTATGAGCAGCAAACATTGAATTATTCGTGTTTGAGGTATTTAGAGAATGATGTATGGCAGCGAATTGCTTTTGCTAAGCAAGAGCAACCTGTTGGGGTGCTTGAAGGTTTGTTATCGTTTTTGTTTCCAGCACAACATCGTTTTGCACCAGTGATGGCGGCGGCGTTGCTTGGCATTGTGCTTGGCTATGGAACACTGCAAATTGCATCACCAACACCTAATGCAGCTGAAGCTCTAAACTTCAAAGTGTTCAAACCACAAGCTATTATGCTAGCATCAATACCTTAAAATAAATGAGAAATTATGAAACGATTTTACCGAGATTTTAGACTAGCGTTTGTTGTTGCGACACTTTCCTTTGTAGCTTTTTGGTTAGTTGGTGGCTCACTTATGGGGCATCACGCCCAAATTCATGACCCGCACCATTA
>Ga0172380_10009630_pt1 | contig 10260 bp, 11 predicted proteins | sample Leawe162metaG_FD_119747 | JGI IMG/M metagenome (GOLD analysis project Ga0172380, IMG submission 119747) | Leachate microbial communities from a municipal landfill in Southern Ontario, Canada - Leachate well 162 metaG | ecosystem: Engineered > Solid waste > Landfill > Unclassified | place...
CCCGAGGCTCGCTCAATACAGCCTTCAGAAACGGCATCATTTAAAACACAAATTCCCGAAGGTTCTTTTTTTGGTAAATATAAAGCACTTCTTACGGTGCGCTATGGTGCAGAGCAAGCAGCTTTGTATGACACGGTCTATTTTTATGTCTTTCCGTGGAAGAAAGTACTACTAATCTTCGGAACGTTGTTGGTGTTGATAGTAGGGTGTGTGTTATGGATTCATCACCGAGTTACGGCTCGTAGGGAGGGTGATGAATCTGATGACGAAGATGGTGTCGCTAATCTTCCTCTTTTTGTGAAGGAGGATCGTTCTGCTACGCATCACCGTGATGTCATAATAAAAAAGACATGATACGAAAGAGCTTTCTTTTTCTTGGTATGATGATTTCTTGTCTTTTCTTATGGACAAGTACTCCTGTTGCTGCGCAGGAGTCACTGTCTCTCAGTGTAACCCCACCATTATTCCAACTCAATGTCGCTCCAGGCGATGCATGGAAAAGTTCCATAAAAGTCATAAACAGTAATCCGTATGAAATTACGGTATACGCTCAAGTATATGATTTTGAACCAAAGGGTGAGGATGGACAAGGCTCTTTTTTAGAAAAAATGCCTCGTGAGGAAGGATTCCCAGGCACTCTTGCGCATTGGATTTCTGTTACAGAGGATGCAATCGTTATTCCGCCTGAGCGCAGTGCCGATGTTCCTATTACGGTCATGGTACCAAAAGGGGCTTCTCCCGGCGGACACTTTGCCGCAATGCTTATTGGTACCAAACCGCCTGAAAATAGTAGTGCTTCGGCGGTGCGTACGTCACAAGTGGTAACTTCGCTGTTTTTTCTACGTGTTGCCGGCGATATAAAAGAAGCGGGTTCTGTGCGAGAGTTTTCGGTATCACACCTCTTTCGAGAAAGGCCAGAAGCGGATTTTGTGCTCCGCTTTCAAAATGATGGAAATGTTCACTTGCAACCACAAGGAGGTATCACTATTTACAATATGTGGGGGAAGGAGCGCGGTTTCGTCCCTATTAACCAAAAATCCCATTTTGGAAACGTCCTCCCAGAGAGTATTCGTCGCTTTGACTTCTCGTGGCAAGGAGAAGCATCTCTTTCCGATATTGGACGCTATACCGCAGAAGTCGCGGTGACGTATGGGGAAGAGGGGCGGCAAAATACCAGTAGCAAGGTATATTTTTGGGTGATACCTTTCAAAGCAACTGCGATGACACTTGCGATCCTTGGTATAGGAATCTTCTTCTGTGTTTGGATTATTCGTCGATATGTGCGACGCGTAATGTATCTTTCAGGATATTCACAAACAGAAATACGCGAGACGCGTGTAAAAAAAGTACGTGTAAAGGATTTCTCAGGTCCACTACGGGAAGGAGTGCTTGATTTGAGGAAATTACGTATGCATGAGGGAGACACAACGTTCGTGCAATCGTGCGTGAGATTTGTGCGTCACTATTACCTTTTCTTTGTCGGTATTATGGTGGTGCTGGTGCTAGGTAGTATCGTAGTAGCCTATTTCAAGGACGTGCTGAAAGATCAAAAAGACTACGAAATTACTGTGCCCGAGGGCGATGTGCAGACGACGATATCTGCAGAAGAAGCTTTGCGACAAAAGGAAGACCTTGTGCCACACGAAGAGAAAGAGTAGCTTCTGTGCACTAGTGCGATGGTGAAAAGAGGCATGTTGTATATAATAGAATGTACATATGAATAAAAAAGCAATCATTCTCGCTGTACTTATATTAGTCATCATTGTATGTGGGATGTTTATTTTTGGTTTTTTGACACAAAAAGAGGTTATGGCACCGTCCGTAGATCCTTTGGTGCCTGAGCCTACTCCCGCTCCCTTTACAGTCGATCGTGTAGATCTCAAGCATTTCTATACAGAATCGGTGGGTGCACATACGCTCGTAGGTGAATTTATGTTGCCAACATCGTGCGATACGATGACCGATACCGTCGCTTTGGTAGAAGACGGTGCACGAGCACTTGTCTCTTTTGCAGTAATTCGCGCAGAGGGGTCGGAATGTGTAAAAAATACAGCTCCTACACCATTTAAGATAGGTTTCTTGGCAAAAAAAGACATCACCATTGATGCTGTATTTGAAGGAGAGGAGGTAGAAGTAAGTCTCACAGAAGCACAGCCAGGAGAGCGTCCCTAGTGTTAGTCGTGCAGATAGATCTACATAAAAAAAGTACACTCTTTGGTATTGCGCTCATTGTGTGTGCGGTATGCATGCTTGTAGGCGCACTAGGAGTGCACTACTTTGTGGCACAAAAAGAGAAGCCGGTGCCAGGATTTTTGAAGATCCTTGGCGCCGATGATGGTACGGTCTTTGTTGACCTTGAGGGGAATCCAGTAACTCTGGCGACATATGCCGATGCGCCTATTGTACTTTTTGCATGGGCAAGTTGGTGTCCATCATGTGGCGAACAGCTCGCGCTTATTGCGAAGAGTGCGTCAGAAGGGTCTGCTCCTCCAATCCTCGCTATTAACCGGGGAGAAACGCTCGATTTAGCGCGTGACTACCTCTCGTTTGTTGGAAAATATGAGCAACTAATCTACTGGGTAGACACAAAAGATATTTTTTTCAAGACCGTGGAAGGATATGCGATGCCTGAGCTTGTTGTCTATGACGCAAAAGGGGAGGAAGTATTTCGTCATCGGGGCACCCTCACAGAAGTTGATGTTCGGGCTGCTTTTGCGAGCGTAGCTCCAAGATAGCTGTTCACGTGTCCTTCATCTCTGGTGTATAGTATTCTGCGTATACCTATAATTTAGACAATATAGACATGACACCTTTTGAGCAAGTACGATCACATATTCGCACCGCGGCAGATGCTCTCGGGTTGAGCAAGGAAGAGAAGGCGGTATTTGAAACTCCGCAGGCAAGTATCGAAAAAGAGCTTTCGATTACAAAAACTGACGGAACCACTGAAACGCTTCAAGCGTATCGCGTGCAGTTTAATAATGCGCGTGGTCCGTATAAGGGAGGTATTCGTTTTCATCCCAAGGCCGATATTGAAGAAGTGAAAGGACTTGCTGCTGCTATGGCGGTCAAATGTTCGGTAGTAGGAATACCCTTTGGTGGCGCGAAGGGCGGTGTTGTTATAGACCCAAAGAAATATGACGCACATGAGATAGAGCTTGTGTCGCGCGCATATGCACGCGCATTCGCGCCTCACATCGGTGTCGATATCGATATTCCTGCACCCGACGTCTACACGACGCCACAGGTGATGGCACACATTCTCGACGAATATGAAAAGGTGGTGGGGCATAGTGAGCCTGGTGTCGTGACAGGAAAGCCGTTGTCACTTGGTGGGAGTGCGGGGCGCGATATTGCCACAGCGCAAGGAGGGGTTTTTGTTCTTGAAGAGTTGATTCGAGCGAAGGGGATGTCATCCAAAGATACCCGTATTGCTGTTCAAGGCTTTGGAAATGCAGGAGCGACTATGGCAGAGCTTTTATATGATGCGGGATTTACCATAATTGCTGTTTCTGACAGCCAGTACACAGTGTATTCGGAGAAAGGTCTTAATCCGCACGACATAGCACGAGCGAAAAAAGAAGGGACTTCAGTGGCATCTCTTTTTGAAAAGGATACAACGGCGATGCAAGAAGGGCAGGTGGCTTTGTTATCACCAGAGGCAGTGCTGTCACTTGATACCGATATATTGATTCCTGCGGCACTCGATAATCAGATTCATGCTGACAATGTAGATTCAGTTTCTGCGCGCATCATTTTGGAATTAGCCAATAACCCTATTACCCCAGAAGCGGACGCTGCTCTGAATGCGCGCGATGTCCTGGTAATCCCCGATGTACTTGCAAATGCAGGAGGTGTGACAGTGTCCTACTTGGAGTGGGTACAGAACAGACAAGGGTTTTATTTCTCACATGAGGAAGTTATGACGCGCCTCAGAGGTATTATTACATCTGCATATGGTGCAGTGCGCATGATGGCCGAGAAAGAGGGTTGTAGTCAGCGAGAAGCAGCCTACCGCATTGGTGTCCTTCGTATTCATGAAGCAATGAAGGCGCGTGGCCGTTACTCCTAGAGGGAAACCCAAGGCTGGACAATTACCATATCTATGGTATTATTTAAACAGGTTGCACGCAGAGGAATCTACTGAGAACACCAAAAATATTTGGACTGTGTGCTTGTCGTCACACAGTTTTGGTTCTCAATAGTATTTCTATGAAAATAAATAGAATGATCGGTCTGTTGATCTTTCTCTTTATTGCCCAATTTCTCTTGAAAGATGTCTTTCATGCAGTCTCTCGTACCACGGTTGCAGCCTTGGAAACGGTTGAGACAGCATCGAAAGTTACCACAAAAGAATTGAGCAAATAATGCCCAATTATACCGGACTTCCTGTCCGGTATATGTGTTTTTTTGGTATACTAACAGTGTAGTATAGTGCCTATGCGTAAAGACTTTGTTGAAAATATATTCTTTTTTGGCCTTCTCGGTTTTGTCAGTTACCTTATTTGGCAAATCGTAGCTCCTTTTATTGCGCCCCTTGCACTTGCGGCTATTATTGCAACGGTCTGTTACCCGGTCTTTTCGCGCATCGTTCGCATCATGCCCAAGAAAAATAGATCGCTCGCCGCTATGCTCTCAGTCCTTTTTATTGCAGTGACTATTTTTGCGCCACTCTTTCTCCTAAGCTACATTCTCTTTGTGCAAGTGCTCGATTTTTATAATGCAACCGGCGGTGGAGGTGGACATTTGCAGAATTCTCTCACCTTGTTTGAGAGTCTGCGCTCACAATACTTCCCTGGAGTATCTATCGATTTTGCTCTCTACGCAAAGGAAGCAGCAGGTTGGATTGCTTCACATATGGGTAGTATTTTTGCAGGCACCGCTTCTACGGTATTGATGTTCTTCATCATGCTCATAGCGCTCTTTTACATGCTTCGTGATGGTCCTGTCTTTTTACAAAGTCTGATTCGCGTGAGTCCTCTACCCGATGCGCAGGACGCACGTATCTTGGAGAAGCTCTCACTGTCGGTGCGTTCGGTTGTGCTAGGCACTCTTTCTATAGCTCTCATTCAGGGTATCCTTACCGCTATCGGTTTCTCTCTTTTTGGTGTTTCTCAGCCGGTTTTGTGGGGAAGTGTCGCTGCTATAGGCGCGCTTATTCCTGGGGTCGGTACATCTGTCGTATTCATTGTCGCTATTGTATTCTCTCTTCTCTCGGGATCCTATGGTGTTGCGGCATTGTTGGGATTATGGGGCTTTTTTGCCGTCGGACTTATAGACAACTTCTTAGGACCCTATCTCATGAGTCGTGGTGCAAAACTCCATCCGTTTATGATTCTGCTCTCGGTGCTTGGCGGGGTAGCGCTCTTTGGTCCAGTGGGATTTTTACTTGGCCCGGTTGCACTGAGTTTCTTTACGGTACTTCTTGAACTCTATAGCTTACATATACGTTCCAGAGACGAGTATGTTGGATAAAAATTTTCTTCAATCATTTCTTCGTGTCAACAATGCATCTCCTGATATGTCTGACGCCGAGGTGCGTACGGTACTTGGGCGTGCAGGCTGGTCGGAGAGTGAGATTGCTGCAGCGATAGTCCTTTTGCGCACCGAGACTCCGTCAGTGCAAAAAGGTGAAGCCAATTTACCATTTCGCCCGGATATGGAATTTTCTTCTTCTCAGCTCTCAGAGCTATTGGGAGTTGATGTCGTTATAGATCCAGGTCGTATGCATACTCAAGAAGGGATACTCCAAGGCACTTCTTTTTCCCTCAGACATGCATTGAGTGTTATGGGTATTATTTTTCTTGCGACAGGACTTGCGCTTGGAGCGGGCATTTTTTCCGCATATATGTTTGAAATAGGGCCATTTCAATCATAGTATTTGTGTGATATAGATGGAGGTCTCGCGATATGTATAAAGTCTTTCTCTATGCTGCAGGGGTGTACCTGGCACTACTACTGGTAGTGTGTGTTCTTGCGGCGAGTGTAGGGTACGCCTCAAAAGAAAATCCTATAGATATGCCTGAAAGTGTGCCAGAGGTGGTGGCAAAAGAAGAGTCTTTTAGTATAGCGTCGCAGCCACTCTTATTTGTGGGCGATATTATGATGGGGCGTAATGTGGAACGGGAAATGGGTGCACAGGGCGCAGCGTACCCTACTGCGTATATACGAGACTTTCTATCTTCCTATCCCTTTGTCATTGCAAACTTTGAAGCAACCATCCCTCGGCGACATGTGCCAACACCTTCGATGACGTTTCAGTTTTCGGTTGCCACCAGTGTCATACCCATGCTTGTAGAAAGCGGTTTTACGCATATGACTTTAGCAAACAATCATGCGTATGATTATGGAAAAGCAGGATATCTGCATACCATGACGACGTTGCGTGAGCAGGGTGTCGTGACTGGAGGTTCGCCTGAACAGGTCACCAAAGACGATGTATTGGTAATAGATGCAGAGGGTATGCGCGTTGCGTTGGTGCCTATCTATGCGGTATTTGCGACACCAAGCATGACAGCGCTTGCTGAAGCATTTGCCTACGCGCAAACTGTTTCAGATGTGCAGGTGGCGGTGATTCACTGGGGCGATGAATATATGATAACCAATAATGCCAAGCAGGCGCGTGTGGCACATCAGGTCGTAGATCTGGGAGCAGATGCTGTCATAGGGCATCACCCACATGTCATTCAAAACATAGAACTATACCGTTCCGTACCTATCTTTTACTCGTTGGGGAATTTCATCTTTGATCAATATTGGAACAGTGAGGTGAAAACAGGACTTGCCGTGAGTCTGGCACGTAAGGGGGATATGCTCGAATACGCTTTATTTCCTGTATTTAGTGAACGAAGTAACCCTCGAATACTTGAAGGGTTTGAACGTGAGACAGTTTTGAAAACACTTGCCTCTGTAAGCGACGAATCCCTCTCAGAGTCTGTGGCCCAAGGGGGGTTCTCCGTGCCATTTCCATTTCTTGCATCAGAGTGATATTGATGGTTACATAGTGAAGACGTGAGAACCCAGGATTATTGTGTAATAGCAGAAATGTATGAAATTTGAACGTGATGAACTTATAGGAATCTTTATCAGTATCGGTGTGGCCGTTCTCTTTTTTGCAGGGTTGCGCTTTGATGTTGTTTCGCTCTTTTCTCCAAAAGAGGCACCTGTTTCTGATACATCAGATGTTGTGATGCTAGAAGATACAAAAGACGTGAGTGGCACCTTCCGTGCACTTCGGGACGCTATGACCCACGGAGGGCAAATCACCAAACTCATTGTAGAGGACACCGAAGTGGGTGAAGGAGCAGAAGTCAAAGATGGTTCGAAGGTATCGGTACACTACATCGGCATGCTCCAAGATGGTACGCAATTTGATAACTCTCTTACACGAGGTGAGCCATACAGTTTTGTCGTGGGTGCAGGATCGGTTATTCCTGGGTGGGATAAAGGTCTCTTGGGTATGAAAGAGGGAGGAGAGCGCATCCTTGTCATTCCTGCGAATCTTGCCTACGGCGATCGCGAAGTGGGGCCAATTCCTAAAAACTCTACACTCCTATTCTCAATCCAGCTCGTGAGTGTTGAATAATAGAATGACTTCTCCTCTTAGCTTTACCATCGACAAGCGGCTCCCGGGCACTCTCGGGAGAGCGGGTGTTATTCATACACCTCACGGTGATATAGAGACACCTTCTTTTGTCGTGGTCGGCACCAAGGCGACGGTGAAGTCTTTAAAACCTGAAGACTTGCGTGCGTATGTGGGGAATGACTCCGTCTTGGCAAATACCTATCACCTCTACCTACAGCCAGGGCATGAAATAGTAAAAGCAGCAGGGGGTCTCCATGCCTACATGCACTGGGATGGGCCACTCTGGACTGACTCGGGTGGCTTCCAAGTCTTTTCTTTAGGAGCTGCCTTTGGTAAGGGGGTGACAAAGTTTGCACAAGGAGAGGTGAGTGAAGACGCTGACGTGCGGCCGACGGTGTATAACAAAGAAATTGCTGAAGCGCACGGGAAACTCTGTGTCATTGATGAAGAAGGAGTGACCTTTACCTCACATCACGATGGCTCGCTTCATCGCTTTACGGCCGAGCGCTCTATAGAGATACAGCACGCGCTCGGTGCTGATATCATTTTCGTTTTTGACGAATGTACGTCGCCATCTGCTGACTATGCGTATCAAAAAGAGGCACTCGAACGTACCCATCGGTGGGCAAAGCGTTCCATTCTTGCGCACAAGCGGAACTATGAAGCACTGAAGAAGCAGGGGCTCTACGGCATTGTGCAAGGCGGGCGCTTTTTGGATTTGCGACAAGAAAGTGCGCGAGAAATGGCGAGTATGGACTTTGATGGCTTTGGCATTGGAGGCTCTTTTTCAAAAGAGGATTTGGGTGAGTCGCTTCGTGTCGTGAATGAAATTTTGCCAGAAGAAAAGCCGCGCCATTTATTAGGCATAGGGGAGCCAGAGGATATTTTTGCAGGGGTAGAGCAGGGGTGCGATACCTTTGACTGTGTGGCTGCGACCCGCACCGCACGAAACGGCACGCTCTATACCCATACAGGGAAGATTCATATTCGCAATGCCGAATATATCACTGACTTCACACCGCTTGACCCAGATTGCGACTGTTATGTCTGCAAAAACTACACCCGCTCATACATCTCGCATCTCGTACGCGCCGGAGAAATCCTCGGCGGACACCTGGCATCTATCCACAACCTTCACTTCATTACACAGCTGGTAAAAAAGGTGCGCGCGTCCATACTCGATGGCTCGTATCATTCATTCAAAGAAGAATTTCTCAGAAACTATCTCAAAAAATAAGTTTCTCGAGACTGAGAGTGCACTTTCTATATTCGTTTTTATGCAAAACATGGATTTGAAATCCTAGCTCCGGTGCCCGAAGACGAAGGTGTGAAAGTGGGAAAAGTGGCATTGCCCGAAGTTTCTTAAAGAATCATTCTTAAATTTTTGCTATACTAGCCAGCACATATGGGTGATTTTATATTGAAAACAGACCATAGACCTGCAGGTGTGAGAAATGGGGTGGGACCCATTTCTCAAGGGGTTGTCGATATTTTTCTGGAAAAAATATCCTACAACCTGAACAGCTCCTGTAAGGAGCAATCAAAGTAATATGAAATTTGAACTCAAGACAGAACACAGACCTGCAGGCGATCAGCCAAAGGCTATAGAAGCTTTGGTTTCAGGTATTAAAAAAGGTCTCAAGCACCAGACGCTTTTAGGGGTCACTGGTAGTGGCAAAACTTTTTCGGCTGCAGCCGTAATTGAAGCTATCCAAAAGCCGACCTTGGTCATTGCGCATAATAAGACGCTTGCGGCGCAGCTCGCACAAGAGTACCGCGACTTTTTTCCTGACAATGCCGTACATTATTTCGTATCGTACTATGACTACTATCAGCCAGAGGCATACATGCCGGTCTCTGATACCTATATTGAAAAAGAGGCGCAGATTAACGAAGAGATTGATCGCTTGCGCCATGCCTCTACGCAAGCACTTTTGACCCGCAAAGACGTCATCATTGTGGCGTCGGTGTCGTGCATCTATGGTTTGGGGTCGCCAAAGGAGTATGAGCGCGTACATAAGAAGATCGAGAAAGGTTTTAAGAGTACGCGTGCGGATATGATCCGTCTCCTTGTCGCTATGTACTTTGAGCGCACGCCCGCTGATCTCCTCCCGGGACATTTCCGCGCTATTGGAAATCACGTGGAAATCATGCCGACAAACGAGCGCGTCATTTATCGTATTTCTTTTGATGAAAAAGGCGTTTCGGTTATTACCAAGATAGATGCTATCACCCGTGAGATTATCGATAGCGACGTTGAGACATTCTTCCTCTTTCCTGCGAAGCACTTTGTGACTCCCGAAGATGAGCGCGCGCGTGCTATTGCCGATATTGAAGCAGAACTCGAGGTACGCCTCAAAGAGCTTGACCAGGCAGGGAAGATTCTCGAGCGCGAACGACTCAAGCGTCGTTCAAAACACGACATCGCACTTATGCGGGAAGTGGGGTACTGCAATGGTATCGAAAACTACTCTCGCCATTTTGATGGACGTGCCTCTGGCGAAGCGCCGTATACACTACTCTCATATTTTCCCCATACAAAAGATGGTGCGCCTGATTTTTTAACTATTATCGATGAATCGCATGTGACCATTCCACAGTTGGGCGGAATGTACGCAGGAGACCGTTCGCGCAAAGACACGCTTGTGGAGCATGGCTTTCGCTTGCCAAGCGCA
>Ga0172380_10009632_pt1 | contig 10258 bp, 8 predicted proteins | sample Leawe162metaG_FD_119747 | JGI IMG/M metagenome (GOLD analysis project Ga0172380, IMG submission 119747) | Leachate microbial communities from a municipal landfill in Southern Ontario, Canada - Leachate well 162 metaG | ecosystem: Engineered > Solid waste > Landfill > Unclassified | place...
CGAAACATTGCCATCATCGCCCATGTGGACCATGGAAAAACTACTTTGACTGACGCCATTATGAAGCAAACTGGCGCCGGAGAAGAAGGGGTTTCAATGGATTCAAACAAACTCGAACAAGAGCGTGGTATTACTATTTATGCCAAAAATACTTCTATCTATTATAGAGGCACAAAGATAAATATCGTGGATACTCCGGGTCACGCCGATTTTGGTTCAGAAGTTGAACGAGTATTAAGATCTATTGATACGGTTTTACTGGTCGTTGACGCTCAAGAAGGACCAATGCCTCAAACACGATTCGTTTTAAAAAAATCTTTGGAGCTTGGTTTAAAACCAATTGTGGTTATTAATAAAATCGATAAAAGCGCGGCGCGTCCAGCTGAAGCCCATGAAGAAGTGCTGGAATTATTTATGGAATTAGGTGCTAATAATGAACAGTTAGACTTCCCCACTATTTACGCTATTGGACGAAAAGGCGTGGCGATGAAAAATTTGACTGACGAACAAAAAGATTTGACCCCACTACTTGATTTAATTCTTGAAAAAGTACCAGCCGCTGCGACCATCGAGCAAATCAACTCTCCTTTAACCGCACAAATTTTTAATCTTGGTTATGACAACTTCATGGGTCGCCTGGCTATCGCTAGAATTTATAATGGAAAAATAAAAAGCGGTCAAAGAATTTTTGCTAAAACCCCCACTGGTGAATCTCGCGCTTTTAAAATCACTAAACTTTTTACTTTTGAAGGTATATCTCGAAAAGAAATCGCTGAGGCCGAAGCTGGCGACATTGTGATGTTTGCCGGTTTAGCTGACGCTTATATCGGTGAGACAATCTGTGAAGATGAAAATCACGAAGCCTTGCCAGCGATCAACATTGATGAGCCAACTATTTCCCTGGACTTTTTGGTCAATGACTCCCCTTTTGCTGGACGCGAAGGAAAGTTTGTTACTGGTCGCCAAATTCGTGAACGATTAGAAAAAGAATTAGAAATTAACGTCGGTCTAAAAATTGATTTTTCTGGCGATACCATGCGAGTGTATGGTCGCGGTGAATTACACGTCGCAATTTTAATTGAAAATATGCGCCGAGAAGGTTTTGAATTACAAGTCTCCCAACCACACGCTATTATCAAGGATATTGATGGCGTAAAATCCGAACCTTATGAGGAAGTTACCATCGATGTTCCAGAAGAAGTTTCTGGTGTGGTAATTGAGAAACTTGGACGACGCCGTGGAATTATGCAAGATATGAAAACCAAGGATGGTCAGGTGCGAATGATTTTTGAAGTGCCAACTCGTGGCTTGCTCGGTTTTAAGGGGCAGTTTGTGATTGACACTCGTGGTAATGGAATTTTATGTAGTCGCTTTACTGGTTTCAAACCTTACGCTGGTGAAATTCAAAAACAAGAATTTGGTTCAATGGTTTCAATGATGTCAGGCAAAGCTCTAGCTTTTGCTTTGTGGAATTTACAAGAACGAGGAGTGATTTATATTGAACCGGGTACCGAGGTTTATGAAGGAATGATTATTGGTAATGTGACTAAAGGTGAAGATATGGATGTTAATCCAATTAAAGGAAAAAATTTAACGAACATTCGCAAAACCAGTTCCGATGAAGCAATTTATTTGACTCCAGCCATGACCATTGATATTGAAAAAGGCTTAGAAATTATGGGCGATGAAGATTACATGGAAATCACCCCACAAAATACCCGCTTACGAAAAAAATTCTTAACTAAAATTGATCGCGCCCGCGCGACGAGAGAGGATTAAATAAAAAAAAGGGAGCTCGACACGTCCTGGCGTGCGAGCCCCGTCAAACCAATAGACCCCCTACAGAGGTTGCCAGTTCACATGCTGTCCGCGAAGGAATATTCCCACCTGAGTAGGATCCAGCCCAGCTGCCCGAGCCAGAGTTGGTATGGCCTTGAAAGCCTCCAGGGGATCGGAAATCCCCTGACTTAGCATCTTGGCCATCTCCGGTTTTCCATTCGGCGCCAGTTCTTTGGTCGCCACCGTGAACGTATCAGCTTGTGACATACGACCTTCTCCTCTTTTATTCCACACCAATGACCACCGTGATCATCAGTGAAGAAATCCCTTAAAATGAACAAGTAAATATCATATCATTGTACAACAAAAAAGCAAGTCTTGCGACCTGCTTTTTTGTTTTATGATATGTGAATGTCTAGTATCTTCCACCCATTCGATCACCGCCACCGCGATTATCAAAATTTCTTCGTGGAGGTCTTTCGGAAAGAGGTTTTGCCTCGTTAACCGTAAGCTTGCGTCCTTCAAGATCTGCGCCATTCATCTTTTCGATAGCCGCTTCTGCTTCCGCATCATTGACCATGTTGACGAATCCAAATCCTCGAGAACGTCCAGTCATCTTATCAGTAATCACATTTGCTGATTCAACTTCACCTAGAGGAGCAAAAGCTGCCTTAAGTGAGGCATCAGTAGTATTGTATGATAAGTTACCAACGTATAATTTCTTTGCCATTGTATTTTATATTTATTAATTTTATCTATAGAAGCGACCTACGCGAACATCTACGACAGAAAGAGTGTAGCATGGATTACCCTCCGACTCAAGGATAGCAAAAGTGGATAAATCGAGGGTATTTTATTGGTAAATAATCGTTCTTTTGATTCGTAGAATCGAAGTTGGCACCCGGACCTCGTTTCCAATATTGTGGGCCAAAGAGCGCATATAAGTACCACTAGAACACTTCACTTTTAGCGAGATAACGGGAAACTTTTTCTCCTCGCTTTTCAGTAAAGCCGTCTTCCATTTCTTCAAAATCTGCTTTTGTCTAAAATCCCCCCTTACTTTGCTGATTGTTTTAATAATGTAATTTGAAAGACTTTTTTTAGAAATATTTTTTACGCGAAGTAGTTTAATTTTATAAATCTCTACATCTTTTGTTTCAATTTCTTTTTCAATCAAAGTACCAGCTCGAGCTTTTTCCCAAAATTTGGAAGAATACGGCGGATATTTTTGTTTAAATTTGCCAGTAAATCTTTGCCAATCAGGTAATGAGAATATTCTGTTTGATTGTTTTTTAACCAAACCAAGCAGATCATAAGTATCGGTAACAAAACCAAACAAAATATCAATCTCATATACTTTATCCAGATTTAGATATTTTTCTTTCTTTTTACATTCTTCTCCCACGAGCACCAAAAGCACACCCTCGGCAACAGGATCAAGACGCCCGGCATAAGTCATCTTCACATTTTTATAACTTGGATTACTTTTTCGAAAACGGTTCAGACATTCCAAAGGTGTCTCCCCCACTTTTTTATATAATTTCAAGACTTTCGCTTTTTTCATTTTTCGGTTACAATTACTCTTATGTCAGATAATAAAACAAACGGTGAGAAAAAGCTATCAACTGAAGCCTACAAAGGTGTTCGGGATTTTTATCCGGAAGATCAGTTTATTCAAAACTATATTTTCGATAAAATGCGCCAGACAGCGGAAAGTTTTGGCTATCAGGAATACGGGGCCTCAATTTTAGAGCCAGCGGAATTATACAAAAACAAATCCAGTGAGGAAATTGTGAACGAGCAAACCTACACCTTTACCGATCGCGGTGATCGCGAGGTTACCCTACGTCCAGAAATGACCCCGACTTTAGCTAGAATGATTGCCGCCAAAAAACGTGAATTATCATTTCCTATTCGCTGGTATTCAATTCCCAACCTTTTCCGTTATGAAAAACCTCAAAAAGGACGCCTGCGAGAACATTGGCAATTAAATGTTGATCTTTTTGGTTTAGCTGGATTGGAAGCAGAAGTTGAAATAATTTCTCTGGCTTCTAATTTAATGAGGTCTTTTGGCCTTAAGGATAATAATTTTGAGATTCGCCTGAATAGTCGAAAAGTAATGAATTGTATTTTTACTGATTTGATGGACTTATCGCCCGAGCTGACTCAAAAAATTTCTCGTTTGATTGATAAAAAAGATAAAATGCCAAAGGAGGATTTTGATTTAGCAATCAAGGAGTTAATTCCTCAAAAAAGTGATGAGCTTTTGGTTTTGCTTAATTCTAAAAATCTGGAAGAATTTATTTCTAAACTGCCAAAAGGTCAAGAAATCACTGAAAGAATCGAGGAAGTCAAAACTTTAATATCGAGACTTGAAAAATTGGGTGTGACTAATACTGTTTTTGATCAGACTTTAATGCGTGGTTTTGATTATTACACCGGGATTGTTTTTGAAATTTATGATACTAATCCAGAAAACCGCCGAGCAATTTTTGGTGGCGGACGCTATGACGATCTACTCGCAATTTTTGGTGGCGAGAAAATCCCCGCTTTTGGTTTTGGTATGGGTGATGTCACCACGCAGGACGTTCTTAAAACTTACGGCTTAATGCCCGCCTATCAATCAAAAACCAAACTTTATATTTGCCTGCTTAATTCAGAGCATCAAGAGTATGCTGGAGATATTGCTCAAAAATTACGAGAGTCGGGTGTAAATGTAATCGTTGATTTAGGAACGAAAAAAGTTGGTGATCAAATCAAGTTGGCTGATAAACAAAAAATTCCGTTCATTATCTGCCTCGGTGAAGATGAAAGAAAAAGTGGTGAGTTTAAATTAAAAAATCTAAAAACTGGTGAAGAAAAAACCGTGACGGAAGATACTCTAGTTGAAAACCTAAATGCGTAAAATATTTTTTGATATTGAAACCGATGGTTTAATTACTGGCTCGAGTGGTTCACAAGTATTTCCCAATATTTACGTTGTCTCGATTTACGATACGCAAACCGAAAAATATACCAGTTTTACTCAAGATCAATTAAAAGATTTGTGGCCGATTCTGGAGCAAGCCGATCAATTAATTGGTTACAATATAGACGGTTTTGATATTCCAGTTTTGAATCATTTTTACTCTGGCGATTTGACCAAAATTGCTGGGCTGGATATTTTAACTGAAATCAAAAAATCGCTAGGTTTCAGACTCAAATTAGATTCCGTCGCTGAAGCAACCTTAGGGCGCAAAAAAATTGGTCACGGTTTAGAAGCTATGAGTTGGTGGAAGCAGGGTTTGTATGACAAAGTTAAAGAATATTGTGAAGAGGATGTTAAAATTACCAAGGATATTTACGACTATGCACTAAAAAACGGGCATTTGAAATATAAAGACGGCGGTGCGATTAAGGAAATAAAACTCGACACTTCTGCTTGGGAAAAGAAAAGTGATTCAGCGATTACTCATACATTGTTTGGATGATTTGAAAAAAAATGATACATTATTAAAAGACTCCACATATCACATGAGAAAGGAGGTTAGCATGAGTCGTCGTCCGGCCCGATAATCCCGCTTGCTTCAGTCCGTGATGAGGACTCTCCGGGCATAAAGAGAGACACCTTGTTTCGCACGGATATTGTTCTTTAGAAAAGTGAGGTTTCGTGCTGATCCCCTCAAACGGGTGGGTATAGAGGCACGAGGAACAAAGTGGCTTCACTTTAAGGGAATCGCTGTTGTCCCCCCGAAGAACAACCTAGGCATCCGTAGAAATGCTTGATCAACATTTCCTATGGAAAACAACAGGTGGTGAAAACCACGGGTGACACCAACCACCCCAGTGGAAGGATGAAACAATTCCAGGTTGGTAAGTCCCAGACGCCGAGCACGAGAGTGTCCGGCGTCCTTTTTTTAAGTTGACAAGAAGTAAAAAATAAGTAGAGTATATTATAGATTCTCAAGGGATGAACCCTGGAGACGAACAAGGAGGACGGTATGGAACATCTGAAATGGTGGTTTTCTAGTCGAGTGCTGTTGGCGATCTTCATCGTGGGAGTGTTCGCGACGATCATCATCAAGGTCAGCCAGTCAAACGAACGGCGACACGCTCTCGAGCTCGAGAAGGCGGTGGTGTTGGCCACAGAAGAGACGGCCAGGGCTACGATTGGGCGGCCAGCCGAGATGGGTGACGTCTATCAGGCTGGTGACATCATCTACTGTCTCGCAAGTGCAGACACCCTCGATCGGGCCATGGGGCTATTCTATCGGGTGATCGAAGATCCCATGACAGCCAGGTTCGTGGTCTGGATCAACGACACTGACGGCGAAGTTGGCATCAGTTTTCTGGCGGGAAAACTGTATCTGGTGAAAAACGACGGTGACGGCGTGTATCCCGAAATCTGGATTCCGCCGACCACAACAAACTGACCAGCGCTGTCAGTTCGACGAGCGGTATCAGGATGGACTGCAAACTCCCTGATGCCGTTTTTTTATTTACCTAAAAAAAGAATTATTACAATCGCCAAAACAATTCGATAAGCGCCGAAATAATTGAGAGAGTGATTCTTGAGGAATTTGATTAATAAATGAATGGCGATAATTCCAGAAACAAAAGCAAAAATACAACTAATCAAAAGTGAACTTTCTATTGAAGCTAAATTCCCTGCTGAATAAATATCAAAAAGTTTTTTCAAACCAGAACCCAAAACAATTGGCAAAGATAAAAGAAAACTGAACCGCGCGGCGTCTTCTCTTTTTAAACCGGTAAAAAGCCCGCCTGAAATCGTCGCCCCTGATCTAGAGAATCCAGGGACAAGGGCTAGACATTGGAAGAGGCCAATAATCAAACTATTTTTAAAATTAATTTCAGTAGATTGCTTAGCAAATTTCTCCGCCAACCAAAAAACAATACTACCGGCGATCAAGGATCCAGCCACCACATATATACTACGAAAATTTGTATCCATATAATCTTCTAAAAGTAAGCCAAAAATAACAGCTGGAACCGTACCAATAATCAAAGCTAATAATAATTTTCTATTTTTATACAAACCGAGAATATCTTTCCAAAAATAACAAATCACCGCTAAGGCCGTGGCTAATTGTAAAGTGGCGTCAAAAGAAATCGTACCAATCAAATCTAAACCTAAAATTTCACGAATGATAATAAGGTGGCCTGTTGAGGACACCGGAATAAACTCCGTCAAACCCTGCACTAAACCTAAAATTGCTGATTGAAAAAAGGTCATTTAGTTTTTCATTATTCCCCGTAAAGCACAATATTCACACTTCTTATCATCACATTTTTTATCCCAAAAATCAAAGCGAGCGATGGCCGTCGCGGTTTGGCCGATCAAAGTTATGACTTCTTGTTCATCTTCAGGACTAATATCAAAATGCTCTTTTTTATAATCCCCTTTATCATTTGGCTCAATAAAATCGATTTCTCCAGTTTTCATTTGATATTTACTATTTTCGTATTTATCAAGCAAAATTTTATAAAAAACAAGTTGCCGTTTGTAATTGCCATCGTCATTTTTAGTTTTACCCTCAATCGCATTACGCGACATTGGTTTTTTAGTTTTATAATCCACCACCGTCACCCCGCCATCATCCTGAATTTCAATTTTATCCAACTGGCCTTTCAGCAAGATTTTATCCTCTCCCGCCACTTTTTCAGCCAAATCAGCATAAACACCAGCGATATTAAACTCATTGATCACCGATCGTGACCAGGTGCCATTATATGTTTCAAAATAACCGCTCAAAGCCCTTTGGCCTTTCAACAAAGTCTCATCATAATCTTTTTCACCAATCGGTTGTTTAGCCAAATATTTTTGAAACAGATCCAAAAGTTCCGATTGACTCAGATCAGACTCATCACGATATTTATCAAAAAAATGTTTCAAGGTTTGATGCACGGCCGTACCATACATTTGATGCTTAGATAAAACTTGCGGTAAGCGGACTAGATTACTGAAAAAATAACGCCACGGACAAACAAGAAAATTATTCAAAGCAGTTACCGACAAACCCTGCTCAAAAAATAGATGGCGCAGATACTCGCGATCCTTAATATCTTTGGCTTTAATTGGTGATGAAGAAAAATCTTCAGAACGATTGGCTTCAGATTGTATTTCCCATTCTTTTGTTTCATTAATCTTTACCAAACTGGGGTCAAGTTCGCCCAAAAATTGCGAAGGTAATAAAGCTTTACCGTCATCAGCTAATTTAGCATAAGACAGGACAATGTGTTTGCGCGCACGAGTTAGGGCAACATAAAATAACCTTCTTTCATCTTCAATTGCATCATAAGCCAAAATATCAGCACTGGAAATTGGTAATTTGAACTTACGCATATCTCTTTTGTTGCCCCAATGCCCGTCAACTAAATTAATAATAAAAACATAATCAAATTCCAAACCTTTGCTCTTGTGAGCGGTCATCAAATGAATCGATTTTTCCGACAGAGCTTTACCTCGGGTTTTAATGACAATATTATGTTTTTCTAGAACGTCTAAATAATTAATAAAATCTTCCAAGCGATAATTTCGATGAGTACTGATCAACTCCTTCATTTGGTTCAGTAGTTTGTCTAATTTAGCCAATTTTTCAATCGATTCACCACTCATAAGTAAGTGTTTCAGAAAACCAGATTCATTTACTAAAGCCTCAAAAAAATCTAATAGACCGACATTCTTTGCCTGTTTTCCCCACTTGGTTAGACGGACAGATAAATCGGAGAAAACTTCTGATTCGTGTAAAGCTTCCAAAATAGAAATCTTTTTTTCTTTCGCTAAGGCAATAAGTTTATAAACATCGACATAATTCAAATTTAAATAATCTATAAATAAAGCTCGCGATAAAATTTCGCTGGATCCTAAATCATTGATTGCCCGCATGAGCAAAATCATCTTAGCAATATCACTATCAGAAAAAAGCTCTTGATCTGATTCAATCGCGACTGGCAAACCAAGTCTTTCTAGAGCTCGAGCCATAGCCGAAGCGTCACGGTTTTCACGATATAAAACGGCAATTTCACTGGGATTAATTCCTTGTTTTATTTTTTCAGCGATATTCTGGGCAATAAATTTAAACTCATTTTGAGCTTTTTCAAAGGCTACCAAATCAATCGGCACGTTTTGATGGTCAGTTTTCGCCTCGAGCTTGACCTGTAAATCTTGACCAGTAGTGTTTTTGCTTATCAAAGAGTGTGATAGATCCAAAATTGACTGGGACGAACGATAATTATTCGTCAGATAGATTAATTTTGCGGTTGGATAAAGTTTTTTAAAATATAAAAAGTTTTCTAATGAAGCACCTTGAAAACGAAAAATCGCCTGCTTTTCATCACCGACAATAAAAATATTTGGATTATCGTGGAAACCAGAAATCAATTCTAAAATCTTATTCTGAGAATTATTAGCGTCTTGATGTTCATCGGCTAAGACGTACTGATACTTTTCTTGTAACTGCAACAACAAGTCTTTGTTTGCCTGTAAGGCCTTAATGACCTCAAGAATCATATCTTGATAATCATACAAACGTTTTGTCTCCAACGCTTTCTCGTATTGAGTATAAATATTTTGCAGTTCAAGATTTTTAGCATTGTTTTTCTCCAAATCTTTATACTTCCCCTTCATTTCCCCTTGGTACTTCCCTTGATTGTGATATAAATCGGGAATTAATTCAAAATCACTGATCTGTTTTTTTAAGATCTCGAGCAAACCACTCGGACTAATGTTTTCTTGTTTTAGATTATTTATCTCACTAATAATCGAACGAATATAATGATAGGTATCGCCATAAGGTTTCAAAATCTCTAACTTGGTCTGGTCGATGATTTCCTCCAAAATTTTGATTTGATCAATATCGGTAATGTTTTGCGCTCCGATAATTCGAGGAAATTCTTCTGGATAATTTTTAATGATATCGTTGCAAAAACCGTGGAAAGTATAAATGTTCACTTTATATGCCGAACTACCGATAATATCAGCCAACTTTTTTCGCATGGAATATACCCCGGATTCAGTAAAAGTTAAAGCTAGAATACTATCCGCACTAGTGTCTGTTTGCTTTAAAATATTGGCAATACGCAAGGTGAGAATCGAGGTCTTTCCTGTTCCCGGGCCGGCCACCACCATCACTGGTCCGTCAATGGCCTCAACCGCTTCTCGTTGTTGAGGGTTTAATTGGCGGTATTTGGCTTCAAAGACATCGCTTGCTTTCATCAGCCTATTTTAGCACACTTTTTATGCTATAATAGAAAGATGTTTAAACCATTTGCCGAAAGAAGTCAGGAAAAAATGCAGGAAGTTTTAATGGATCCACAAGCCAATGGCCCGGGAGTTCACTATTATATGATTCGTGGTGGAAAAGATAAGACAAACATCACTGTTTGGGAAACAGGGACAATCAATGGTGAGTATATTAAAACATATGGTCACTATCACATTGGAAATATTTCAGAAACTTATACTATCTTACAGGGTGAA
>Ga0172380_10009633_pt1 | contig 10258 bp, 8 predicted proteins | sample Leawe162metaG_FD_119747 | JGI IMG/M metagenome (GOLD analysis project Ga0172380, IMG submission 119747) | Leachate microbial communities from a municipal landfill in Southern Ontario, Canada - Leachate well 162 metaG | ecosystem: Engineered > Solid waste > Landfill > Unclassified | place...
ACTCTTTCCACTATAAATAGTGACATCATCATCTTACAACCCCCAGTCTTAATCGCGCTGCACGTCTTGCGACATACCGCACGATTAAGACTAGGTTTGGGCTCTTTCCCTTTCGCTCGCCACTACTAAGGAAATATTGTCCGCAGTACGCGGACATTGTTTTCTCTTCCTCCTGGTACTGAAATGTTTTACTTCCCAGGGTACGCTCTTTGATCATAAAGACCAAAGTTATGTCGATCACTCGACATAGAGTTTCCTCATTCGGAAACGTCCGGATCAAAGCCTGCTCAGCAGCTCCCCGAACATATCGTCGCTACGCAACGTCCTTCATCGCTTCTCAGAAGCCAAGGCATCCACCATATGCTCTTAAATTTCCTATTAGGAAATTTAAAAACCACTTAAACTAATTCTCAATGAGAGCGTTCGCTTACAACGAACGCTCATACAATTTAATTTTTCACCTGTTGCACTGCATTTTTCTTCCTGGAAAAAATGCAGGTTTTACATTCGCACGATCTAACGTACGAATGTAGTCGTCTCCACTCTTGAAAAGACCATCCGCTTTTGAGGGCGGAAGACTAGTGGGACGGGGTTCGATTGTCAAAAAACAGCACCTTCCGAAAATTAAAAACCGCTCGTTGAGAGCGGTACTTAGATAGGGCCAGAAACTGGTCTTATCTAGTCCGCTTTTGACTGAGGGGTTTTAAACATATCGGAATAGAGATAAGTATACTCAAGGCCTTTTAATAGTCAAGGATTTCATTACAAATTAAAGCGCTTCCCTCACGAAAGTTTGGGAAGCGCCCTAAAAGCCTTAGAAATAAAGGCTGAAATAACCTACCGTCCGAAACGAACCGTGTATGAGCCTGCGCCGGTCGCTATAAGAGCAAGCAGTCCGCCGATGAGGCCGAGCGGAAAGCTGTAGCCCTGGAAGCCCATGCCCCAGGTGAAGTAGACGGCCCCAGCCATGATGACGGTAAGCCCGAGGGACGCCAGCTTCGTATAGAGCCCGAGAACGAGGCCAAGACCGCCGAGAAGCTCGCCGTACGAGACGAGATAGGTGACGATCTCCCCCAGTCCCATCTGCTGAAACATGGTGACGGTGTTCGCCATGTCGGATACCTTCATCCAGCCCGCATAGGCCATGATGCCTCCAATGATGAGACGTGCGAGAAGCGTGAGCGTGTCGTGCTTGTTCATAGACGTTGGTTAGTTCTGATGATCCGCTATCTCCTGTCGAATCCTCTCAATCGATCGGGCAGCTGCCTCCTGGCCACCGAGACCAAAGGCAAGACCAAAGGCGAGCGAGAGGGCTACGACGACTCCAGTGAAGAGGGTCTGGATGAAACCGACCGCAATGCCGAGCTGAACGAGAGCCGCAAGGATGGCGAAAATCCAGATGGACCACTTGGTGAGGGTTCCGAGGAAGTTCGCGGAGGTCACTCCGGCTGCCCGTGCGGTTCCGACGACAACCTTCCTCAATACGTCGGCGATGACAATCGCCACGAGGAGGATAAGGACGGCGACGATGACCTGGGGGAGGTACAAGAGAACGACGCTCTGAAGGAAGACATTGACCTGATTGAGGCCAAGGACCTCGAACGAGGCGACAAGGAATGCCGCAATGACGAACCACTTCACGAGGCCCCCGACGAAGGCGCCCGCATTAAGGTTGAATCCCGCTCGCTTGACGACCGCCCCGAAGCCCGCCTGCTCGAGAGCGTGATCGAGCCTCAATGCCTTGATAAGCTGTCCGACGACCTTGCCGATGAGAGCGGCGATAATCCAGCCGACGACGAAGATGACGAGAGCGACTATGAAGTTAGGGAGAAAGGCGATGGTGCCCGCCCAGATGCCCCCGAATGATCCCGTGATCGTGTTTCCCCATGTTTGCAATACCATAAGATATAAATTTTAAGAGTAATTCTGATAAAGACTTACCCTCTCATTATATCACCTCCCTATGCCTTTCCCACCCCGAGTTTGTCCACGAGAAGCTGGTACGGATAGTCGAATATGTCACGAACGAGCTTGTCGTTCATGCCCATGCGATAGGCGAAGTCAGGGGCCGAGAGAACCGCGTATCGTATGTCCTTGCCCATGCCGGCCTCAATGCCCTTCACGATGCGATCGATCGACGCAGAATTGATGTTGTCCCCCACCACGAAGAGGTCGAGTCGCGACTCGAGGTCACGGGTAAAGACCCCTGATATAAGGACAAGCTTGACCTTGCCGGTTTTCTCTATCTTCTTGACGATGGTCTTGTGATCGAGGGAATGGGTACGGACGAAGAACTCGGCGAGGGACTCAGCGAACTCGAACTTGGGGTCGAGGACGAATGCCTTGACCTTCTTCTTGGTCTCGAGGGCCTTCTTCGCCTCCTTTACCAATCCGATCTTCTTGAGGAAGGCGAGCTCCTTCACGACCATCTTCTTCCGCGAAAGCATCTTCTTCTCTATCTGGTCCATGTCGAACAGCGCGTCCGGATTGAAAAGGAAGAGTCGTATCATCTTCACGCGAAGCTCGGTTCCGAAGAGTTTTGAGAGGGTATCCATGGTGTTTCTGTTTATAGGTAAAATGGAGTATACCACAAAACGAAAGCGCCCCAAGCGGGGCGCTTTCGAAACGTGTCCGAAGACAGATTTACTTGAGGGTGACCTTTCCGCCGGCTGCCTCGATGTCCTTCTTGAGCTTGTCTGCATCCTCCTTCTTGACTCCCTCCTTGATGACCTTTGGAGCTCCGTCGACGAGATCCTTTGCCTCCTTGAGGCCGAGGCCGAGGGCCTCCTTGACGATCTTGATGACGTTGATCTTCGATGCACCTCCGTCGGTGAGCTCTACGGCGAACGTAGACTTCTCCTCTCCGGCTGCTGCGGCTGCTGGAGCGGCTACTGCGACTGCAGCGGCCGATACTCCGAACTTCTCCTCGAGGTGCTTCACGAGCTCGTGAAGGTCGAGAACTGACATTGACTCAATTGCCTCGACGACTGACTTGAACTTTGCTGGGGTTTCCATAGTTTTTTGATAAGGCCTCTAATAAATAATATTACTGCTGTTTCTTCTTCGCTATCTCGCTCGCAGCCATGACAAATCCCTGTATAGGAGAATTGATGAGGTTGACGAACTGTGCCCTGAGAGTCTGCAATGATGGGATAGACGCGATCGAGATCATCTTCTCGGCAGTGACGAACTTTCCTTCGAACACTCCTCCGACGATGGTCATGACGCCCTTGTTCTTCTTTGCGAACTCGTGAATCTCTCGAGCTGGGGCGATCTGGTCCTTGCTGTAGGCAATCGCTATCTCCCCCGCGAGCTCAGGCTGCGTGCCCTCGACTTTCTGCTCGCCCAAGGCGATGCCCATGAGAGTCTTCTTGGCGACGGTGTAGCCAACGCCCTGCTTCTTCAAGTCCTTTCGGAGCTTGACGGCGTCATTCACCTTGAGTCCCTTGAAGTTCACGAAGACTACCGTTGACGCATCCTTTACGATGGTTCGGAGGCCTTCGAGAATTACCTTCTTCTTGTCCTTGCTTATAGCCATATTGTGTTGGATAAGCCGCTAATAATAAAAGGCCCGGCCACCTTGCGGTGGGCCGGAATTGGAGTAGAGACGCATGTCTTGCGACGTGAGTTTCGACCTCGGCAGGCGTTCCCTTTCGGGATTAAGGCTCTTGCGAGCCGCCTGCTTTCTCCGGCCTTTGGGTATGATACTACCTGGATTTCGATATTTTGCAAGATAGGAACCAGAGGATGGCGAGGGCAAGCAGGAGGGCGATGCCGATCAGAATAATGGTGATGAATAGCCCCGGGCGAGGGTAACCACCAGTCTGGCTCAAGGCGATATAGGAGGCGGCCATATTCTGAGGCTGTTCAATTGCCTGGATCTGAGACGTATCGACCGCATGGGCCATAATGCTCGACGACGCGTCGAGGTAGGTGTCTGGGACTCCTTCATGGGGCGGAGTCGCTGATAAAGCATCAATCGAGACGACCTCATTTACAAACGGATCGAGAACGGGTGTCGTGCCGGAGGGGCCACTCAGACTGGATGATGCCTGCCCCGCCCTTCTCCTACCACCTGATTTTGATGACTCGATAATCTCAGGAACGCCTAACGCCACGGAGGAATCTTCCTCATCATCGCCATCCGCGTCTTCTTCTGACACCACGGGCTCGCCTGGGATGTCAGGCATCAATTCATGATCCACGACCCCATCCCCATCCTCATCAATCGACACGACGGGAACAGTAGTCGTCGAGCCTTGAGGGGTCGAGGTTGAGAGCACATCAACAATGATGACCGCTCCACCCGGCAACGTAACATCTCCATAGGATGATGACGTGGCAACCTCATCACCCAACACCTCATCGATATCGATGCTAATCGAGCCATCATCCGCTGGTGTTGAAGTTGAAGTCGATGAGCCAGATATCGTGACCTGAGAACCTGTTGAGGGCAAGACAACGCTTACCACATCACCAAATTCAAGATAGTCACTTCCGGGCACATTGGTCTCGATCAAGCCCGTCGACGACGATATGCCCGTATGATTTCCCTGACTATCCCAGGCATGCACGAGCACGTCGGGCGAATAGACGATGATGCGGGTTTTCTTTTGCATATCTTTCTGAAGAAGCGTTGCGGCCGAGGGTACCTCGGCCCTATGACGGATGTCATGGGGATCCTCTGACAAAACCTCGAGGATGAAATTTCTCAAACCATCGACCTCGAGAATATCGGCATGGCTTCGATTCCTGGAAAGGCCCCTCCCCGCCAACTTCAAATCAACCCAAAATTTCGAGACATTGTCCGTATCGCGAAGAGCCCAGGCACTCTCGGTGACCACGGTTCCATCACCATCAGACCTAAAGGCTGGCTTGTAGAGGAGCACGGGCTTCTTTCCCTTTCGACCCTCGAAATACTCGATCGAGGAAACCGTGTCGATGCCTCGACCTGCCACCTGAAACACCTCCGAGCTCGGCGATGGGGTCCACGCATCAAGAGCCTCATGCGCAGACACGGCCTTGTCGAGAAGCTTCCTATTCAATGTTTCGGGAAGAGAAAGATCGGCATATGCCGGAGATTTTCTTCCCTCAGCCCCAACAAGAAAATCCAACAGGGAGGAAAAAGTGGTTGGACTCAAACCGTAGGCGGAGTAGAGCTCGCGGAGCGATGACGAGGATGTCGTAGCGGAGAAAGATATGATGGGCCGAGAGTCGAACGCGACATACCATGCTGACGGCAGAAGATTATAGGCGCCGGGCATGTTCTGTCCCAGACGGCGCATCGACTTCGCTGATGCAAGAAGGGGTATGCCCTCCCCGAAGCCGTGAAGAAGAGCACCGATGGCATGGGGCGTCCCGGTCTGAGGCACAGCCACGAACAGCATCTTGTCGATCAGGTCGGCATCACCGCGCCCCTCGAGATATATGGCAAGGGCCTTGGCAACGAGGCCACCGTTCGAATGCGCCACAATGCTTACCCGGCCCGTCTTTGATTCCCGGGCAAGCCTGTAAAATTCCTGAATGATGTACGGGCTCGACGTTGAGTCCAGATAGGATATGTCACCGTCCAAAGAAACTGTCCCTTTGGCAAGAAGTTGCTCCAGGGAAAGTCTCCAATCATATGCGACAGGAATCCATTCACGTGCGGTACCCGTCGCCACGAACCCGTTCATATCAGCAATGAATGATTTGTATATGTTCGGGCCAGCGAAAGAAACGTATGCCTCGGAAAGGACGTCGCCGATTTTTGCGTATATTGAATTGACGCTCGATCCACCTGTCGTAAGTTTGAGTGCATCAATGTCACCATCGCTGTACGGCTCCCACAGCATGCCTTCGCCAGACGAGGTCGCGACCCCTTCCCCATCATCAGCCATATATAGACGGCTTGCCTTGATGCCCGGCAAGAACATGACGCTTGAGCAACAGGCAAATGGGTCCGCTGAAAGCCACGGCGATAGAATTACGTCCCCGTATATCTTTACCCCCGACCCCTGGGGATTTAGGTCGCCGTGTCTCGGTCCGGACGCATCACCCCAGAAACTGTGGCGCGCATCGACGGATGATCCAGGGCCGACATACAGGCCATATGATTTCGATCCTGATATCGTCGAACCGCGAATAAGGGCCGTTGAGCTTCCCGTCTCGGAAAAAACCATAACGGCATTTCCCCTGGAATCGACAAACGCCGAATTGATGGACTGAAAGGATGAGTCATATACACCGATGACGGCCCCGACCAGGCGCGACCGATCAAACGAAAGTGATCCACCGTCATGAACCATGACGGAATCGATACCGGAAAAGAATACCTGTCTAAAATACGCGGAGCCCCCAAATACGTGAATACTTTGCCCAAAGGCATCAAACGATTCAAAACGCACCCTCTCCCCCGCCGACCCATGCACGGACAAAGTTCCGAGCACTCTGAGTCGCGCATCAGGGCCAGCGAAGCGAACGATCGTGCCCTTGTCCACATGCAGGATCGTGCCCGTGGCCACGGTCACAGGAGATACTATTACATACGGCCCGTATTCCTCAGTCCAGAACGTTTCGCCGACGATGTCTTCGCTCACGACGTTTTCTGCACAGGAACGAAACGGAGAACAAAGAAAGCACAAGGCACATAGCCAAAAACAAACAAGGATTCTTCTAGTCATGTGATTCAATGGCTGTGCGGATAATCACCTCCAGGGACTCCCTCGTCATGCCCGCAGGCAATTCAATCAAGACATCCCCATCAGAGGTCCGACCAGGACCCATCACGAGACGCTCCCCGAAGACCCGACCCAAGGGGCTCATAAATCTGACAAAGTCACGCGGTGCCGGAAATCCGGGAACGGATGAGAAGGCTATCTTGAGAGAACCCTTCGAGGCGATGATCGTGTCTGCGCCAACAATGAATCTTCCCGCCTCCGTCTGAAAGGACCAGCCCCCGATATTGATTTCGGATGAGCCGTGATTCTCAACCTCCACATACTGATCAGTCAGTCCGATGATAGAAATCTGAGGCTCCATGATTCGAACGGCCACACGGGAAACTGCCACGGATGCGCGCGAAGAGCTGTTGAGCACGACGGAATAGAAACCCGCAAATCGATAGGTGTGATCGATGACTGCGCCGTGACGGACTGAGCCATCACCCATCGACCAGGCATGATCTATGGACGAGGTGGCGCTGGCACCCTTGCGAACCCTAGCCCGAAATTCGATAGCCGTGTCAATAAGACCGAGTCGAGCCCTCCCGGACGTCACCTCAAGCTCGACCTCGTCCGCCGAGGTGTTTGCCAAAACCTGGCTCGAATGAGCCGAACCAGACTGGGAATCCTGGGATACAGACGATACCCCGCCCTCACCAGAACCAGATTCTGAATCAGAACCAGCATCATCAACAAGGGCCACGGTCTCTGACTGAACCGCCGTCGTGGCTGAGCCAGGGGTCGGCATAGCCGATACCCAACGGCCATCGGCAACCCTCTGAAGCGACATGCCATCGCCCTTCGCTCCGATCATCGGATCATATGAAACAGAATCAGCATCTGCGCCCACCGCATCTCGCAGAACAAGCGCCTCTCCGTCAGAGCTCAGGGAAAACGCACTATCGAACAGTGGGCCGGAAAAATTCGGATTGTCTGACATGAATTTTTCCGGCGAGTCCGCAATGATCGCATAGCCACCCGGAGCAACCTGCGAAACACCCATTGCCGTTATCTTGTGACTAACATTCGCCTCGAACAGTTTCCATGCGGAAAGATCAACGGCATCCTGTCCGCCATTGCGAACCTCGACCCACTCCCTGCCGGAATCGGTGCCCGGCACGTCATACATTATTTCCGTCATGACCATCTGCGCCCATCCGGAGACGGGGACGGCAAACAGCCCAATCGAAACACATGCGCCGAAATTGAAATATCGTTTCTTCATATGAAGAAACGATATCAAAATGTCCCTCAAGGACCGCTGAAGGAAAGATGAAGAAATCAGTAAGTTACCCTATCCACCACATCTCCCTGTGCATCGTAAAGGGTGATGGTCTCGCGGTTCTTGGCCCATAGCTCTCGCTCCTTGCCAAGGAAGATCCTCCACTGATTCGTCGCGAAGTTCGGTCGATCCTTGTTGTTGGCCACACAGCCCTGATAATTGGTCCTGGCTGACACGAAGGCCCTGCATTGGGTGGTAAGCCCGTCGAACTTCTCCCTCTCGGCCCTGGTGCCATCCTGCGGATCAAAGCATCTGCCGAGCGAGTTCATATAGTCATAGCACTCGTCTGTCACCGTGCGAATGAACGGATCGCTCGTCAGGGCCGGACATGAGAGGCTCAGGGATGGGGTGAATGGGTAGTCGGCGAGATACCCAACGCAGATGTTCTCGCGAAAATTCGTCGATATCGGAAACGGGAACTGGGAGAAGTTCTTTCCTGTCTGGATGATGGCCGTATCGCCCTTCTCCAAAATGATCTGGCCTGTCTGAAAGACGCCGTCCGGCGAGAGAAAGCCCGTCCCCTCCCCTATGACCCCGGAATCAGCCGTCGGGTATACGTAATTATTGTATGCATACTCTACGGGCCTCGATCCCTTGCCGTTCGCGATAACCCAGCCCGTGATGTTCACGGGGTTTCCTCCGTTGCGGATCGTCACATATTCCTCGTATGTCTGAATAGCATAGCTCGCGTTTCCGGCCGTAAGGGTGACCTTTCCCGCATAGGGCGACGTGAGGACGCCATCGGTATTGGGAACCGTTCTGCCTGAATCCCCCGAATAGCTCCCCGCCGAATATGAATCATACGAGGAGTTCCCGAAATCCAGCAACGGATTGGTGTTCGCCTGATATCGGCTCGTATAATCAGTGCCAGAGGAGAGAGTTCCGAATGATGCCGTCGGGAAGCTCGCGAAGAATTTGAAAAGGAACACAAAGGCGATGCAGAGGGCGACGATGATCACGATTGCTTTTTTCATACGTCAATTATATAGAACTTTCCCTTTTTCTCCCAACGCAAAAGCCGCACGATTGCTCGTGCGGCTTTTGCTTGAACTAGGCTAAACCTTGCGATTCAACTTTCGTTCTGACCAGTTCCGTATTAAGGGTTCTGGGTGTTCGTCCTCCACTCAGTCTTGCCTGACATGAAGGTTGATACAGTTGGGGTTGCACCGCTAACAGTAGACCACTGGATAGCGTTGATTCCGACTGCAGTTCCGAGGATAGGCTGACCGTTCGTGCCCTTACCTGCGATATCAACCTTGATACCGTCGATAGTGACAGAGTTGTTCTTTGAGAGCTTGAAACCATCGGTACCAATGGTGGTTACACCAGAAGATGGGATAGTGAAGCCTTCAGAAGTGGTAGCTACAGTTCCTGCCGCTGCGGCGCCAGAAGCGTCGTAGAGAGCGAACTTGAACATCTTGTTAGTCGAAGAAGCCTGGTTTCCGAAGTAGATGTCTCCGCCCTTTGCAGTCACAGTAACCGAGAAGGTTGCTGAGACAGTAGAGGTGCTAAGAGTAGATCCGCTGTTGTTCGTTCCAGAGACAGTGATGCTCTTTGAATTGAGAGCGAATACTGGTCCGACAGATCGAACAATCTGAGCCTCGCCTGCAGCAGAACCGCTTGCATCAACATCATCGCCAGTCGAGTTCTCGGCTACGATTGAGGTTGAAGATGCGCTTGCGGTAATGGTGGTTGCAGTCGTGGTTGCGTCTCGAACGTCTACCTTGACGGTGAGAGTCTTGGTTGCATCCTTTGCGACAACGAGGTTATCGATGTCGGTGAAGATTGCTACGTTGCCAGAGAGTGACTCGCTAGCAATGAGCTCTGATCCCTCGTAGAGGTAAACAGTAGGGACGGTTGCTGAACCGCCTGAAACCGTTACGCCGACGTTGAGGTCAGTAACCTCGACATTGTCCTTGTTTGCTCGGACGTCGAATGAGAGAACAGAGAGCTTATCGAGCTCGTTGTTTGCAGAACCCTGATCCGCTACAACTTCGGTTGACTTGAAGTTAGCCGAGTTGAGAGAAAGATCGAGAGATGCTGAGTCGGTCAAGCTTGCGCTGATCGAAACAGTCTGTGCGAACGAAGAAGATGGGCTGTACTGGTCAATTCCGGCGCCGTCAGTTCCTCGAACGCCATCCTGTGCGAGGGTGACGATTCGTGAGGTCCTGTCTCCGCTGTCGATTGAGCTGTAGGTATCTGCCTTAACCCAGAGGTACTTTACGCTGTCCTTTGCGACGACGTAGTTGAAGCCTCCGAGGGTGAGGAAGTATCG
>Ga0172380_10009634_pt1 | contig 10257 bp, 9 predicted proteins | sample Leawe162metaG_FD_119747 | JGI IMG/M metagenome (GOLD analysis project Ga0172380, IMG submission 119747) | Leachate microbial communities from a municipal landfill in Southern Ontario, Canada - Leachate well 162 metaG | ecosystem: Engineered > Solid waste > Landfill > Unclassified | place...
CAGTACCGCCTACAATCCAGATAGACGCTAGCCCCGTTACGGTCAACACGATACAATGGGGCGGCGGCGCGGTAGACACAAAACAGTCGCCTTTTAAACTAGGCGGTACTGGTTTTGACGGGGATATTTGGGAAGTTTATTTATACGGAGAAATTCCAGCATGAGTGCAGGTACGGATTTAATTGTTCAAAGTATATTGGCGCGTTTTCAACGTCCTAAAATGCCGTGGTCGCCCCCTGCTTTCGCGTGGGAGTTGGATGACACCCAAAAACAACCCGTGTATGTGGACTTCAATACTCCCGATCAATTCAGAGGCGACTTCGATCCCGCGCAATCTATAACGAAGGGTTGTACGAAAGTTTACTATGATCCCCGCGATAGCATCACTACGCTGCAAACCGCCCATCCCGAATTTACTTACGTGGCGATGACCGCCAGTCCGACACAAGATGGCACGGCGGGCGTAACTTCGAGCGCGGATAATTCATTGACGGATAACACCGTTGACTTTGTGGCGGCGGGTATAACGACAAGCTGTCATTGCTTTATCACGAACCGTGACGTGAGTTCGACCACCGCGACCACGACAACTTCTCCCGCAAAGCTGATAGACACTACTAAAAACTTTACAGCTCTCGGTCTTATAGCGGGCACCGATAAAATCATGATTACGGGGCAAACCAAGCTGTACAGTATTGCCAGTATCTCCACGACTACAAACCCGAATGATACGCTTACGCTGACTCCCGCGTCTGGCTATACTGTACCGAACTTGACGGGTAATGCTTCCTATAGCGTCTATTTCGGGGCGCGGGCTATTACTTCGGTTGCGCAACACAAAATCACGTTTGCCACTCCTGTAGGAGACGATACAGGTGTAAATTACGGGTGCTATCTACGCTCCGGGATCACCTATGAGACGGGCAGTAATGGCTCTGATTGCGCGTATGTCTTCTGGCCTAGCACGGTGCGGTATCCCGTTAGTACAAAATCGGGATGGGCACGCCGCAACCTGCGCATATCACATACCTCTGGCGGCGGGGTAAACGTGCCCACGCGGGATGTATGTCTTTTGTGGCCTACTAACGGCTCCCACGACTGCGAGTTCTCGCTTAACGGGGGCATAGTAGTACGGCAGATCGGCGGGCACCAAAAAGCGTCTAACCCTCCAGAGATTTACCCCGGGTATAGCGGACCCACTTCGGGATGCGATATTACGAACGGTGACCATGCTCTCCTAAAAATGAGTGAGGTAAAACATTCGGTCTTTACGGAAGGGTTCTTAATCGACTGTAATACAAAATTCGGCTTAGACGCATTCGAGCCGGGATCGTCTAATACGCTAACCGAAGCTAGACCTACATTCATAACGCAGAATACAAAAATAAAAGGCGTACACTCCGATGCGGCTACAGGGCTCCATGCTGATGCGTACCAGCCGAACGGCGATACGGGGTGGAACTGTTTTAGTCACGTGTTGATAGAAGGTTCGTATCAGGGCGTTTTTGCTGACCAGCAAGGACTCCTATACGGCTACATATACGATAACTGCGAGATGCGGTATACAGACCCCGCAAGCCGTCAAGGGTATATGTTCTACCTTATATCGACCGCGCATATGGCGGTTTCCGTAGGTAACTCCGAGATAAAACCAAGTACGATCAATAAAGTCTACGTTGGCGAGTCTACGACCCCCACTTATGACGACTGGGAAAAATTCGTGGTGTTCCCTACAGATGACGTAGGGAGGTTTACACCTGATATTAAAGGGGTGCTATCCGAGGATACAAACTACATGTCGTGGAATGATACCGTTCCCGCCATAACCGGGCGTATTCGGAAAGGCAAACCCCCTGCGGGCGATATAGTGCGGGAAGCGGATATTGGTTACGGTTACGTGTCTCCGGGGTATCAAGCCGTGTGTCCGTATCCGCTTACGATCCCTACGGAAACACCCTACGCTACAAAATCAGGATTGGTTTTAACTTGTGTAGACCCAGTGTATCCCGGCGGGGCTAATTCGCTTGTGACGTACCAATGGTACGCCTCGGAGGGCACGGCAAACGGCGGGAACGCGCTAACCCCTAAAGCCATTACAGGCGCAACGTCTCAAACCTATACGGTCGGAAGCGATGCGGCCTCCATAGCTTCGGCTACAGGGCTAACTATTGGAACGGGCTCAAAGGCGTTTACAACGGCAAGCCCGCCTCCGTTTGTGGTGAACCAGTACGTAACCGCCTACTCGCAAGCGGACAACTCGAAATATATGCGCGGGGTCGTCACCGCCGTAACGTCAAGTTCCATTACTATAACCTCTTCCGCCGTGGGGGGCTCGGGCACCGTCTCGGATTGGATGATTGCACCCGGGTTCATTTTCTGTGTCCCCACATGTACAAACCCGGCAGGAACATATAATATGCCTACTAACGCACTCGCTATCTAAAGGAGAAAAATACAATGGCACTAGCAGCAACCACAGTTTTCGAGATACGCGGAAACGCCACGGCGGGCAACTTGAACGGCGGCGGGTTTAACCCCTCTAATGCAAACATGCTTACGGACTTGGCGTGCGATACCAATACGGGTAACACCACAAGCCCTATCGTATCGTCTGCCTCATACACTTTTTTATCGCGAGACGTAGGTGCAAAGGTCTATATCAAAGCGGGCACAAACTGGACAGTAGGGTGGTACTCTATCGTTGCAGTATCGGGGGGCAAAGCTACGCTAGACGCGTCCGTAGGGGCGGTCTCTGTCGTATCTGCTAATCAATACACCGTCAATACGGTAGTCGGGGTCGCTACGGTCGCTACGCCCACGGGCGGCACGTTCGCGGTGGATTATAGCCAGATGGCAGCCTCTCCGTTCGCGTCTACGGATATAGCCTCCACCGATGGTACGACTACGCCTTCTACAATCACGTCCGCCGCAAACCCATACGGCCCACAGATGGCGGGTAATATCATACACATTACGGCGGGCACGAACTGGACGGCGGGGTGGTACGAAATAGTATCCGTTGCCACGGTCACCGCTACGCTTGATAGAGCCGTTGGAACCTCCGCTACGTTAACCAGCGGCACGGGTTACGCGGGCGGAGCTCTTTCGCTTGGGGCAGCTAACGATGATGCCGTGTTTGAGTTAGGGGTAGCTTCCTCGACTGCGGCTATGCGGTACTTCATTAAAGGCGGATACACGTATGCTATTACTTCGGTATCTGTGTCGGCGGCGGGTAATGCTGCGCAGCCTATTCGTGTGGAAGGGTACTCTTCGTACAGAGGGGATAGACCAAAACCAAAAGACGGTTCATTGCAGCCTTTGCTTGATGTTACAACGGGTGGCTTTGGGCCGGGCACGAACTGGCGCGTCACCAGCCTTGCGTTTACGGGCACGTCCTCCAACGTTGCTACAGTCGGGACGGGTAATATCTACGTATGGTGTAAATCTGTAAACACTTCGACTACGGCGGCAAGAAATGCGTTTTTTGCAAGCGGCGGGACAATGATCGGGTGCGAGGGTATTTCTCTTCGTGGTAACGGTGTGGCTGCGGGCTCCGGCGCGGAGCTTAACGTTATTGGCTGTGTGTTCAGAGACAGCGATAAAGGCGTGTCCGTAACGACTGGCCGTCTCATGGTTCTAAATTGTGTGGTATCTAATAACGTGACCGCCGCAATCCATGTCAACGGGGCGAATACGGCGGGTATACGGGTTGTAAACTCCACGCTACGGGGCAGCACGACACGGATCGGGATTGGTCTGTATATGGCGACAGGCTGCACGAATATCGTGCTTGCGGGTTGTAATATCCATGGGTTCGTAACTGGCGTTTCGCATGCGGATGCCAATACTATCGGTCTCGATATGTTTAACAACTACTACAATAATACGAACGACAATAACTCTTCGTCAAACTGGCAAAAGGGACTTACCGATACGGCCTACGGCAAAGGCAAGCAGCTCACGGGCACGACCGCCACAACGTCTAATACAGGTAATACTCTGGTAGACGCGGGGGCAACGTTCCTAGCAAACGGGGTTACAGCGGGTCGGGATTTTGTCTATATCTCCTCTACGTCCGGGACTGTGGGGATGTACTCCATTACCTCTGTAGACAGTGAGACACAGCTTACACTCGGCGTAGCCCCCGGGGTCTCCTCTGGTAACGTGACGTATTTCCTAACGCCCGGCGCGACTCCTTACCCCGAATTACAAAAGCCTGATTATCTTCTCACTACACCTGCGGGCGTGGGCTTCGACATAGAAGGCTCTTACGCCCTAGTCGGGTAATACGGGAGATATTCTATAGCTAGGTTAATTTAAAACAGGGTCTTCGTGCCCTGTTTTTTATTTTTTATTTTATTTTTGATTTTTAGTTGACAAAGAATCTGATACATGTTTTACTGATTTTGTTGGAACGATTTAACCTTTTAAAGCTGGAGAATTTACATGGAATATTACCAAGTGCCCACGACAGATACTAACGAGCCACATTACATTCAAAGTAAAGAGCTTGGGAAATATGTCCGTACACTGCTAAAGCAAGCCTTCCCTGCCCATAAATTTTCGGTTACGGCGGATCGTAGTACGGGTTCTATAGACGTTATCCTGACGGATGAAACGCTGACCACGGAGGCTTGGGCTACGCTGCGCAAAGAAGTAACAGACGCGGTAGGCTTCCTTCACGGGGAGGGGTTTGACGGCAGCATAGATATGCGGTATTCACGTAAGCATTACCTGTTACCTTCTGGAGAAATTATATACGCGGGCACCGAAGGTACGAAAGGTAGTCGGGGCTATGTAGCCGCTGTACACATTCCGAAACCAGAGCACGCTAAACAACTTAGACTATGCAGCTCTTTTATCCGCATAGCTAGATACTAGCATTTTTTTAAACCTTAGCTGGAGATAGTTCCCCATGACGAAAAGTAAAGTGAAAGAAGTCGCAGTACCCTTAACCTCTAAAGAGATTTTCTTGAACGAGTATTTTACACTCGCCAAAGCCTCGGTCGGGGTAGTGATTGTTAGGACGCGGGAGCCGTATAGATACCTCTCTGCCCTTCAAGAGTACTCTATGGACCATAAATTGCAGTTTGCCGTTTGGAAAATAAGCAATGGCTGGAACCAGTATGACATGGCGGATATTGAGGCGCAGCCCAAAGCCGATGACGAGACTACACCTATTGGTGCACTTAGAAAAATCGGAGCCACGGCAAAGTTACCTGTAGACACCAAGGGCTTTGTCTATGCCATGATGTGGCCGCATTCTTTTTGCAACAAAAATTTTGCATTGCCTGAAATGACGCAGCTTATCGCGGAGTATACAAAATTATTCAGTGAGCAAAGAAAACGCCTTGTGCTTGTAGTTCCGCCCGAATATTCGGTGCCTTCGGAGTTAGAAGATTGTGTTGTCATGGTAGATACTGACTTGCCCACGCAAGACGAGCTCCATGAGGTCTACGAAGACCTTGTAGCCTACATACGTAGTATTGATAAAGTAGTCGGGATACCCGCCGAGGACGAGCCTAGAATTTTAGCGGCGGGCGCGGGGATGACGGTTGCCGAGTTCGAGAACACTATTGCGCGGGCATTCCACCATTTTAGAGCTACCCTCGACACGCTATGCGTAGACGATTTTGTACGCTTTGTGTCCAAGACCAAGGCCGAAATTGTGAAGCGGTCGGAAGTTTTAGAGCTGATGCCGCTTGGTACAATGAGCGATGTCGGGGGGCTTGAAAACCTCAAAGACTGGATCGGTGTCCGCAAAGTAGCTTATGACGATGCTGCGCGGGAGTACGGGGTAGACCGCCCTAAAGGCACGGCATTGATAGGCCCGCCCGGCACGGGGAAGTCTCTTTGTGCAAAAGCCATAGCACATGAGTTAGGGTTGCCCCTCATACGCTTTGATGTATCGCGGGTCTTTAACCAGTTCGTAGGCTCTTCCGAAAGCCGCGTGCGGGAAGCCCTTAAAATGTGCGATGCTATGGCTCCGTGTGTGGTGATGTTAGACGAGGTAGACAAAGCCTTCGATATGAATAGTGGCGGGGGCGATAGTGGCGTAGGGAAGCGTATCCTCGGTGCCGTCCTTACCCACATGCAGGAAGGCGGAAAAGATATTTTCTGGGTTATGACGGCTAACCGTGTGGGAGGGCTCCCCCCCGAGCTTTTGCGCAAAGGAAGGCTAGACGAGGTATTTTCGGTGACCCTGCCTAACGAGGCGGAACGCCGTGCAATCCTTGAAATCCACTTGAAAAAGCGTAAACAAGACCCCGCTAAAATTAAAGGGGGGTTAGACACAGTAGTCGAGGCGTGTAACGGATTTGTAGGTGCCGAGCTGGAAGCGGCTGTCGCCGAAGCGGTATTGCTGGCATACGCGAAAAAGCAGGAACTCACGGCGGGACTTCTTTGCGAGCAATTTGCACACGTAAAGCCTTTGTCGGAGGCACACGCGGAGCAATTCCAGCAAATGCGGGACTGGGCAGAAAACAACGCCCGCCCATCCTCGTTAGGAAAACCCCCTGCGCAAGTCCGCGAACGCACTAGGACTACCACCGCCGCAAATACATTAGGCAAGCGCGGGCGGCGCATGGACGTAGACGACCTAGACGGGTAACGTTTTATTTTTGAACCTAGGTTCAATTTTAGTTGACAAAGAAAGTGATATATGTTTTAGTGTATATAAGCTGGAGGAAAACCTAATGACTATTTTACTAGATACCATGTACGGCGAAGAGCTATTTGACGATAGAAACTGTAAAGTTGCATTATTCGCCGTACCGTCCAAGCTACATAATACTTTCGATAAAGAAATGTTTATGGACGCTGCGGCAAGCAAAGCAAATATCCCGATTATACGGCATACCTCGCGGGGGCAGCATCATGCGTACGCCGAAGGGCATGCGTATAGAGACGACCTCGGGAAGTGGACTAATAACATATACGCTGTCCCCGAGGGTATGCTGATTAAGGTGTTTGCAAGAAAGTCTCCGGGCTTTGGCAGACGGATCATTACCGCGAGCTTGTTTATCTGTATCCGCGAAGCGGCGGCTTTTAGAGAGCTCAAGGTAAGTCTTACGCAGCACCCGAAAGCACGTTTTCAAGAGGCTATCATAAAGGGTAGGTTTGACGTTCTGACCCGCGACCAAGCTATAAACCGTGGGGCGAAGATACAGGCACATTTTGCCCATACCTTCGATAAAGAAGAATGCGATAAAATCTTTAGCTGCACTCTTTTAGAAGCGGAAGTAGAGCCCATGTCCATTGTGCGGGAGCGGATCGTTAAACGCGCTAACGGGGAAACGGCGGTCATACTGACGAATAAAAAAAGTAGAGCCATTGATTTTGACGACTAGAAATTATTAACACAAAGAAGGGAACTAAAACCATGTCACATACCACCACGATTAAGGGAGTTAAAATTAAAGACGAAGCGGCTATCCGCTCGGCGGTGCAAGAACTGCGCTCACAAGGTATTAATATCAACCTACTGGAGAACGTAAAGCCTCGAATGTACAGCGCAGCGCAAGCGGACGCTTTGGGGGTATGTGAATATGTTTTGCACCTCCCCGATTGCCGCTACGATGTTGCTTTGAAAAAACAGGAGGACGGTACGTTTGCACCTGCTTTTGACGAATGGCAAGGCCATGTCGCGGGGCAGCTCGGCGCGGCGTGCCCTATGCCGAACACCCCAGAAGGTAAAGCACAACACCAGATCGGGAAGTTTATGCAAGCCTACGGAAAACATGCCGTGGTCAACAAAGCCCGTAATATGGGGCAGACGGTGCAGGATGTCCGTATGGTGAACGGGAAACAAGTCATCACAATATCGGGCTACTAAGCGAACCCCGCGCTACACCACATAAAAAACCTACGAAGAGGAGTAAGAGTATGCAGAAAAATGTAGTAATCACCATTGACGAAATCGGTAACCCCACCTTTGAGGCTAACGGCTTTAAAGGGCAGGGTTGTACGGAAGCGACCGCCGCACTTGAAAAAGCCTTACAATCAGGACCGGGCGGTGTAACACGCGAGTACAAGCCCGAATGGACTGCGCAGGGGGGTAATACCCAAGAGAAGATCAAACAGGGCTGGTAGGGGTTATATGGGGCAGGAAAACGCATTCTACGCCCCATAGTTACCCACACGATACAGATAAGCGGGAGTATATGATGGAACAAGTGATTACGATTGACGAAAACGGGGTTATCGAGGGTCTCATGCACAAACGCGGAACCGCTGTAGACTTGCGCCTTTTCGGAGAGGCCGCGATTGAGCGTGTATCGCTAGTCGAGTTTGATGAGACTAAACAAAAATTCTTTGTGAGGTTTCTAAAAGGCGCGTTGGCGGGCAGGATACTTTCTCACCCGCTTTATGCGATGGCGACCGGCGTAGCGCAATCTTTTAAAGCAAAAGAGTACACGATGCTTTTCGATGATTACGAGGATGCTGTGGCGGCGGAAGTGACCGTACTAAACGGGCTCCAACGTCTGGAAAGCCCCGTAAATCATAAGGCTGTGGCTTAATAGACTTAGGCACTGGACAAATAAAAAGCCCTAGTCTATCTTACACGACTAGGGCTTTTCAATACACCGATGTGAAGCGGTAGGTAACACACCCTTGGTCAAAAAGAGAGGATTACCAGATGGAAGATTTGCACGAGGATCAAAAAAATACAAGCGTAAAAAATAAAAATGTCCATCTTTTTTCACCAAAGAATGCAGATATTACAGCCACGGTAAAATTTGAAACCCTTAATAAGCTCAATAGATTTATGCCGCATGTCTCCGGAAACGAGTTTTGCGTGCTGCACTTTATCTGGTCTCGCACAATCTACTGGGGAAAAAGCCAAGAGTTTATCTGCGCAAGACATTTTTTGAAGGGTATTCCGAATGTCATAGAACCCCTTAATAGTTCCAGTCGGAGTTTATCCCGTAGCCTCTCCTCACTGGTAGAAAAAGGCATATTACTACGAGTGCACCACGAGCATAGTGGATCATCGTACGCTATTAATTTTAAATGGGAGCCTGTTATCATGAAAGCACCAAAAAGCAGCAAGCCTAAAAATACAGGCGGGTTAAAAACCCCGAAAAGATTGGCTGAAAAAACCGAAGAAAACGGGGTAGCCAAATTGGCGACAGGTGTAGCCAAATTGGCGAGGGGGGGTAGCCAAATTGGCGAACATAAGTATGATAATAATAAACTTGATAATAATAAATACGATAAAGAAGTTAGTGCAAGTGCACTAACGGACATCCTTCCTACAAAAAATAAAAAAGAAGAAGTAGAAAAAATTAAAAAAGCGGCAGAGGATTTCATAGGCAGGGCGGTCATACGATCAAGAGAGGCTAGAGAGAGAAAACTGACCAAGGCGGCTGAACGCGAAACGGTTGCGGATTTAGAAAGACTATGGCGGGAAGAAATACGGATAGTACACCCGGATTATCCTCCGCCGTGCTGGAGTGCTAAAGAACGCGGCCAGATGAAAAACTTTCGGAATGATTTTCATGCGGAGCCGGAACCAAAACGTGTTTTGCCGTTTTTAAAGTTCTGCATTGAAAACTGGAACCGCATAATGACATGTAGGTTTAGGTTTAGGAAAAACTTCTCCTGCCCGGAGTTTCCAGACCTCGGGTTTATCATGGCGTTCAAAAAAGATTTTTTGTTTGTGTACGGCGATGAGAATTTCGAGAGTAAGAATTTGGGGCTGACATACTTTGACCAACAAGTTAGAGCACTCAAGAAAAGGGGATACACAACTGCGCAAGCGGAAAAAGCCGTTCGGGAACGCTCCGCGAAAAAAGTGGATGATACGGTCGAAGCCGAACTAAAAGCCCTGAAAGAGAGGGTTCGTTATGAATGCGCCGAAAAAGAAAAAAAGATACAGGAGGTCAAACAGCTTGAACGTGAACGGGCACGCGAAGCTGCGAAACGCTACAAAGAAAAACTAAAACAACAAAAGTTGGAAGAGGAAAAACCTCCTATCCAAAAACGGGAATTGGACGCAGACGGTTACCCCGTCTTTCAAGATAACTTTGGCCCATTCGGTGATTTTGATGATGAATGAAGATTTGCTCCAGCAACGGAAAGACCAGATTGCAAAAAGCATGACGCGTGCGGGCATAGGTACGGTCTACCACCAAAGGTCGTTATCCGAGTTCGGGGACACAGGGAAAGAGCTTTTAGCGCGAATAAATGAACCCGGGTTCATAAAAGGTATGCTCCGTAACGGCGCGGCTTTTGCTATACGTGCTAAGACATTAG
>Ga0172380_10009635_pt1 | contig 10257 bp, 8 predicted proteins | sample Leawe162metaG_FD_119747 | JGI IMG/M metagenome (GOLD analysis project Ga0172380, IMG submission 119747) | Leachate microbial communities from a municipal landfill in Southern Ontario, Canada - Leachate well 162 metaG | ecosystem: Engineered > Solid waste > Landfill > Unclassified | place...
CTATAGATGATTTAGTTTGTTATATATATAATGTTATAGAAAATAAAAATAATAAAGATATAATTAAAGAATATTTATCACAAGGAGATGTAAATTATATGTATATTATCCAAGCATTATATAGCAACAGTACTAATGTTATAAATAGTTACTTAGCTCATATATTAATAAGAGCAGCTTTTACTGAAGAATGTCGTGTTTTTATTAAACAATATTTTAAAATAAAAGAACAGACTAAAGATATGTACTTCTGGAATAGAATTTTTCTTACTCAATTTGGCTTTAGATTTCATTATTATTATTGGTTAACTTCAGATAGAGTATTTAGATTTGTTGAAAAAGAAGAATTTGAAAAGAGTCTTAATAATTGTAAAGGATTCTCTGTCCAAGAGTTACTATATAATTTTACTAATAGATCATTATCTTTAGAATATATAGATAAATTAAAAGAACATTATATACAAGGTAATTTGGAACCTATTATTGATGCAATGAAAAAATCAGTTAAAGTTAAAGTTAAGGTAAAAAATTCAGTTTACAATCTAAGACTTTCTTCTATTTATACTGCTGTATTAGAAGAATGTAATGATTCTTTTTCTATACAAGGTGATGATTTTACAATAAATAAATATAATAAAGAACTATTTGAATATGTAGTATGAAAAATAAAATAAAATTTATAACTATAGGATCTGATCCAGAGTTTTTTGTATTAGATCCTCAAGGTAATCCATATCCTGCTACTCTTTTTGCTAAAGGTAATAAAAATAATCCTTCTCCTATAGAATCGTTAGGTAAAGGATTTTTTGAACAGAGAGATAATTTATCTTTTGAAGGTAATATACCTCAATCATCTACCAAAGATGAATTTATTACAAATATATCTAAGTTACGCCAATATTTTATTAATAAAGTGAGTGAATTTGATTATTCATTATCTAATAATGGTGTAGAATATTTTGCTAAGAGATATCTTGATACACCAGAAGGACAAGAATTTGGATGTTCTGAAGTAGTAAGTTCATGGGATAGTACTAATAGAAAATTAATATCTAGACCTACTCCAAAATTACATAATGTTAAATATAGAGTATCTGGGTTTCATATTCATATTGGGTATGATAATTTTATATTTGATAATAAAATAGCCACAGATATACTAATAGGTAGATTATTTGATTTATTTGTTACTATACCATCACAAATTATTAAACCTGAGCCAGAAAGAATACAATCATATGGTAAATATGGTATGATAAGAATAAAACATTATGGTGTAGAATGTAGAACACTTAGTACTTTCTTTACCCAAGAAAGTAAATTATCTTGGGTATGGGATCAAGTCATGAAAATAGAACAGTTTATAAATTCTACTTATAATGCAGATCTTATGATGATTGTAGATAAAGCCTATATAACTGGTAATGATAAACAGATTAAAAGGATATTTAAATCTATAATTAATAATTTTAATGATACAAAAACAATAGAAAATTTTAATGAAATAAAAGAATTATTATGATAAAGAAAATAATAATATTAATGATAATTGTAGAACTATTATTTGATAGCCAAGATAATCTTACTTTAGCTTGCGGATTATTTGCATTTATAGGAATAGTACCAGAAGGTAATTTTCATTGGGATAAATTTAATATTTTAGGATGGTTCAATGATTCAAGAGGGGGAGATGCTTGTGGAAGAGTAGTTGGAGATATATATGAACATGGAACAGATGGTCTTAAGACATATAAAGAATTTGCAATGAAAGTAAAAAATCCAAAGATAGATATATCATATAATACTATCTTAGGACATTGTAGAAAAGCATCTTCGGGTGGTAAAGATAATATATATGCACAACCTATAGTATTATTAAAGAAAGATATAAATATAAAGGCTATAAAAAATGCTACATTAAAAAATAGAATAAGAAAATTAGAAGATAATGATATTATATTTTCTGGTATTCATAATGGTACTATAGAAAATTATAAAGAATTAGCTCCTACATATGGTATTTCTCTAGAAGATCATAATGATACTAAAGTATTATTAACAGCTTTATTCTACGAAGAATATGATATCTTAACTAAATATATTGGAACAGCTGCTCTTATCTGGCAAAATCATTTAACAGAGAAAACCTTTATCTTTAAAGGTGAATCTAAAGGTTGGAATACTAGTATTAATACTTCTGAAGAAAGACCTTTGTTTTTTTGGGAAGTATCAGATAGTAATTATTATATATCTTCAATAAAAGATTCTCTTCTTTTTATAGGAGCTACTGAAGAAGAAGTGGGAACTATTAGAACTAATACACTTTTTACTTATAAGAAAGGTAAATTATTATCCACTAGAGATTTTGATAGATCTAAATGTTTTCAAAATGAAACTTATACTACTAGTAGTAGTAATCGTAGAGGAAATATATATTGGAGACATAACGATTTTGCTTATGAACAAAATACTGTATTAAGAAACTTTGGTCATAGACAAGATTTACCAGCATTAAGACATAATATTAATGATGCTATAGATGAAACTAATAGAACAGCTAATATAGAAAATTTAAAAAAATATCTTAGAGTATTTAATCATGTTGAAGAACCTTATAGATTACAATCTGAAATAAATAAAGGATATATAGGTGATGTCTTAAGAAGTACTGTTTATAATAAAGGTAGATATTGGATGAATGGAGCTTTAATGCATGGTATATATATACTTAATAGTATAGGTATTATTCCAAGTAAAGCTACAAGAGATTCACAACTGCTTAAATTATATTATTTTATAGAAGGTGTTATGCTGAGAGATGTTCATGCTTATGATAGAGGTATGGAGATATATAATGCTTTTATGCTAAATGCCTTAGAAAGTAGTACTGATATATATGAAGCAGAACAGAAATTTACAGAGGATATATTAGTAGAATCAGAATATCCATTATGTTCTTTAACAAATGTATCTGGATTACAGGATATTCAAACTAATATTAAAATCAATATTAGTTCTAATAATCGTTATTATAATGGTAGTTTTAGTCCTATATTTAGTGATAGAACATATGTTTGTCAGAATGGTGATCTTATAAATATAATAGAAGGCACTAAGAGTAGATTTAGTGCTATACATACTTTATATGATAGTGATGAATGTGAGACATATATTAATAGATGTAGATCTTCAGTTAAAGGAGATGATATATCTAGAGTAGGTTATAGACTTTTAATCTTAGAAAATCAAATTAATGAATTATCTCCATATCAGCATTTATTATTTAGTATGACTGGTATAGAAGATAATGTTAATTCTAAATTATTAATTGTTAACCATCTGCGTGATAATAATACTAATATGAGGAATATGTGTACTCTTTGTACACATGAGGATACTAATATATTAAGTACATGTTCTGACTGTAAGATATTAGAAGGGGAGTTTAAAAAATTATTAACTACTGTAAATTATGATGAATTCAAATCAGTATAATATTATGGAACTTATAACAACTTATGATGGTACTACTGCATACAGAAAAGACTGTCGTTTTATAAAAGGTTCTTATTATATAAAAAATAAACAATGTTTTTATATAAATGGAGTGTGGTATAGAATAAACAGTATTTTTGTTTTATTTGATTATGAAAAACAATCTTGGCTGTTAAAAGAAGATAATCAGAATTTATATAATGGTATAGTTAAGATACAAAATGATAATACTTTAGAGTTTGGATACTTTACTCCAAATAATGAAAAAAATATTAGTTTCTTTTATAAAGGTAGTTATCATATTGCTATTAACGTAGAAATCTTTAAAGATTGTGAAGATATTTTAGAAGGTATGAATGGAGCATACTATTTCTCTAATGAAAAAGGATTACCTAGAGAAATAATAATGAAGATATCTCCTAAGAAAGAAAACTTCTATAGTTTTCCTTTCAATTATAGTTCCGATACTTTAATACCAGATTTTGATAATTATTATAAAGATAACTTTAAAGGTAGTAGTTTATCTTCTTCACATTTTGTATTTATAGAAGATTATACTTTTGGTATTGAATTTGAAACTGATAAAGGTGCTATACCTGAGAAATATCTAATGAAAAATGGTCTTATCGCTTGTAGAGATGGTAGTATTAGAGGTTTTGAATATACTACTATACCTTTATGGGGAAGTAAAGGAATACAAACTATAAAAGAAGTTTGCAAGCTATTATCTAAATATTGTGAATGTTCACCAAGAGAATCTTTACATATACATCTTGGTGGATATACTAAATCTATTAAAGCAATAAGTTCTTTATATAGGCTTGGATTATTAATAGAAAATGAGATATATAGTATGTTTCCTTATTATTATGTAGATACTTCTAAGTTTAAACGAAAATCTTATTGTGGTCCATTACCTAGAATTGACGAAAGTAATAAATCTAATATACCTATGGGTATATTTAGTCCATTGTATTATTATTTAAGTAATGGTAGTACATATACTGGAAAATTTCCTACTGATAAACATCCTATGGATAGGAGTGGACAACATAAATGGGAAGTATCACCACGTTATCTCTGGATGAACATGATTCCTATTATCTGGGGGGATAGAGGTACTATAGAATTTAGATGTCATATTCCTACTGTTATGGAACAAAAGGTAATTAATTGGTTATTTATAGTAATTGCTATATTGAAGTATGCTAAAAAAGAAGCTACTTATTTAACTTCTACAGAATTTAAGAAGTTAAAACCTATATCATTACAAGAAATAATTAATAATGCTTATCCAAAAGATTTAGCTTTAATATTAAATACATATATTAAAAATAGAAAGATGTATTATGCTGATAAAAATGATAATATTGGAGAAATAGAAGTACTTAATGAAAGTAGAGGATTCTCTTCTATAACATTAGAAAAGTTTATATAAATGAATTTATCAGATTTAGTAGGTGATTGGGATACAAAACTTTATTCTATAATTTATGATACTAAAGTAATAGAAAACTTAAACCACATTAATAGATTATATTTAAGTAGTAGTAAAGTTATTTATCCCAATCAAAAAGATGTATTTAAAGCCTTTAAGGAATGTCCTTATAATAAATTCTCTGTAGTAATACTGTTGCAAGACCCATATCATGATGGGTCTGCTACAGGAATTGCATTAGCAAACAATCAAAATACTACTATAAGCCCTTCACTTAGAATAGTAAGAAATACTATAGCTAAGACAGTTTATAAAGGAGATTATAATAATTTTGATTCTTCTTTATTATCTTGGGAACATCAAGGTGTTTTAATGCTAAATACTACACTAACTGTAGAGAAAGGAATACCATTAAGTCATAAAGAATTGTGGGATTATTTTACTTCTAGATTATTAATTAAATTAAGTGAAATAAATAGTGGTATAATATATTGTTTATGGGGAAAATATGCAGAATATTATGAAAAGTTTATTAATAAAGACTCTAATACTATTCTTAAATGTTCTCATCCTGCATATTCTATATACAGAGGTGAAGATTGGAAATGTGATCACTTCATAAAAATTAATGAATATTTAAAAAATTTTAATAATACAACAATAATTTGGTAATATATGATATCACAAGAAACAACTGATTATGTTAAATATTTATATGAAATAATTTTTCATGAAAATATATCAATATCCAAAGAATTTACTACCTTTGTAGAGGGAAATCCACATCCACTAAGAATAAAAGTGGAAGATAAAATATTATCTAGAAATATAGATATATTTAAAATAGAGAATAATACACTAAGTAATGAAGAATTTGCATTAGTTGAATTAGATAATTTTTTATCATATTATATAGAAAGATATGGATAATAATATAAAAATAGAAAAAAATTTTAGAGATATATTAAACTTATATGAATCATTTAATGATGAAGAATATTTTCATAGTAAATGTTTTTCTTATTCTAAAATAAAAGATCTACATAGTAACCCTGAAATACTTTTAAAAGAAGAAAAGAAGGATACAAAGTCTTGGTTTACTTTTGGCACTATAGTAGATATGTTACTAACTGAAAAGGAAGAAATTGTTAAAGACAAAATTGTTATTAATAATAAAATTCCTTCTGCTCAATTTGTTAAGATAGCAAATTATATAATAGAAAATTATTCTGAAAGTCAATATTCTGATATTAAAAGCTTTACTGATGAAGAAGTAAAAAACATTTATTCTAATAGTGGTTCTAATGTTATCTGGAAAATAGATACTATGAGAGAAAAGATGATAAATAACTTAGATAGTTATTTAAGCTTTTTAGTAGAAAATAAAAATAAGATAATAGTAGAACAAGATTTTTATAATGAAGCTGTTAAAATAGCTGATGTATTTAGAAATCATAAATGGTCTAGTTTTTTATTTATGGATGATAAAGATCAAGAAGCTAATCATATAGAACTTATATATCAATATAAAATAAAATATACTATTAATGATAGTCTAAAATTTAAAAGTAAGATTGATGTTATAAGAATAGATCATGATCTACAAACAATATCTCCTTTTGATATAAAGACAGGTACTGATAAACCAGAATGGTTTCTAAACTTTGCTTTATATGAATATAAATATGGTTATCAAGGTGCTTTATATAGAGAAGGATTAGAAAAATTTATTGATAAAATACCAGAGTTAAAAGGTTATACTATTGATAATTTTAGGTTTGTATATGTAAGTAGGTTAAAACCTTATTATCCTGTTATATTACAAATGGATGATCTTTGTCATAATGAATTCTTAGATTTTGGTATTTCTGATCGTTATTATAATATTACTTCTTTAAGAGATTTATTTGATGAATTAGATTATTATATAAAAGAGATAGATTTAGGAAAAACAATTATTGAACCTTATGAATTAATTGGTACTTTTGGAGAAAAAGTATCCTCTTTGTATAATCGTAATTTTAAACAACAAAATTTACTTTTCTAAAATAAATAATAATGTATAATAAAAGTGAAGTTGAAAAGAAGGCTATTGATTTTTTTAAAGATGATATGGCTGCTAATGTGTGGTTGGATAAATATGCATTAAAAAAGAATAAAAATGAATTTCTAGAATTATCACCTGATGACACTATCATAAGGATATCTAAAGAGATAAGTAGGATAGAACAAAAATATCCTAATCCTGTTAGTTATGAAGTTATTTATAATTTATTTCATAATTTTAATAAATTTGTACTAGGGGGATCTGCTTTATTTAGTATAGGTAATAATACTACTTATTCTACTATAGGCAACTGTTTCGTTATTGATTCTCCTTATGATAGTTATGGTGGTATTTTTCATGCTGATCAAGAACTTGCACAATTAATGAAAAGAAGAGGTGGTGTAGGTATAGATATATCTAGTCTACGTCCAAGAAATTCATATGTAAAAAATGCTGCAAGTTCTTCTACTGGTGCAATATCTTTTGCAGAACGATTTTCTAATACTACAAGAGAAGTAGCACAAGAAGGTAGAAGAGGTGCTCTTATGATTAGTTTAGATATTACTCATCCAGATATAGAAGAGTTTATAACATCAAAAGATGATTTAACTAAAATAACTGGAGCTAATATATCTATTAAAATTACAGATGCTTTTATGCAAGCTGTAGAAAAAGATGATATTTTTATATTAAATTTTGATAATAAAATTGAATTAGAAATAAGTGCTTTAAGATTATGGGATAAGATAATACACCAAGCATGGAAAACAGCAGAACCAGGATTGTTATTCTGGGATAATATAATTAGAGAGTCACCAGCAGATTGTTATGAAGAATTTAAAACTATTTCTACTAATCCTTGTAGTGAGTTGCCGTTATGTGCTTATGATAGCTGTAGACTATCAGCCATTAACCTATATGCTTACGTAAAAAATCCATTTACAAACCATGCTTCTTTTGATGAAAAACAATTAGAAATAGATGTTGAAATATATCAACGTATCATGGATGATATAGTTGATTTGGAGCATGAAAGAATAACAGATATTATTAATAAAATTAATTCTGATGTTGAACCAGAAAATATTAAAAATACAGAGATAGAAGTCTGGAAAAAAATTGATGATAAGCTACTAAAAGGTAGAAGAACTGGTTTAGGTCAGATGGGATTAGCAGATGCAGGAGCAGCACTTGGTTTAAAATATGGTAGTGACGATTTTATTGATTTTACTATAGCTATTAATACTATAATTTCTACAAGCTCTTATGTATCTTCTATTAATATGGCTAAAGAAAGAGGAGCATTTCCTGTATGGGATTATAACAAAGAGAAAAATAATCCTTACCTAAGTAGACTATTTAATGAAATTTGGGATTATGGTGATTCTGATACTTGGGAAGATTATAAACAATATGGTAGACGTAATATAGCCAATCTTACTATAGCTCCTACAGGTTCAATTAGTATGTTAGCTGGGGTATCTTCAGGTATAGAACCAGTATTTGCATTATCCTATAATCGTAAACGTAAAGTTACTGTTGATAATCCTAATAAGAAATTTCAGGATAAACAAGGTGATTGGTGGGAAGAATATAAAATATTTCATCCTAAACTAAAAGATTGGTTAAAAGCTAAAGGAGTTGGAAAACCTTTAGAAAGATTTAAAGAACCTTTCTTAAGTGAGAATCTTTTGACAGATTCTCCATATTATAAGGCTTGTGCTCATGAAATTGATCCAAATACTAAACTTAAACTTCAATCTGTTATTCAACCTTGGATAGATCATAGTATATCAGTAACTTATAATTTACCTTCTACAGTAACTGAAAAAGAAGTTTCTAATTTATATTTTAAAGCATGGAAACTTGGATTAAAAGGACTTACTGTATATCGTGAAGGAAGTAGAGAAGGAGTATTAACTATAAAGACAGAAAATAAATTTAATAAATATGATGCTCCTAAGAGACCTAAAGATTTATTATGTGATATTCATAATATTATGGCAAAAGGTCGTCCTTGGAAAGTATTTATAGGATTAATGGATGAAGAACCTTATGAAGTATTTGCCGTTAATGGTAAGATAGATAGGATTCCTATTGATAAAGGTATACTTAGAAAAATAAAACAAGGTCGTTATGATCTTATATCCCTCTCTGGTGAAGTTATAGTTGAAGATATAACGCATAATATGACTCAAGATGAAGAAGCTTTTACACGAACTATTTCGTGGGCACTACGTCATGGTGCTAAACTTGAGTTTGGTATTGAACAACTAAGTAAATCCCAAGGAGATATAACATCTTTTTCTAAAGCTATAGCTAGAACCTTAAAAAAATATATAAAAGATGGAATGGTTAGCACTAATATTAATTGTCCTAATTGTGGTAGTATTCTTAGTTCTGATGGGGGATGCTGGGTATGCAAACAATGTGGATATAGCAAATGTGAATAATATGAGAAAATTTAGTCATAAATGTCCTTTTTGTAATAATGATATACCAAAAATATATAATATCAAGACTGTTACTAAAAGAAAAAGACATAAAACCAGAATTCGTACTATAAAAGAAATTATAGGAGAAGACTGGGCTACACATGTAAAGACATGTACAAAATTAAAAGAATTTCTAAATAATACAAAAGAAGAGGATACAAAACCATGATTTATTTTATAGGAGAACCTAGTATATCTAATTCTACAATAGAAGAGTTAATAGAATATTTTAAAGATAAATCTGAAATATCTTTTGATACTGAAACTACTGGTTTTGATCCTTATATAGATAGATTACTTGCGTATCAATTAGGAAATGGAGTGCATCAATTTGTTGTTGATGCCTCCAGATATCCTATAGAACTTATTAAAGATATATTAACTAATAAAGAACTACTTATACATAATGCTAAATTTGATTTAAAATTTTTATATCATGTAAACATATATCCTAAGAGAGTATGGGATACTTATTTAGCAGAATGTGTATTATATAAAGGAGATAAAACAGCAAGAAAAAGTCTTGAAGTAGTAGTTAATAAATATCTTAATTATAACTTAGATAAGACTATAAGAAGTAAAATATTTAGAGAAGGATTTACTGAAAGAGTTATAAAATATTGTGCAGAGGATGTTACTTTTCTAATAGATATAAAAGCCTGTCAATATGATAGACTAAAAAAATTAGATTTATTAGTATCTATGAAATTAGAGAATTTATTTGTTAAAGTACTTACTTATATAGAATATTCTGGTATATACTTAGATAAAAGCCTTTGGAA
>Ga0172380_10009636_pt1 | contig 10255 bp, 6 predicted proteins | sample Leawe162metaG_FD_119747 | JGI IMG/M metagenome (GOLD analysis project Ga0172380, IMG submission 119747) | Leachate microbial communities from a municipal landfill in Southern Ontario, Canada - Leachate well 162 metaG | ecosystem: Engineered > Solid waste > Landfill > Unclassified | place...
ATAGACATTACTGCTGCTGCGATATAACCCCCTGCACTTGTTAAAGCACAAAGAATTATGCCTGAGACAGCTAACCAGAATAAGATTCCAAGTTCTCCGCTAGGATCTAGATACATTACTGGATTGTTTGCACAATAAGCATACATGTTAGTGGATTGAATGTCACCTAATTGACCAAGCATGCCATCGGCGTTGATGAATCTATAGATAGGTTATACTTTATTGTCCAGTAAATTATAACCTATTTTGTCTCGCACCCACTTGCACACGGTGTTCGTGTCATTGCCCAGTTCTTCCGCAACCAATGTCGCCAACTTTCCGGACGACAGATTATGGAGAACGGTCCGTTCTCGCATCTCTTCGCTATATTTTGAATTATTGCTAGGCATGGCCTTTCATCCCCTTGGTTTGTACCCATACGATATCATAGACGACCCACTGATAAAAACCATACCAGTCCAGAATTCAAAAGGCTTTCGCTAAAAGCTTATCGAAATAGCAACTACTATAGATGCTGTAGCATATGCAATTCAATCAATCGATTTCTGTGTCAAAATACTCCAAAATAAGCGCACAAAAGTTATTGATCATTTCTTGCCACGAAATCCCAAAATAATATTCAATAGTAGCATTTGAGCTGTAGCTACCCCAAAAAATGCAATCATCGTCGTTCACATTTGATACGGTGATAAGAATAAAACCACCATCTTGATATATAATGAGAATTCCCATTCCATTTGGCGAGTTGATCATTTCCGGGAAGGTGCCAGCAATTCCCCCAATATCGGATAACTCACATAAAAAGTCCTCATATTCTTCCGAATTCATGGTTTCCAGTATTATAAGTTTCTCAACGTCGTATTGTTCGTTGTCTGATTGGTTTTCTACATTAACCGGATTAATATAATTAACCAAACTAATCTGTACGATTTCGGAAATTTCTCGATCATGTAGGTCATACAAGAAGTATTGACGTTCAAGAGCAAAAATCCCACAAGCGAAAAGCAAAAATGAATAACAAATGGTCAATGACAACAAGATAATTTTTGATGATTTCATAATACCAATCTCCTCTTCGTTTTTTTATAAGTCGTTATCACCAAATCCATCCACCATTTCCCCAATCAGTTGCCCACCTTTCATACCATCGAGAACAATGTAATTGCGGTGTAAATTTAGCACTTATTAATGATGGAATAGCAATTAGTCCAGTATATATGCCCATCCCCAATAATTGCTGTTGTTTGTAATGTCCATATTCATGCATTAATGCCTTATCTGTATTTGTCCCGCGGCCAAGACCAATAGAAAAACACGATATCCCTCCACCATTAGTATTTCCAAATCGATACACAAACACTCCTTTGTAAAATGAAATATCATTTGACTGCGATGCGGCAATTTCATTATCGTTATATAGGTTCCATGAAATTCGTTCCATATCTGATTTTATTGTACTACTAAAGACAGATGCAACTAACATCGCGCCATAAAATGTCATATTGAGTGATGATAGCGGAGCAGAGGATAGCCCTGGCACTAGTAGAGCGGGTGCAGATACAATTGTAAGTGCGGCTGCTACAACAGTAATCAAGACTCCTCCGATAAATCTCCCAACATCTTTGAGCCATTCTGGACAAAATCCGTTGCTATCAGTATACATTACTGGATTGTTTGCACAATATGCATACACATTTACTCAGAGAAAATCAATATTATTTCCAATTCAAGTTTCTGAGACCACTCGATTTTTGTCTTTATTGTGTTTGTTTTTAGAAGTTTTCAGATCTATCTCTGAACATTTTATACTCACGAGATATTCCATATGCCTACTAAGAAAAATTTAATGATTAAATTTCTATATAAAAAATATGATAATATTAGAAAAATTATAACTCGAATTTTTCAACAGATCGACAAGCTTTTTTGGGGCAAAAGTAGAAACGACCGATGGAAATAAATGCCCCCACAAAACATCCAAAAATTATTAGAATAAAAACGTTCCAGAGGGCGTGCATCCAAAATGGTTCCACCGAAAAGGAACGGGTTTCCGAACCACTGACACGGACAATTGAGGGGAGAAAGTCTCTATCGATGAACGAGAAGGTCTTCCCCTCGTAATCCACGGTTGTTTTGGGAATGATGGATTCATCCCAGTCGACATCGTTACGGGAATTTAAGACTTGTACGAAATCCAAGTCACCCGAATCGCCATCATAAAAAAAGAGTTCATCCCGATCCTTAGCACTACAATAAACGACAATATTCGTTCCTTGATAATGGATGTATTTAATGCCCCATTTGGGAAGATTCAAAAAGAAAAGGAAGGATCCTTGTTCAGAAAAAACATATATCCTATCGTACATATTGTCCAATGCAAAAACTTTATTATCTCCAACGGCGATTCCCTCCACAGCCATCAATGGAGGGAGTTGGTTCGGATTTTGAGACCCAATTACATTAATCAGCCAAAGAAAGAAAATCATACTTAAAATAGCAAAGAAAAAAACGATTGCCAATATGAGTGAACGAGGATTTTTTGTCATTTCTTTCACGGTCAATCACCACCAAATGAATATACATCATAAACCCAAGAATTACTTAAAGATGCATGCATTTCAAAAGGAATCTTTCCGATTCCAATATTTAAGGAATATGTGTTCGTGGTGTAGCCGTTGTCAATAGCTATAGCCCATTCATATCCCGGTCCAACTGAAATTGGTCCGGCTATTGGAATTCCGAAGGATCCACCTATATTTAACCCATACCCCTTGAAATCATAAATTGTTGGAGCGTTTGAGGTCGAAATCCCCCATCCCACCGAGACACCACACCCAAGATCCGCTCCAAGACCAAATGATGAGAAACTTCCAATGTTTCCATCTCGATCAATACAAAAACCTTTAGTGTAGGATATTTCTCCGCCACAGCCGAAAAAATAGATTGTTTCAAACACAATAACATTAACATCGTTGTCAGGAACGATGTTATCCATCACAAGAAAAATCGTGTTGATCATCATCTGCCCTGCGGGATTTATTATTTCATTTTTTATCCACTCATCAACATCATTCCAAAAGCTGTTCCACGATTCACCAGTGCTATCAGTATACATTACTGGAGTAGTGTATCTGCAATACAGCACAACGGTGGATTAGATGTATTTTAAACAGTTACTAATAATAAAGATGAAGCTGATAATAGTTCCATCATAATCGTAAGTAAACAGAAGCCCATAGGTTCCGTCTGTTTCATAGACCAGTGTGTATGTGATGGTCTTTGATCACTCCCAAGAAGTGGGATTATTGCTATTGTAATTGTACAGTGATTTTGATGTTCGATAACCTTGGTCATTATACTGATAACTAATCTTGTATGAGGGCAACCCAGAATTACCAAAAGTAATCGAGGCTAACTGACGACCGTCCCAGGAAAGATATGCATTCGCGTAATTGATAATTACTGCTTTATTTAATCGAATTGCACAACTAAGAAAACAGTTTCAAACTGTCTGCTTTTAAATTGGTCTATTAAGTTCATAATACTTACTAATCTTTTGTCTAATGACTGAATTCAATAAATTTTCTCTCACATTCCAAGGATCTCTAATCGGTATCGAGGCCTTCCCAGTCATTATTTTTTTTTGTTGTCGTTTAGATAAATTTGTTTTTTTAATTTTTAATACGTTATACTTATCAAAAAAATCATACTTTATATCATAAATTCTCATAATATAACCAAAATCTGCACTTCCATTTTTGTATCTAAAACTAACAGGTAGAAGTTTAATTTTTTCAAAATCCTTTTTTGCGTCAGTTTCATAATAATCAAAGAAAACTACATCAACGAATTGGCTGTCTTCTAGGCCAGATATATCAAGTGTGTAAAAATACAGATTTCTTCTACCATCTTGATTAAAGTCAATTCGATATATTGTGTTTAAATGTAAGTCGATAGAACCAATATAAGTTACGTTTTTGTTCAAATCGTCAAATGTAACCACATCAATATCATCGGATAGTATTCTTTGATATATTTGCATATAATTGGTTGGAATCGTTAATAATTGTTTTTCGTAAAATTCTAAATCTATGTCAATTGTTACATTAAGCGATCGTAGAACATATGCAACTAATATTGACGATTTAAATCCCGTGATTTTTTCTTTTAATAATTCATCATATTCTTTCAGTATATCTTGCACCCGACTTTTGCGAATTTCAGAAGACAGTCGATAGTTGTTAATTATAGTTAATGCAGGTTCAGAGACTAATAAGTCATTTTCGAAATTGTGCAACCATAAAACCAAATCTTCAAGAGTCATAATGTCACCTTCCAAGAAGAAGCAATACATCGCTTTCAACTTTATTTAATAATATATTTCTGCTGAATCGACTATCACTAATACTAAAAATCCTGTTTTCATTACGGCCTAAATATGTTTCGGATTTAAAGTACGCAATAGCAGCTGTTTCAATTACTCTTGCTTGCGCTAACGAACAATCTATACATATTTTCGAAGCTTCAAAACTTCCGAATCTATTTCTATGAGCAGCCATCCTCTGATCCCAATTCCTAGTAATTCCAACATAGAATACTCCATTGTCGTCAGACAAAGTATAAACATAATATCCACCTTGAAACTTTTCACTGAACGCAGTTGCTGTAGCTAATGCAACATATGCAATACCTTCAGAAATTTTTGTATTAACTTCTTTTTGAATATTGGAAGGCGATGGAATTCCATCAAGAATGTCCAGATTAGTTGCTATCACCACTGCCGCAATTACTACAACTGCAATAATCGCCCAGCCAATCGGCCCTATTGAGGCAAAAGCCGCAAAGATAGCCCATTCTCCGCTAGGATCTAGATACATTACTGGATTGTTTGCACAATAAGCATACATGTTGGTGGATTGAATGTCACCTAATTGCCCAAGCATGCCATCAGCGTTGATAAATCTACCGGTTTGGGGATTGTAATAACGACTGTTTAGATAATACATCTTGATTTCAGAATCGTAACGGTAACCCCGATATGTATAGGCATTCAGCGGTGTTGTAATGAGATTAAGAATATTACCATAGGCATCGTAAAGATATTGACCAGTTTCGTTTCCGTCATCATCAATGATAGCGGTAATGTTTCCTTGTAAATCATGAATATAAAAGAATTCTTCGCCATCAATATCGTCTATGATATTATCATCACAAAAATAACTTAAAAGCGTTCCATCATAATCGTAAGTGTACGTGATGCGATATATCCCATCAGTTTCCACTATGACTTTGTCACCAATAAGTTCATATTCAATTGTTTGATATCCAAAGATACCGTTGACTAATGTTCCAATTATCTTTTTGGTGCGGTACCCTTGATCATTATAATTATACTCGATGGAACCTTGTTTTGTATTGCTTCCATCGAAAATCTCAATTAAATTTAGTCCTCGCCCAAACCAAGATAAATCAGCGTGATGGTAATATGCATTTTTAAACCAGAAATTGGTGATGCTCAATGGATTACCTTGATTATCATAGGTTATTGTGTGATTTATTCCATCATCACCAATATACGACTCCAGTTGGTCGAGCCAAGAATTGTCATAAAGATATGATGAAGATGATGATGGAATCCCAGCTGTCGTTGCCAAATTACCGATTTTATATCGTTGTTTAAAGTAGACGTTTACGGTCCCCAAGGTAATTGTACCCGTCGCTCGGTATGTTGCCCAATAATATCCTTTATGCATTGAATCAAAATCAACCGATACTAACACCGTTGTTATTGTATGCGTTCTCCCCAAGATATCATCTATATATCTAAATGATGACAATGCCGGCAAATCACCGCCTACATCAATTGATTTTACCGTAGAATAGCCAACGGGGGTTACATCAACCGTTCCGTAATTGTATAAAAAACGATTTGGTATAACCGCCGCAGTTTCTCGATATTCATAATCGTATGTAGACGTTGCTACGCGGTTACCACGAGCATCATAGGCATATATTTTGGTATAATCGGTTGTACTATCATTATCGTTGATGTATACATCTTCGAGAACTAATTGATTTAATTCATCATATTCATAATAATGTTTACTCTTGATAACCGTCCCTTCGCTATATGTTATGTGAATGATATTTCCTAATTCATCATATGCATACGCATATTTGTAATCTTTACCGGCGGAAGAAATAACATTAAAGGCAATGTTTAACACTCTTGAAGTGTATCCATCGTAGGTTACTGTTTCTGTGTATAGCTCCTCTTCAACATCAGGGTTGAAGGTCTGTAATTTTAAAGAGATATTCTGAAGACGTTTCAAAGCGATAGTTTCATATATGTAATTTTTAGTCACGTCCCATCCGCTTTGGGAGTTATAACTGACACTTTCGATTTGAGATGTCTCATCATATGAGTATTGGGTTTCGTTTCGATACTCATCTATCGTAAACGACAATGAAGCTACATTTCCAAATTCATCATAAATATACTCGGTAAGGTTTCCTTCATAATCGTCAATTCTGACAAGCCGGTTGCTGGAATCATAGGAATAAAATTCTTGGTCTATCATTTGCGATCCATCAAATTCCTTATAAAGTGAAAGCAGCCCCGATTTATCATATGCGTATGTATATTTTGTTACAAAATCCGAAACCAAAGCATCTTTGTATTGGATTTCGATAACTTGATTAAGATCGTTATATACAAACTTAATCTCATCATTATTCCCATATTTTTGTGTTGATACTAAATTAGTATAAAGCGTATTATTCGTTTCGTATGTATATGAAACTAGATTTATTGAATTGATTTTTACCGTGGACATTCGCCCTTGGGAATCATAAGTGATTTGATAATAAAGCGAAGGTTGATTATCATAATCAAGATAGATTTTTGTAAGTCTGTTTTGCGAATCATATTCATATACTGCTTGTGCATAAATGGTTGGTGATTCGGATCCATAATTATCGACTGATTGCGCCTTGATAAGATGCCCTTTATCGTCATAAACGTAACTGGTTTCTTGTCCCTTGGCATTCTCTACAGCCTTTAAAAGCCCCGTTACAAAATCGTCTTCAAGATAATTATTATAATAGTAACTTGTTGAAAACCCAAATTCGTTCGTATACGAAGAAATATACTGATTAAAGTTTGTGGATAAATAAGTTGTCGAAGTCGAGAAGTATGTTATCGTTTCATCCGCCGTTGTAACTGTAGTAACCTGCCCATCTTCATAGGTCGCAGTTGAGGTTACGTTGTTGTATGTAACGGCGTTTACTTGTCCATTTGTCGAATCAATGGTTGTTATCTCGCCATCCACATTAAGTTCCGACGGAATGCGTGTCAAGTAATCTCCGGCCGGGTATGTATATGTCGTGGTTTTTCCATTGACGGAAGTACTCGACAAGACTCGTCCGTGAGTATCATAGGTGTACTTTGTATAGACCGGCTCATAAACCGCTTGAATTCCATCAAAAAACACCGTTCCTTCACCCTTATATTCCGCAAAAATCACAATTTCACAATCATCAGAAACGATAGGAATTAAAACACTGTTATACTGCCAGCCTTCAATACTGGAATCAAAATCAAGATATTTACTGGTACTGCCTCCCTCAAAATATACTATTATGAGAAGTCTAAAGAAACGATCACTTCCGGAAACGGCATTAGCTATTGGTGTTCCTTCCGACTTTGCCCATGAACTAATCAAGATAGAGCCCCCAACTGCGATTGGATTTACTGCATATTCACTTATAATAGCCGCATTCCTGTTTTCGTCTCCGTCTCCATTTATCTGTAACCCATATTCGCCGAGTAATTCGGCGTATATGGGTAATTCATATTCCATCTCCGCACGCATTATATTTGAATTGAGATTTTGCCATCCCGGCACATTTCCATTTTCATCAATAAATTCAAACGAAGCATTCTCGATAAAATCATAGTTTGTCTTATTAAAACCTTCGGCTATTTGAATTGCATCGAAGTAGGCAATTCCATATTCCTGATTTTCTAAAAATATTGTTACCGAAGTTGCATCATTTTCAATGACAAAGAATAGTTCCACATAGGTCCACACATTTCTGATATCGACATATGTCACTGCGCCTTTGACTAAATCTGTTCCGACAATATCGATAAAAACATCGTCATCATCACTTCCAGTCGCTGTACTATTTTTAACCTGACCAGACAAAGTATATAATCCCTTGTTCATTATCAGTGTTTGTGATAAAGATCCTTGTGAATTAGTCGCTGTCGTTTCAATGATCGCTGAATATGTGCCATTAATCCTATCTGTTGATAAATATCGATTGCATGAACCTTGTGAACAAACATAAGTCCAGCCATCAAACAATGGATTGTCAAATCCGGGATTATATATTGGATTGATATATGTTATTTGCGGAGAAGATTCAGTAATGAGTTTATGATTTAATGTGTAATTCGGAGTTCCGTCGTATAACGTATAAATTCCATAAAGACCGCCATCGCTGGTAGCTTTAAAAAGATTTGTATAAGCAAAATTCTGGGAAACTCCTTGACTGTCCAAAAGATTGACTGTGTGCCCATAATCATCGAATTTATAGATTACATATTTTCCTAATAAATAATCGGATATCTTTGTTTGTTTTAGTGAATATTCATATTTTACATACGAATAGCGATAACTCGAATAATATGATGATATCGAGTAAATGGTGCTTGTACTATTATTATATATGTACCATACTTTTTCGGAGCTATTGGTTATGGCTACCGTCATTCGTCCCGAAGTGTCATATGTATAATGAAGATAGAATTCTTGTGTCCATGATAAGTCTTGATTGTAGTCTTTCTTTTTATTTACCGAAGTCGGTCTTCCGCTTGTATAGGAATACTCCACTTTTTCCGTTTCGATATATGAATTATCGCTTTGCTTAACTTTTAATATCGCCGTTGAAAGCATTCCGGATATGTATTCCAAAACAATTAAATTACCGCTACCATCAGCGATTTGGTTGATTTTGGCGGGACTTGCACTTGATCTACTAATCACGATATTATTTAAAGCGTAATCGGAACTATCTATTATTTCGTCCAAATACCAAATCTCATTGAAATTTGATGCAAATTTATAGATTATGTAGTTTGTAGTCAATATATAAAATCTGACGATCGTACTTGATGGTGTCCTTTCAACCATCAAGATATTTCCACTACCATCCTCGGCTGTATAATAACCAGCAGTGTTCCCGGTTTGAAGCTGTTGGCTTAATAAGATATGTCCTTCTGAAGTCCCGGGGTACGCAACTTTGGAACCGGTCGAATCGACTGAATAAAAAGTGTCCGAATCTTCATCATATCCGACAGTAATGCTATAGTTGGTTTGCCAACCATAGCCATATCCACTATTTATTCCGCGATTTCTTACACTATAGATAAGTGAAAAATCCAGTGTTTGTTTTTCCGTCGATAAAGTGAATTCATTTCGAATAAATGTTAACATTCCCGTATAATCGGATACATATCCAACTCCGGATGCGCCCGCATCTTGAGATGAATATGTCCAATAATCTTTTATTCCGCTGGAATCCATATAACCGATTTCGATGATTGGTCCATTTCCAGAATTTTCACTAGAACAAATACTATTTTTTTTGCCATATCCGTTTTCATCCTTGATTGTAAATCCATAATTGTTGCTAGTGCCTGATATCCATTCCTGAACAGATTTAGTAATATCAAATAAAAACGAAGTATCTCCCGACATTATTAAATGATAATCTGTCATCATCGTTTTACTCAATGGTTTTTCATTCCATGTTACCGTTGCTTGATTAAATGATTCCGTATTTTGATACAAACCAATCGTTCTTCCCAAATACATTACACCATAGGGTTTTAATGTAAGGGTCGCGTAAGTAATCTTCATTCCTGACAAAAACGTTGGCAGTTCGAACGATAACAATCCTTCATGTTCACAATATGAGTACAATCCCGAAATCATAAAACTATTTTGGGAATAATTGTTTGGCAAAGACGGAGTATATTCACTAACGTATGTATCTGATATTGTCATTGATTGTAATGTACTATTAATGGTTGGATCGATGGTGACGGGATATGTTGCGGCTTGTAACCAAGCATCATCGGGAATAATCGTAATTTGATAGACGCCCTTCTCAGTTTCCGTTACCGTCATTTTAACCGCTTCACTGATTGTTTCGCGATAATCATACATATATAGTGATTCCATAC
>Ga0172380_10009637_pt1 | contig 10253 bp, 9 predicted proteins | sample Leawe162metaG_FD_119747 | JGI IMG/M metagenome (GOLD analysis project Ga0172380, IMG submission 119747) | Leachate microbial communities from a municipal landfill in Southern Ontario, Canada - Leachate well 162 metaG | ecosystem: Engineered > Solid waste > Landfill > Unclassified | place...
AAAGCCAGCAAAAGAACAAGAGCCAAGTTAGTACGCACATTGAAGCACCCCATAAACGGGGTGTTTTTATTTGTGGATTGAAAACACAAGGACAAAATGAGTTTAATCGTAGAAACAGGAACCGGATCGACTACCGCCGAGAGCCTGTGCAGCGTTGCCGTTGCCGACACCTATCACATTAGCATCGGAAACGAATCGACGTGGTATTTCCTATCGAATGCGGTTAAAGAACAATGCTTACGCAAGGCGACTGCTTTCATGTCAGGCAGATACCGCGAAAAGCTAGCAGGAACCCGCAAGACCACTACTCAGGCGCTTGATTGGCCGCGTTACCGAGTACCTATGAAGGATGTTAGAAATTACTATGGCGATTGGGCCTCGTATTATGATGACGCAAGCGTGCCGTTAACAGTACAGCAGGCGTGCGCCTCTCTCGCGCTACGCGCATCCACAACAACCCTTAATGCCGATCAGAAACGCGCAAAGTCTAGTGTCACTATCGGACCAATATCCACAACTTACGATAGATTCAGTCCTATAGCCAATCAATATAAAGAGATCGACGCGATGATGGCTCCTTATTTGTCTGGTGGTAGTGGTGCTTTGGAGATGGTGCGGATATGACGGTTTTAGCATGGGATGGAACTACATTCGCAGCGGATAAGCTGTGCTGTAATGGCAGCACGAAAAAAACAGTAACCAAAATATTCAAATCTCATTGCAAAATTGACGGCAGTATTACGTTGCTCGGCATAACCGGGAATGTAAGTATTGGCATGGAAATGGTCTCCTGGTACGAGAGAGGCGCAGTTGATAGCGAATACCCTCAGTCGAATAGGCAGGAAGATAGAGGATGCAGTCTGGTGGTAATAGACAAGGATAATGTTCGCGTGTATGAAAGCTCGCCTGATCCGTTTGTAATAGAGGGCAAGTTTTGTGCTTTCGGTTGCGGTGAGGAAGCAGCGCTAGCGGCAATGGAATGCGGGGCCAACGCTGCACGCGCCGTTGAGGTGGTATGTATGTATAACAACGGTTGCGGTAACGGAATAGATACGCTGACGCTATGACCTACGACTACCAAGATGACGCAGACACCGCCGCAGAACTACTGGAAGAATTCGGACAGTCGGTCACTCTTACGAGTAAGACATCAGGCGCATACTCGACGGCAACAGGTGCGACGGCTGTCACTACGGACACTCAAACAGTGAATGCAGTAGCGCTTGACTATGGTTCACGTGATATTGACGGCACGCTTATCCGTGCTGGTGACAAAAGACTATTAATGGCACCACAAACGACCGCAGGCGATGACCTGACCGCTCCTGTAGTTGATGACACTGTGACAGTAGGTGGCACGGTTTACACGGTCAAAGGCATTAAGACACTTTCCCCGGCTGGCACTGTTATTTTATTCGATTGTAATATTCGCTCATGAGCTTCGGTAGCGAACTAAAAGCCTTTGCCGCAAAGACCGGCGGAAAGCTGGAAGATGTTGCGCGCGAAGTAGTGCTCAATGTCGGGCGTAGCGTGGTTGAGAAAAGCCCCGTAGGTGACGCGTCTTATTGGAAGAGTCCACCTCCTCCAGGATATGTGGGCGGCAGATTTCGCGCTAACTGGCAGCATGGCTTCGGTTTACCAGCAAATGGCGCACTAGATGACATTGATGCATCGGGTGGCGCATCGATTGCTCATATTCAGTCAGGAGTTGAAGGCAATCCAGCGGCTGGCATTCACTTCATATCGAACAATTTGCCATATGCGCAAAGGTTGGAAGATGGCTATTCATCGCAAGCGCCACAAGGAATGGTTTCTCTGACTGCCATCGAATTTAAAGAAATCGTAAATATTTCCGTGCAAAAGGCTAAGCAGTGAGCATACAGAGCGTCAGGATCGCGTTAGAGACTGCGCTTAATGCAATGACACCCGCGCTTGCTACGGCATGGCAGAACGCGCCTTATACGCCAGCTGACGGCACGCCTTATCAAAAGGCTTATTTGATGCCGGTCGAACCGGAAAATGCAGAGTACGGCGCGCACTACAGAGAGCGCGGCATATTCCAAGTGACTTTGATGTACCCGCTCATGACCGGCCCTGCTGCTACTGAGGCAAGAGGTGAATTGATGCGGACTACATTCGCACGTGGCAACTCATTCGAATCGGGCGGCGTAACGGTGACAATCGAACGCACCCCGCATATAGGACAGGGTGTAGTTGATGCGGATCGCTGGGCTGTCCCTGTGAGAATTAGATTTTTCGCGAATATATCAACGTAATAACTAAAAACTAGCAATCCCCCGAACCCGCTCCCCAGCGGGTTTTTTCTGGCTCCCATTTTGGGGGCCTTTTTTTATTCGAAAGGTCTACATTATGGCAGTGGCAAAAGGCGTAGCAAAGCAGCTTAAATACAAGGTTGAATCAGTTTACGGAACGGTTCCGGCGGCGGCATCATCGCAATCGCTGCGACGCGTGACCAGTGATATTGACCTAACCAAAGAAACGTACTCGTCGAATGAGATACGCGACGACTACCAGATAGCAGATTTCAGGCATGGCGTCCGGTCTGTTGGCGGCACGATCAACGGCGAACTTTCCCCGGGTACTTATAAAGACTTCATGGCCGCGTCGCTCAGGCAGGCATGGCAGACCGCGGCCACTACCGGAGCAATCATTACTGTTGCTGCTGCTGTCACAACCGGCGCTGCTGGAACATTCACAAGGTCAATAGGATCGTACATTACCGACGGCTTTAAAGTTGGTGACGTGGTGTACTGGTCTGGATGGGCGACCACCGGGGTTCCCAATAACTCCCACAACTTCCTGATTACAGCGCTTACCGCCCTTATCATGACCGGGACAATGCTTGACGGCGTGGCTATTGGCGCGAAGGCGGCAGGCGATTCCGTAACGTGCGTGCAGCGCGGAAAAAAGACTTGGGTTCCACTGACTGCCCATACTGATTTGTCGTACTCAATCGAGCATTATTACAGCGACTTGACATTAAGCGAAGTTTTCAGCGGGTGCAAGGTTTCGACAATTGACTTGAATTTACCCGCTACCGGCATGGCAACCATCGCTATGGGCATCATGGGAAAGGACGTCACGACCGCAGGCGCTGAGTTCTTCACATCACCGACCGCACAAACTACTTCCGGCGTACTGGCCGCTGTAAATGGTGCGTTGTACGTTGCTGGCTCCGCTGTTGCTACTGTGACTGGATTGAGCATTAAGATCGACAACGGCATGACTTCCGAGGCAGTTGTTGGAAGTAATACCAAGGCCAATATATTCAATGGCCGCGTATCTGTCACTGGTCAATTTACCGCTCAGTTCGAATCCGCAACATTGCGCGATCTGTTTATCAACGAGACAGAGGCAGCACTGACCGCTGTGTTCACCACTGCAAACACCGCTACGGCTGATTTTATCGCCATCACCATGTCGAGAATTAAGACCGGCGGCGCAAGCAAAGACGATGGAGAAAAAGGAATTATCCAGACTATCCCGTTTACTGCCCTGCTTGATACCGCAGGCGGCACAGCAACCACTCTCACCACGCTGAAAACAACTATCAGCATCCAAGATTCAACAGTTTCATAAGACTGTTTTACCTAGTACCTGCCTGCTTGATCGCTCCTTCGCGGGAGGATTGAGCAGGTAAGGGCATTTTTAACCACGCGAAGGAATTACCAAATGACACAAGCAGCCGTTTCAATTGCAGACCTCAACCTCAAGACCAAGTGCGAAAAGGGTTTTGAGTTCGAATACATAGACGAGCATGAAAACCAAACGGGAATTTTCCTGACTGTTATTGGCTCTGCATCGGAAAAGATCAGGAAGGCATCTTACGCGGCCCATGACCGGGATGCGCGCAAGGCCGCAATGGACAAGAAGCGAGGCCGCGACACCGAGGTGAAGCCGCTGGAAGAATGGGCAGAAGAAAACATGGCCTTGACTGCGATGCGCGTGATTGCATGGCGCGGGATCAGCGAACCATGCACGCCTGAAAACGTGATGGCGCTACTGCAAAGCAATGACATTCTGCTTAAGCAGGTCATTGAGAAGTCCGAGAACGTGGCAAATTTTACCAAGAGCAAGTCGAGCAACTAATTGAGTTCGCAAAGCATCAATTTGAGCTTGGGGAGCGTCAGAAGGATGGCGCAACCAACAGGGAGCATCTAGAAAGTATCTGGAGGCAGAAGGGCATCAAGCCGGCAGAGCTTGAAGGCCCTGAATGCCCACCAGCTATGGTTTGCCAGTGGCACTGGTTTATCAGATTGAACGGCAGGCGGCAGCACGGCATGAACGGCCCAATGCCGCTTACCTTCGTTGAAATAAAAGCATGGCAGGAATTAATGGACGTTGAACTAACACCGTTCGACGTTGAAGTAATCATTGCGCTTGACGATGTGGCGCTTAACCTAAAGGAAGGCAAGTAATGTCAGAAGATGCAGCAAGCCTACACCTAAAGGTTGACACGTCAGAGGTAACAAAGGGGCAGAAGGCGCTTGACGATCTTGCCAAAACTGGCGAGAAAACAGAGAAGTCTATTAAAGACCTTGGAGCGGAAAGCACGCGCTCCAAAAGGTCGATAGATCAGCTCGGCCTGTCTGCTAAGATGGCCGGAGACGGCGCTAAATCAGCCTCTGCTGGATTTTCTTCTTTCCGCAGTGTTATTGCTACGCTCGGCATGGTTTCGCTGGCACGTGAAGCCATAGCGATGGCTGATAGTTATACCAAGATGACCGCGCAGCTAAAGATTGCCACAAGTTCGACTGAGGAATACAAGAAGGCCATGCAGTCGGTCAAGCAGATTTCGTCTGTTGCCCAGGTGGATATTATGGCGATTACGGCTTTGTATTCGAGGCTGTCCACGTCGCTGAAAGAAGTCGGAACTTCACAGAAATCAATCGCGGCAATCACTGAAACGGTGGCGCTCGCGCTAAAGGTTGGAGGCGCTTCGTCAGGTGAGGCTGCAAGTGCCATGCTGCAATTATCTCAAGCCTTTGCCTCTGGCGTGCTGCGGGGCGAAGAATTCAATGCCGTATCTGAATCTGCGCCTAATTTGCTTAGGGCGCTAGCCGCAAGTATGCAAATTCCGTTTGGCGAACTTCGCAAGCTGGCGAGCCAAGGGCAGATTACATCCGACGTGCTAACCAGGGCATTCTCTGACCCAGCCCTATTGAGTCAGATGCGTAAGCAGGCCAAGGACGTGACGACCATATCAGGCGCATTCACCAACCTGCAAAACTCCATCCTGTTATTCGTCGGGGCCAATGATAAAGCCGTCGGCTCATCTTCGATGATGGCTAAATTCCTGAATGGAATCGCTGACAAGATCGAACAAATAACCATTAAAACTCAGGGGTTATGGCTGATTGCTCAGAAGTTCATCGGCATGGATGGCGAGAAGCCGGGAAGTCAGGAAAGCAGCGGGAAGATACGCGGCGTTGAACCTCCTAAATTTACGCCTGACGTGAATTTAAGGTTCATGCAAAAGCAGTATGACGACCTGTTCAAGAGCTTTTCCGAGGGCGAAATATCGGCCAAAAAGTTCGCTGAGGAAGTCAAAAAGGCATACGTCGAGGCGGGCTATCTTGCTGGCGTGGATAAGGATGCCGCAAAAGCAGCCAAACAGCACGCGGCCGATGTTGCCCAATTGATGGAGTCCATCAAGCGCAGGATTGCAGAGGAAAGGTTACAGCTTGCACTTGGGCGCGACCTGACAAACGGGGAAAAAGCTTTATCTGATGTTAAAGCGGATATGGCGTCAAAGGCTGTTACGCTCGGCGACAAAGAATTCAAGCTATACGAGACTTTCACAAAGGAATTAGACGCCGTTGAAAAGCTCAACGCGGCAAATGAAAAGCTCAAGAAGGTGCGCGAGGACATTGCTGGAATAGTTTTGTCCGCCGAAACCGCAAGCGACGACCAAATAAGCCGCCTCGAACTTGAAAACTCCCTCGTTGGAAAATCCGTCCTACAACAGCAACTCCTTCGTGCCGAGTACGAATCGAATCTCGCGCTCAAGCGTCAATTCGCAGAGATCGACAAGGCCACAAAGGGCGTAACTGATCCAGCAGCCGTTGCCAAACTGCAAGCAGAATCTAACGCACGCATCGAGGCTATCAAAGCAGAGGCACGAGCAAAGATTAATGCACGCTATCTTGATGATGTGGCAATGACCGTCAAGGCACACAAAAATCCTGATCTGATTGCTGCTTCTGGGGCCACACAAATACAGGCTGCTGCTGCCGCGCGTCTTGTTGCCGCCGAAGCTGAACACGCCCAGGCGGTGCAGAAAATCGCAGACTATGACGCGATATTTGCACGCGAAAAAGCACAGCGCGAATTTGACCGTGACAGCAGGCTTGAAGACCTGCGTTATGCGAACGAAAAGGAAAAGCTAGCGGCTGATATTGCTGATGCAGAGTCTCAGAGATTGGCGGCGTTACAGGATTATCGAGACGGGCAAATAGACGGACGATTAAATGATTCGCCAGAAGATGAGATCAAATACCAGCAATTAATTAGCCAAGGATTCATGGAGCGTATTGAGTTCCTTGAGCAAGTCAAAAAGAAAAACGACGAATTGCATAACAGTATCGCCGCGAATTTAACTGGCGAGTTGCTAAAAGAGCAGGAGAAAAACAAGGTATCTATTGAAGGCATAGAAAAATATAAAGAAGCTAATCAGCAACTAAGCGACAAGCAACAGGAAATAGCCGCTTACGCGCAAGATGCGGACGAGGCTAAACGCCTGGGCATTCAATTCCAGCTGAAGCTACAAAAAGATCACCTTGCATACCTTGCGACCCGCAGCGCGTATGAGATTGATGGAATAGGCACGGGCAAGGAACGTCTTGCAATAGAAGCGGAAATGGTGCGGCTAAATAAAGAATTGGCCGGGCTTGATGTGGGCGCGGCGGCAAAAGCCAAGCTTAAAGCAGATGCGGATAAGACCGCTCTTGAAGCTGCCCAAACCCTCGCAGATACCGCCAAAAAAACCATGAACGCGGACTTCGTTAAGCAGTTTGAAAGCGACTTCCATGGCGGCATGTTGCGTCTGCTTGAGTTCGGTAATACTTCATGGGATGCCATGATGAAGGGATGGAAGAATTCAGCAAAAGTTAACGTGTTCGACTATCTATACAAGCAGCTTGCCAAGCCGTTTGTATTCAAGTTTATTGCGTCTATGGCTGGCTTGGTTGGAGCTAACGGGGTTGCTGCTGACGCTCTAACAAAAGCTGACGCTGGCTTGCTTACTGGCGACAAGGTTAGCACGACAAGCTGGTTGAGCATAGGAAAGAGCTTGTGGGACGGAATGTCCGGTGGGTTTGATGCATTTGGCAATCTTGTGGCTGAGGGGTATTCACGAATAGGAGGATATCTGGCCGATCATGGGCTGAGTGAAGTTGGCAAATCCATGATGCAAACGGCGGCTGACGGTGGTGTAGCATCGGTTGGGTCTTATCTTGGCGCTGGAATCGCAGGCGTAACCATCGGCACATTCATTGCAGGCGACAAAACTCTGCTAGGCCTTAATGGTATGACGTCGTCATCTATCGGCGCAGCATTGGGCGCGGTATTTGGTGGGCCTATCGGGGCATTCTTGGGTGGTATAGCAGGCGGCGCACTCAATGCATTCTTCGGCATGGGACCAAAGCAATACGGGGAATCAACCGTTAAAGGTGGATTCACAGGCGCTGGATTTGAAGGTGGCATTGCAACGCCATGGACACAAAAGGGCGGGCTATTCCGTAGTAACAAATCTGGCGAAGATATGTCGGCACTTACCGACACTGGTCAGCAATTCCTAAACTCAATGGTCGGCAAGTCCGGCATTGCCTTTGCGCGCTTGGTGACAATATCAGGCGATGCTGCCCGTTCCGTTGATGGCTGGTCATTCGCTATAAATCGTGCGCTAAAGACTGAAGAAGATTTCACCAAGCTGTTCGGAGAAATGGCCGACAGCATGGGCACGTTCGTTATTCCTGAACTGGAGAAATTCAGGACGAAGGGCGAGAATTTAGCCGATACAGCAATTCGCCTGGGCGATGAGTACATCATTACTCAAACCATTTTCGAGATGCTGGGGCACTCTGCATATGAGACTGGCATTGCTTCGCTTGGAATGCGCGATAGCCTGATCCAGCTCATGGGCGGAATCAGTGCCACATCTTCGGCGATGGATGCGTATTACAAGAACTTCTACACCGCAGACGAACAGCAAGCGAACAGTTTGAAGCAGGTAAATGCCGCCCTTAGGCTTATTGGTGATGCCGTCCCTACAACCCGGGCAGAATTCCGCAAGTTGGTCGAGGGGCTGGATTTAACAACCGAGGCAGGACAAAGGCAATTTTCTTCATATATGGCGCTTGTTCCGGCCTTTGCCAATGTTACTCAGCCGATAGAGGATTTAACACAAAACTTGATAGACATGGCCGCCGCATCCAAAACGGCTATGGACGCAATCGGATCGGCGCTTGACCAATTGCGCGGCAACAACGCAGGGTCAATATTCCAAGCCCAGTTAGCACAAGACACCGCAATGACCGCGCTTACCGCAGCCGCGCCGTGGATAACAAGCTTTGATCAGCTCTCCACAATCACAATGGAGGACGCGAGCAATTACAGTCTAGCCAATAAGCAGCTAATAGCAAGTGCTCTTGGGGCTGGGGCAACGCTCAAGGGATTAAAAGACAATATTGCCGCGGCTGCTGACAAAATAAAAGCTGATGCAATCGGCAAAGCCAAGCAAGCAGTAACCGATTCATTTGCCACATTGCAGCGCGCCGTTACCTCAGAGCGTGATTCGATTACCAAAAACTTCACCTCTGCTGTTGCAGCCGTCAATTTAACCATTACCAAGCTTACAAGTCTTTCATCTGTTCTCAGGCAGTCTGTATCTACCATTAACGCACCTACAAGGGCGCAAGCTCAAGCGCAAATTATGGCAGTTCTTGCTATAGCCAAAGCTGGCGGCGGATTGCCTGCTGCTGAAAGCTTGAATGATGCGTTACAGGCTATTGCACAACCAAGCGAAAAACTGTTTTCAACATTTGTTGAATGGCAGACAGATCAAAAACTGACCGGAAACAATATAGCCGCTCTTGCTGATATGTCAGACGGCCAGTTATCCACCGCTGAAAAGACGCTGGCAACCCTGAATTCAACTCAAGAATTCCAAATATCCCGACTCGACGGGATTCTGGCAAGCGGGCAATCGCAGCTTGACATCATGAACGGCGTTAACACTTCGGTGCTGACCGTGGCGAGTGCAGTTTATGCGATGACAGATTCCATTAATGCCTACATGAAATTAGTTCCAGGTGCTGGTATGTCAGCAGTCGGGCTTCCATCTGCATCTATCCCGACGACGGACGGCTTGTCTGGCATGCAGTTTGGCATGGGTATGACCATACAGGATGGAAAATTAACATTCTCTGATAGCGCTTCTGCCTCGGCAATTTCGCAGATTACTGCCTCTGGTATGCAGTCGGAAATTGCAAGGCGTCAAGGTTTGCGCAGCTCTACTGGTAGCGCATACGTGGATCCAGTACAGGCGCAGCCTTCCGCAGGTGTGTCATACGCAACGCCAGTTAGTGCAGGCGCGCTTAGCAGAAGTGCGGCATTCAATGCCGCGTGGTCGCTGCTTAACGGGGTGCCGATTAACAATAAAGTTGAGCCAACCGAGTATGAAAAATACTTGCGCCTGATAACAGCAAACAAACCGACTCAGTACCACATTCCACCAGGCTTTGCTTCCGGCGGCCTCCATACTGGCGGCGCACGCATAGTAGGCGAGAACGGGCCAGAGCTAGAATTTACCGGGCCAAGCAGAATAGTTAGCAATTCTAATTCCAAAAAGTTACTTAATACCGAAAAGCTTGAAGCGTTAGTGGTAGAAATTAAAGAGGCAATCGTACACCTGAATATTGATACCAATATCAACGCGATCAAAACCAAGAAAACAGCGGACATCCTTGAGAAGTGGGAAACAACAGGCGTGGCTCCTGAAAGGGCTACGCTATGAAGGCAATACGCCCGATCGTAATAACCAATAATAATTTAATATCCTCTACCCTTGCTGATGTTGATGCTGATGCTGTTGCTTATTCAACTGCTACGACCTATGCGCTAAACGATAAGGTAACCTTTAATGATCCGCCTTTAGCGGTGACTATGACAATTGCTGACCCATGTATTATCACTTGGGCTGGGCATGAATTTGTATTATGGAACCCAATTTC
>Ga0172380_10009638_pt1 | contig 10253 bp, 17 predicted proteins | sample Leawe162metaG_FD_119747 | JGI IMG/M metagenome (GOLD analysis project Ga0172380, IMG submission 119747) | Leachate microbial communities from a municipal landfill in Southern Ontario, Canada - Leachate well 162 metaG | ecosystem: Engineered > Solid waste > Landfill > Unclassified | place...
AGTCAGCCTGCCGGGCTATGTCAGCCTCGCGGCAGGCGTTCCGGCGTTCGGGCCAGTGTGACAGGGGCGGGCGCATGGCGTCATGCCCGCATGAAATAGGACACGCCGTCGAAGTCGACTTCGGTGTAATCCATCTTCAGCTCACGGCAGGCCTGCTCCCAATCGATGCAGGTGCAGGGCCAGGCAAGGTCTTTCGGGATCATGCCGCAGTCTTCTGCAAGGTCCTGCGCGTAGTCCTGGAAATAGGATTCCCGGATCAGCGTCTCTCCGTGCTCCCAGTCGCTGTAGCCTTCGCCTTGCTCGGCGAGGGCTTTCAGAGTCTTCAATTCCTGCCCCTCGTCGCTGGTATCCCATTCCGCGAGGGCCGTTACTGCGTCCGCGTGTTCGCTCTGCGCGTCTTCGGCATCGTCTTCCGTGGCTGCCTCGTTGACGGCGGCTTCGGCATCGGCTGCGACTTCAACCAAGCCCGCCCTCTCGCCCTCAAGCTCTTCAATCCGCGCAATCACGTCGCGCGAATCAATTACGTCGTCGGTGTTGCTGGGTGCGCCTCTCATGTCGTCAGACTCCAAAAATGATGGCGAGGATAAAGGCCGCCACCGTGCCCACAACCGCCGCGACGTCCGCCGGGCGGGGTTTGTAACTCGTTGCCGCGCGCCTCATGATGGCAGGCGCCGGACATCGATCTGCCACAGCGCCAGGCGCCAGCGCTCGACGTCCGCGGATAGCGCGGCGATGCTGCTGGGCCGCCGGCCGGTTGACCGGGCTATGGCCAGCTCTAGCTCGGACAGGTATAGCAGGATCAGGTAGACGGCGCGCATGCTAGCAGTCCAGCGAATAGTAGACTTCGCCGTCCGTCGCGCGGAAAATGTTGCCGCCGCACTGCCCGGCGTGCACGCGCTCCTCGTATTTGATCCAGTCGTCCGCGGTCGACTCCGGGCCGATGTCGGCCTCGCGCATGTCGCCACTGATCATCTGCATAAAAAGGGCATTCAATTCGACTTCAGTCCAGGCCGCGACTTCAGCATCGGACCATGCGCCGAAACCGGCAATGTGAGACCGGAAGGCGTCGCGCTTGTCTTCCGTATCCAGCAGCATGTTGCCCGCTGAATCTTCAACTGCAGCGCCCCATGTTGCCGCGCCTGCATCGTTGCCAATCTCGGCAACCGATGCAGAATAATCCATCGGCGCCGCGGTGTTGAAAAAGTGAGTTATGTTGACTTCCATGATTTAATACTCCTCGATCGTTACGGGGGCATACTCGCATGTCTGATCAGACCAGGCCTCCAGCTTGCCCATGTCCAAGTCTTCAGCTTGATGGCAGAGACTGCGCCAGGCCTCATCTAGTGCGTCTTTCGGGTTTGCCGCGCCTATCATGATCCAGCCATATCGGCCAGGATACCGGTAACTTGTGAGCCCTGCCACTGCTAGCGGCCTATCGTGAACCGGTCTATTCAGCATGATGCCTGCCCTCCTGATTCAGTTCGCCGGATCCGCCGGCACGGTCTGTCGTAAACTCCGTGATTCGTGGAATTCACATACTGGGCCGCACCTCATGCGGCCGGATATGTAGACTCGATTCAGTAACCCGTGGTCAATCCCCCTCATTACTTGCGATGCCTTCGCAGCATTGCATGTGCAATATTGCCTGCCCCAGCTTCGCGCACGCTTCAGAGTAAGTCAGCTTCGCGTCAACCTGCAGGCCGTAGACGACATCGAATAGGCGCCGGCCGCTTTCCCGCTGGCGTACCGTTATCATGCTGACCGGTGACGCGCCCTTGACCGGGTTATGGCCGCCGGTTTCGAATACTTTTTTCATGACGCGCCCCCTTGCCACTTCCACAAGTCGACGACACTATTGAATACCGGGCCGAAAGTTTCGCCCGTGCTTTCAAGGGCGGACTGCCATCCGCCACAGACTGATACACAAATTAGTTTCATGCTGGTACCCCTTCAATTGAATCGGCATCCGTGAGGATGATAACGGCGCGCTCAAACCGCGGGGCGCCAGGCATTGACACTGCAACAAGGTTGTGGCCGGTGTAATAATCAGTTTCGAATGTGCCAATGGTTACGCGCCAGGCGTCTACGCGCTGGGCTTCCCGTTGTGTCTGTTCGCCGACATATCGCGCCGCGAATGGTACGCGCCAGGCTTCAAGCCTAGCAGCGACATCGACTTCTATTTGCTTGCTCATGGTGTACCCCTCTTGTTGCGTGCCGGGCTTCGAACCGCGCCAGGCTTGCGGGATTGCTGATAGTTGTCAGTGTGGACGCCAATAGTAGGATAGTCAAGGGCTTTACATATCATTTGTTCTGATACTGGCGTCCCTGACTATCAAATCACTTGCCTTCCCGGGGCTATCGCCCCTCCGGGCTTGAGGCGCGCAGTGCCGCGCGGATAGTGCGCCAGGCAGTCAGGCCACCATTCTTAATCGATGCGACGCGTAGCTCATTGCAACCGCGGCATATTGGCTGCAGGCCATCGGGCGCCGGCGCGCATTTGTTATAGGCGCTGGGCGGTTTTGGACAATGGCATGCCGTGCAGCGCTTGCCGGTAGTCTCATACGAAACCAATTTAGCAGCGATGCGGGCTTGCCGGCGGCCGTCCTTTGTCGCAGTCATAAACTTATGCTGCGCGCTAAAGGTCGCGCGGGCCATGATTGTGGCTTCCGCGGCACTAAGCGTATCGCACAGCGTACAGATTTGATGACCCGGGCGGAAGTCATACGAGGGTTTATCCTGCCCACAACAGAGGCATACGATAGCATTGCTCATGATGTAGTGTCCTATAAAAGAGGGTTAGCGATACACATTCAATATAGTTTATGTATTCACTACTGTCAACAATCATTTTGGCAGGGCGCGATTTAGTAGTGTACATTGCGGGAAACTACTATACAAAACAACGGCATGGCGGCCGGGCGGTTAGGCGATACATACATACTACTAGCGCCTACTAGCACTAAACGGCTTTTTTTCGCTCAGTCAGGTATTTTAGCGCAAAAACGCACACCTCTCTAACCTCAAGGTTCACGTGTAGCCTATCGAAAAAAGAGGCATTAGTAATAGTAGTAACTAGTAGTAAGTATATATATATACCTTTTCGGCTGTTCGGCCGCCCGAATTCCCTAATGGATACAGTCACATACGCGATACACCATACTACTATCGAATTTTTGATTTATTTCGTTAGTGAAACTTAGTATGTGAGTAACTGAGCGATAGTCCGCACTATCGCCAGGCCCTACGCTGCAGCGCGCCTCGATGCCCAGCTCGCCCCCTGCCATGCTGCCCATCTGCCATGCTGCCCGGCCGCCCAGCGTCACGCTTTTTTGCTGCCGAGCGCCAGACCGCCCCGCGGCTCGAATTGTTGCTGCCGAGCGGTCGCGCGGCGAGGGGCCTTGGGGGGTGCGGTCGCGCGGCGAGGGGTTGTAGTTCTCTCTCGTGCACACGGCCGCCCGAAATCGACACTGTGTAAATTTCTTGTCTGAAAATTTTCCCGCCGTCACAAAATCCCAACGTGTAAAGCACATACCACTTGACAGCCTCGCGGTTCGGTGTCATGCTTTACTCATGGTCAGCAATCAAGCGGGCCTACTCACAGGAGCTAGAACCCTATGAACACCACCCAAGTCAGCACCGCACTCGACTGTGCAGCGTCCAAGGCTGCAGCCGCGACATCCTCACTCGAAGCACAGCAGTACGCCCAGGCAGCGCTCAGTCTGGCGCACGCCCTCGCAACGCTGGAAGGCATCAAGCAGCAGGTAAAGTAAGCAGCCATGCAAGCGCCATGGATCGCGGTCAGGTACTTGGAGTTCGATCGCCCATGGCGCCTACCCTGGCTGACTGTTGATCTGGTAGAGCAGGAAATGAGAATGCAGGAGTACGCCGAAGATGCCGTCACCATTTTTACAGACTCGCTAGAGGACATGCCAGAATGACCCAAGTCCCGTGCATCCCACACATCCAGCAGCGCGGCTACGACATGATGATCGCCGCCCGCGGCCTGCGCATCCCGAGCCACCCCGAGGGCTTCGTGTTCAACCCCTACCCGCCCGACAGCGTGGAAGGGATCAACTTCAGTGTCGGCTGCATCGTCGCCGCGTTCCCGAAACTGCAATGAGCGACGACACCCAGCCCATCGACTACGCCACGACGCCGTCATCCCTGCGCCAAGCCGCGCGGCTGGAGGACGTGCCGGAGATATACCGCAAGACGCACGAACGCCTCGCCGTCGAGCTGGCCCTGCACGTCGACGACGCCGCCGAGATATTCCAGCGGTATGGCTACTCGGATGACCAGGCGGCGGAACTGGTGGAGAGCCCGGCGTTCATCGCGCTGATGCAGCAGGCAGCGAAGGCTGTGGTCGAGGAAGGCCTCAGCTTCAAGATAAAAGCGAAGCTCATCGCGGGCGAACTCTTACCGTATGCTCACGACATAGCAACCGACCCATTGCAGAGCGCGGCAGTCAGAGCAGACTTGATAAAATGGAGCTGCAAAATCGCAGGCTTCGAACCGAAGGAAGCCAAGGACGACGGCAGGATCGGCGGCGGGCTCGTCCTCAGTATCACCTTCGCGGGCCAAGCCCCGCAGCAGGTAGTAGCAGGCATCACACAACGAGAACCACTTACCATCACTCAGGAGAATTGAACCATGACCTCAGTCATATCCATCAGCGCCCATTGTGGCGACGCAAAAGAAGTTCATGTCGTTGTCACCGACGCCGGGTCGCTCGTCGAGGAATTCGACATCGCCAACGGCGAGAAGGCCGAACGCTACGCCTATGACAACCGCGTTATTGCCGTGCGGGAGGTCGCCAAGATCAACCGCCGCGCCAAGGCGATCGAGGACGCCGAGTTCAGCCTTCGCCAGGCCACGCTGCGCTACGAGGACGCCGCCAGCCGCGGGTTCCCGCTGGGCAACGAAGCCGCGCTGAAGGCAGACGCGATAGCGAAGCTCGCCGAACTGGACGCGCTGACCGCCACGGAAGTCACCACGGAAGTCGTGCCTACGTTCGACCCCGCCGGGCACGCGCTGATGGGCGACGTTCACTTCACCGCGCACGCACTCGTCGACCCGCGGTACGAAACCAAGACCTACAGCGACGGCACCGCCGAGGCAGTAGAGATTGTGTCGCTGTACTCGATCGACTGCGGTAAGGGCATGGACGCCTTCGACCTGAAATGAACGCCCGCGTCATCATCCATCCGCGCTGCCTCGACGGCCCCGCCGCCGGAGCCCTCGAAGCCACGCTCCAGGCGAAGGGGTTCGAAGAGGGCGCGTTCGCCATCGGCCCGGCCAGCGCGAAGGGGCACTGCGACCTCGTGCGGCTGATCAGCAGGCACGACGGCGTGCTCACGCTCGAACGCATGGACGGCGTCCGGTTCCAGCATCGCGAGCCCGGCGCCCCCATCACACCGCCGAGGGCCGCGTGATGGAACTTCCTGACGCGCCGAAGGTCAACTCGTAATGGATAATCAATCAGGAATACTCTCGGTTAATAACCAATCTGGCATCTACGAGATCGTCAACACCGTGAACGGGAAGCGGTACATCGGGTCGGCCGTGAAGTTAGGTGCGCGATGGAATAAGCACCGCCGCGAACTACAGAAGCGCATTCACCACAACGCGCCGCTCCAACACGCATGGAATAAGTACGGCGAAAGCGTGTTCAAATTCCTACCCATCCTCACATGCCAGAAGAGCATGCTTCGTTTCTATGAGCAGCAGCTTCTCGACAAGGTGAAGCCTGAGTACAACGTCGCTACCAACGCAACACAACCGATGGCTGGGCGACGACATACCGAAGCGACGAAGATGAAGATGTCGCAGGCAGGCGTAGGCAGAAAGCACACCCCTGAGCATTGCGCAGCCATGAGTCGTGCGCGCGTAGGCAAGAAAATGAAGCCCCACACTGCCGAGACAAAAGCGCGGCAGTCCGCCGCACTCAAAGGGAAAACAAAGTCGAAGGAGCATCGCGCAGCGCTCTCTGCGGCAAATGCGGGAAAAAAGCTGTCTTGTGAAACAATAGAGAAACTGCGTATCAGCAACACAGGGCGCACATTATCACAAGCAGCGCGAGCGAAAATTTCCGAGTCTAAGTTAGGAAAGAAACGAGCGCCATTTTCCGAAGCCGCGAAAGAAAATATGTCAGCCGCGAGGAAACGCGAGGCTGCTGCGCGCAAAGCGCGTGGGGCTGCAGGGTCGACGAAGGGTAGAGTGCAGTCGGTGGAGGAGCGGGCACATAAGTCGCTGGTGCTGAAGGCGTATTGGGCGACAAAGAAAGCCGCGCAATGAACATCGACTTCGCCGCGTCGCCGACAATCACTGCGTTCATGAATTCCAACGCGAGGTATCGCTTTATCCTCGGCCCGTTCGGGTCAGGCAAGACTGTCGGCACCATCATGGAAATGATTCGCCGTGCGTCGATGCAGGCGCCGTCGCCTATAGATGGGAAGCGCAAGACGCGTATCGCGGTCATCCGCAACACCGCCCCTCAGTTAACAGATACTGTCATCAAATCATTCCTCTCATGGTTCCCTTCCGGCACCCTCGGCACGTGGAAGTTGACGGGGAAGACATACGCCATACGCCAAGGGGATATCGAATGTGACATCATTTTTCGCGCTCTGGACGACGCAGCAGACGTGTCTAATCTATTGTCATTAGAGCTCACGATGGCAGAGCTGTCAGAATTCCGCGAACTCGCCCGAGAGATTGTCGAAGGACTTGACGGGCGCATAGGGCGCTACCCAGGCGCACGCGATGGCGGATGCACATATGCCGGAATATTCGGCGATAGCAATATGCCGATGGAGGGGTCGTGGTGGGAGCGCATGTTGGAAGGCCGCGACCCTGACGACGGGAAGATAGCAAAGCCGAACAACTGGGCCGTGTTCAAGCAGCCGGCCGCGATGATAAAGCAGGTAGACGGTTCGTATGCCCCGAACCCGCTTGCCGAAAATACAGAAAATTTGCCCGAGGCGTACTATCATCATTTGGTCGAAGGAAAATCCGACGAATACATCAGGACGTTCGTGCTCATGCAGTACGGTCGGTCCCTCGGTGGCAAGCCAGTTCATCCCACCTTCAACCGCGAACTCCACGTATCCAAGACCCCGCTTGTCCCTGACAGGAATAGCATGCTGCTGATCAGCGCTGACTTCGGTCTTACCCCAGCCATCGTAATCGGGCAGCAGAACGCTTTCGGACAACTCGTAATCCTCGACGAAATCGTGACTTTTGGCATGGGAATAGAACGCGCGATCGAGGAGAAGCTACTCCCACTCATGCGCCAGCGGTTCGATGGATTTGACGCACAAGTTACCGGCGACCCGAGCGGCGCAACCGGCTCGCAATCGGACGAGACAAGCTGCCTCCAGGTGTTCCAGAGATACGCGCGCAAGGGGCTCGGCAAGACGAAATTGGCATGGTCCAATTCACCGGTGCACCGGCAGGGCGCACTTGACTACTTTCTCACGCGCCTCGTCGGGCAAGGCAAGCCTGCGTTCCTGATCGACCCGCGCTGCGAATGGCTCATCGGTGCGCTCTCAGGCAAGTATGCCTTCAAAAAATACAAAGACGGTCGCGAGAGCGCAGAGGTCGAGAAGTCCGATTGGTCGCACGTCGCGGAAGCTCTGGAATATTTGGCGATGCACTTCGAACGCGGTGGCCGCCGGAAAGCCGAAAACAACGAACGCGGTACAATGCCTGTTCCGCCGAATGTCAACCCATACGCTACACCCCGCTAAAGGACCGCCATGGACATCCTCATCCCCCCCACCCTCGACGACGCCGGATTGAACCTCCTCGGGCAGCGCATCTTCGGGCTGTGGCCGACGCACCGCGATGATCGCAGGCAGATCGAGGAGCGGTGGCTCCAGAACCTATATCAGGTCAGGAAGATTTACGACGCCAAGGTTCTGGCCATGATCCCGGCTGACCGCAGCAAGGCATACCCCGGCATGACGGCCTGGATGGTACGCGGAACGATCGCGCGGCTCATGCAGATGTTGTGGCCACAAACCGAGAAGAACTACGGCGTGCGGCCGTCGCCACTGCCCGACCTCTCGACCGAGCAGCTACAGCAAGTGCTGGACGGGCTGGTGCAGGCGGCAGGAGGCGACCCGTCACAGGTCGAACTCACCAGCGAACAGATTGAGAAGGGCATCCGCGAACACGCCAAGGGCAAGGCTGGCGCCATGGAGACGAAGATCGACGACGACCTTCAGGAAATGGAGTTCATCACGCTGGCGCGCAAGGTCGTGCGCTCGGCGACGATATACAACGTCGGCATACTCAGCGGCCCGTTCCATGAAAAGACCAAGGCGCGTACATGGGAGCGCGACGTCAACACCGGTGCCTACAAGGCGATCGAGGTCGACAAGTACAAGCCTCTGTTCGAGTTCCTCCCCGTGTGGAACCACTACCCCGACATGACGGCGACCTCACTCGACAAGCAGGACGGCGCGTTCGACCGCCACATCATGACGCGCGTCGAGGTGGAAGAACTTGCGGCGCGGCCCGACTTCCTCGCAAAGCGCGTCACCGACTACCTTGCGCGTCACGCCGATGGAAACTACCAGCCGCAGTGGTGGGAATCGGTCATGAAGGGGGAACCCAAGAGCGCGCAAGCCGGCGTCCAGGGTAAGGAGAGCCGTAAGTTCGAGGTGCTGTCGTACTGGGGGCACGTCACCGGCCGCGAGCTTCGCAGCGCCGGCGTGAGCATCCCCGACAGCCAGATCGGGAGTTCGTTCCGCGGCAACGTCTGGACGATCGACAACATCGTGATCAAGGCCAAGCTGGCACCGCTGGGCGACGCCATCCGGCACCACCACTACTTCGTGTTCGAAGACGACGACTTGTCCATCCTCGGCAACGGGCTGTGCGACACGCTGCGCGACTCGCAGATGAGCCTCAACGAGACCGTGCGCGCCGCGCTCGACAACGCCAGCGTCATCGGCCCGATGGTGGAGATTAACGAGGACCTGATGGCCCCCGGCCAGAATCTGTCCATCAGCAAGCACAAGACATATCGTCGCGAGAGCAACGGCGGCCAGTCCGACGCCATCCCGGCGGTACGCAATATTAGTATCGACAGCCACCTGAGCGAACTGTTGCCCCTCGTGCAGTTGTTCCTCAGCTTCGGCGACAAGGAGTCCGGTCTGCCGCCGGCGTCGCTCGGCGACACGTCGGGCGGCGGCAGCGAGGCCCTGCGGACCCAGCGCAACGCCTCCATGTTCCTCGGCGCCGCCGCGCTGCCGGTACGCGACACCGTGCGAAACTACGACACCTTCACCATCTCGATGATCTCGGCGCTCGTGGCGTGGAACAAGAAGTACGCGCCGGACCCCTCGCGCGACGGCGACCACAACATCATTGCCCGCGGCTCCACCAGCCTGATCGCGAAGGAGGTGCTGGCGCAGTCGCTCGCCGAGTTCAAGCTGAGTCTCACGCCGGACGAACTGCCGTACATCAAGACCCGGGCGCTGCTGATCGAGCGCGCCAAGGCCAACGACATCCCCGTCGACGATTTGATGGAGGACGAGGATGTGGCCAACGAAACCATCAAGCGGAACGCTCAGGCGCAGGGGCAGATGCAGCAGGCGCAGATGGATCTCGTCGCCGCACAGGTCAAGGAGGTGCTCACCAGCGCGCTCGCCAACGAAGCCAAGGCGGCGTCGGATCAGGCAGCGGTCGGAACGACGGTGCTTCAGACCATCATCGACGCCATCAACACCGGCAACAAGCACGCCACCGATCAGGCCAAGAACCTCGTGGCAGCACATGCCGCGGATACCAGCCGGATCGTGGCGAATAGACCGGCACCGACAGGAGGAACCAAATGAGCGTAATCAAGGCCGAGCAGCACAAAACCGAACTGGACATATTCATGTGCCGGAACGAGCCCGGACTCCAGGCGCTGCGGTCGTGGATGTACGCACGCCGCGACACAATCAACAGAGACTGGCCCGGCATGGACGGCGAAGACCTGATCCGTCTGCAAGGCGAAGCTCGCGCCGTGGCCAAGGCGATCAAACTGATCGACGACGGCCCGGCAATCAAGCAACCACTTTGAGGAGATAGACATGCCTGCTGAAAATACCGATAGCTTTGACGACGCGTTTGCCGAGGTTGTGGCGTCACTGAATGCTGACCCCGTAGTCGTCGCTGACCCCGTAGTCGTCGCTGACCCCGTAGTCGTCGCTGACCCCGTAGTCGTCGCTGACCCCGTAGTCGTCGCTGACCCCGTAGTC
>Ga0172380_10009640_pt1 | contig 10251 bp, 7 predicted proteins | sample Leawe162metaG_FD_119747 | JGI IMG/M metagenome (GOLD analysis project Ga0172380, IMG submission 119747) | Leachate microbial communities from a municipal landfill in Southern Ontario, Canada - Leachate well 162 metaG | ecosystem: Engineered > Solid waste > Landfill > Unclassified | place...
AATCCCGCGGAGTGGTACGCTTCGGAGGTTGTCCGGACGGGAAGGTTGAGGTGACAAAGGAATAGGTGCTGATAGAGTAGCTCGTATAGCTGTAAGCGAAGGAGCGCTTACAGCAAAAGCCCCACCACGTGTGGGGCTTTTTGTTTTGCCCGTCACCTCCTTGAGCCGGCTGTTTCATTAGGGTAGGATGGAGGTAGGAAATACGGAAATTGGGCATCACTCCCCTCCCCGCTTCCCTCTCCGATTTACGTAAATCGGTACGTAAATCGATATCGGGCGAGTTGCTATCAGCTACCAGCTAAAAGCTATCAGCTGATCTATCCCCCGTCCCCTACGCGATTTACGTAAATCGTAAAAAACAATTTACGACCATGGCCCAACGCAAGTACAAAGACAGAAATATCAGAAACCTCACCAAAACCGGTGGCCACTCCATCGGTTTAACGATTCCGATTGATATTATCCGGGACCTGGGCTGGAAAGAACGGCAGAAAGTCGTTGTCCGCAAGGTCGGCGACAAGTTGGTGGTAAAGGATTGGAAAGAGAAATAAGCATCTCTGATTGTGTGAAAAGAGAAAGCCGCCGGCGCAATATGCGTCGGCGGCTTTGAGAACGGGCGTATCGACGGGGTTACTTCATTACCGTCATATGGCCCTTGCGGGTCTGTGTGTTGTAGGAGCCCTGTACTCGCAGATCAGTACCGACGATTCGATCCCTGTCGTGCAGGTCGCGCAGAGGCCCCTCAAACTCGAATTTATGAGGGTGGTAGGTCGTTCTCCACGTCTGTACCTGGACATCCGCCTTACTCCAGAGGGGGTGCTTAATCTCGAAGGTTACCCGCTCTCCCCCAGAGCTCCACCTCCTTTCGGCCTCATCAAGGTCGAAGAAGCGGATGGCGAGTACCGTCTTGTTGGGCCCGTTGACGATATCCGCCTCATCAAAGTGCAATTCTCTCGCTAGTGCCATCCGGCACCTCCTTATATTCTCCTCGGAATGGCGCCGAGGTTCGCCGTTACCCTTGCGGGCCACCTTTCCATCCGGAAAGGGATTGGCTTCCATTATGTATATAAATCCTACCCTGTCAATATTATTTGGTTGCTTTGGTTGATATACTAATAGTAATGAAGGCTGGTCCCGTTAGAGGTAGTTCCGCCCTGGGCGGAACTACCTCTAACGGGATAAAAAGAGGAATAGTATGGAAATTGAAACACGGTTTATAAATTTGGACCCAAAAGAGGTGGAACGAAAGCTTGCCGAGGCTGGGGCAAAGAAGGTTTCGGATAAATTTTTCAAAGAAAAACTCTTTTATCACGATACCGATACGTGGATCAGCCGTAACCGCCGCGTGCGGGTGCGTGACGACGGGGAAACAGTCCGGCTCACCTACAAGGAAAACGAAGTAGACACGGTAGACGGCACCACAGAAATTGAGTTTACGGTTTCCTCCGCGGATGCGGCAGCAGAGTTTATCGCCGCGCTGGATATCCCCTTGCGCCGCTACCAGGAGAAGAAGCGCGTTACCTACAAGCTAAACGGCATTACATTTGACTTGGATTTTTGGCCCAAAATCCCCATGGTGCTTGAAATAGAAGCGGACAGCGAAGAAAAAGTCCGCGAGGGCGTAGCGTTGCTGGGCCTGGGCTGGAAGGACGCTATCTTTGTAGACCAATCCATTTTGCATAGACAGTACTACGGGATTGATTTGAGGAATGTGGAGAGGTATGTGTTTGGGAAGTAGGTAGGGAACAGAAGAAGATGGTGATAACCTGAGTCAGGTAGAAATTGGCGAGTGATATTGGAAGGAGTAGTTTGAATCTTCTCTTCTTCGCCAGATCAACAACCTTGAACCGAAGTTAAACAAAGAACCTGGGATTTTCCAGGTTCTTTGTTTACGTATCCAACCATATTTGATATAATTATACGAGTATAATTATATCAAATATGGCAAAGAAAAAAGTAAAACTAAAGATTGCCCAGAATATAAAAAAACTCAAAGAGAAGAATAGTTTGTCGCAAACTGACTTGTGTAAGAAAGCTAACCTCGCGTATCACACCGTCGCAAAGATCGAGAGCGGTTCGACCCCAGATCCCCGTATCACAACTGTCCAAAAGATTGCCGCGGCCCTTGGTGTAACCGTTGATGCTCTATTACGATGAATATGACAAACTACAAAAACATTTCGAACACAATCTGGAACGTCGCCGATCTTTTGCGCGGATCATGGAAAGCACATGAATATCAAGATGTCATTTTGCCCTTCACTGTTTTGAAAAGGCTTGATGCGGTTCTAGAGCCGACCAAGGATAAAGTAATTACTCGTTTCAACGAACTTGAAGGAAAAGTACAGGATCTCGGTATTTTAAGGAGAGTTACTGGATACGAGTTTTACAATACATCGCCTTTTACGATTAAAAAATTACTCGATGACCCAACTAACATTGAGCGGAATATACAAAACTATATAGATGGCTTCAGCGATAATGTTAAGGACATTTTCAAAAAATTTAAATTTGAAGTTCAACTCGAACGTCTCAAAGGAGGAGATTTGCTCTATCTGATTCTGAAAGAATTCGACAAAATAGACCTGCACCCAGAACATGTTCCCAACGACATTATTGGACTTGCCTTTGAAGATCTGATTCGTCGTTTTGCGGAGCAATCAAACGAGACTGCTGGAGAACACTACACCCCAAGAGATGTTGTGCGCCTCATGACTTCCTTGATGTTTGCAGGAGAAGAGGATTCGCTTAAAAAGCGAGGCGTATCTATAACCGTTTATGATCCGGCATGTGGCACCGGAGGAATGCTCACCGTTGGAAAGGACTATATCCTTTCCAACTACAATGAGAAAGCAAACGTGTTTCTGTTCGGTCAAGAATTAAATAGCCAAACGTACGCAATGTGCAAAGCAGACATGTTGCTTAAGGGTGAGGACCCTGAACGAATAAAAGGAGGCGATTCTGAACACAGTAAAGCAAGTACATTGTCGAATGACGCCCATGCAGACACTCAATTCGATTATGTCATTTCGAATCCACCATACGGTGTCGAATGGAAAAAAGATAAGGTAGCAGTCGAGAAAGAATATGAGAGAGGTTTCTCCGGTAGGTTTGGTGCAGACCTGCCTCGAATATCAGACGGTCAGTTTCTATTTATTCAGCATGTAATTTCAAAGTTTAAATCGAAAATTTATGGTGGGAGTGATGCCGTAATAATCACCAATGCGTCTCCGTTCTTTACAGGCGACGCTGGAAGTGGAGAAAGTAATATCAGGCGGTGGCTTATTGAAGAAGACCTTGTAGAGGCTGTTATCGCGCTACCAGAACAGCTGTTTTTCAACACGGGGATTCCTACATATATTTGGATTTTCTCTAACAGGAAACCTAAAGAAAGAGAGCACAAAATACGCCTTATTGATGCGAGAGATCGGAAAACGCCATTGCGGAAAAATCTCGGCAATAAGCGATACGAAATATCAGAGGAGAATCTAGAAGTGATAATCAATGACTATCTGGATGAGAGTAAGAGGAATGGTCATATCAAAGTATTCGACGCAAGTGAGTTTGGTTATCGAGCTGTAACTATACAGCGTCCATTACGGCTAAAGTTTGATATCACTAAGGAAAATCTTGAGCGCGTAAAACAGCACAAAGATTTTCTAACAGATCATCCCAGTAAGAAGAAAGGTGAAAAAGGCGAAAAGGAAAACAAAGAGTGGCAAATTCTCCGCGAAGCAATATTTGCGGCACTCGAATCCTTGCTTGGCAAAATCTATCTCGACAGAGAGGTATTTCTACTAGAACTAAACAAGGTATTTAAGAAAGAATCAATCAAGGTTCCTGCCAAGCATCTAAAAACAATCTGGAAGACTCTTGGAGAGCACGACGAATCAGCGGAGGTATGCAAAGATAAGGATGGGAATCCCGAAGCCGATAATGATCTAAAAGATGTCGAGAGGGTTCCTTTGGATGAAGACATTGATGTTTATTTCAAACGGGAGGTCGCGCCCTACGTTCCCGATGCGTGGATTGACAGAACTGTTTGTGATGAGAAAGATGGTCAAGTGGGTAAGGTCGGTTATGAGATTCCGTTTACCCGATATTTCTATAAATACTCTCCACCTCGCAAGCCTGAGGAAATAGAACAAGAGATAAAGGTTCTGGAAAAAGAGATTTTGGAGCTAATGCAAGAATTGTAGTATGAGCAAGCAATCCACAAAAAATCTCAAGATTGTTTTCGGCGGCGATTCCCACGATATCGATGCTGATGTTTTGATTGAATCGCTGGTTAGCTATTCTCTCGTCACTCAAGAAGCATCCGCGTATTTGTCGCCGGATAGCAAGGTGAACATCAAGATTAAAGCCTCACAGGAAGGAAGTTTTGAGTTGCTTCTTGATGTGATTGCGGACGCTGGAAACAGTCTTTTTACGCCCAATAATGTTGCATACGCGGCAGGTATCGTAACCATCGTTGGCGGTTTATATGAATTCAAAAAATGGCTTTCAAAAAATGGTGCGCCGGAAGTTGTGGAAAGAAAAGATGAAAATATCATCAAGGTTAAAAACAACAATGGCGAAATAACCATAAATCAAAATGTGTACAATATTTACCAGAGTTCGGATCGAGCGCGAGAGAGTCTAAAGAAGACGTTCGCCAAGTTGAAGGATGCGGAAGAAATTGATGATTTTGAGATTGTCGATAACGACACGGGCGAAGAAATTTTCCGAGCAGAAAAAGACGACTTTGGCCCAATGTCATCGGATGTTGGTGAAATTGAACAAAGGAAACAGACGGAAGTGAGAAATAACCAAGAATTATCAGTTTTTAAGATTGTCTTTAAGGAAAATCACAAGTGGGAGTTTTTCTATAACGGCAATAGAATCTACGCCTCTATAACTGATGAGGAGTTTATAAAGAAAGTGTCAAAGGGAGAGGTTGCTTTCAGGAGCGGAGATCGAATGATTGCTGATATTGAAATTGTTCAAGTTTTCAACGATGCGGCGAATGTGTTTGTAAATGATGAGTATTTCATTACAAAAATTGTAAGACATATCCCAAGGCAAACATCATCACAAGAATCTTTTGATTTTGTAGACAAAAATGAAGACGAAAATTAGACAATCGCAAATAAGGCCTTCGGGGATTGACTGGATCGGAGACATCCCAGAAGGTTGGAGCGTTTCCAAATTCAAAGCAAACTTCATTGCTAATACCGAGAAGGTAAAAGATCATCCGACCATTGACACACCACTTTCTATTTCTGGGTATCGCGGAGTTGAGCCGAGAAACGTTGATTCAATGGAGGGCCAACTACCTTCAGAAGATACGAATAGCTACCGAATAGTGCGTGTTGGTCAGCTTGCTGTGAATACCATGTGGTTAAACTACGCCGGACTTGGCGTATCCGACTATGAAGGGTACGTGAGTCCAGCCTATATGAGCTACCGTATAAAAAATCCTAATCTAAACCCACGCTTTGTTCATCATTTGATGCGCTCTCCTCTCTATGTTCAAAAATACTCAAGCCTCTTATATGGCGTAAGACCAAATTCTTTGCAGGTAAAAAGTCATGATTTTGAGAAAATAGAGATCATCATACCGCCACTCGAAGTTCAAAAGAAAATTGCTGACTTTTTGGATGAGCAAATTTCAAAGATAGATCAAATAATTGAGGGGAAACAGAAGGTCATCGAATTATTGAAAGAAAAAAGGGTTTCTTTTATCACTCGAGTGGTGACGGGTGGTTTGAATACGAAAGTAAAAGTTAAATCTCCTGGCGTGAGATGGTTTGACGATATTCCACAACACTGGCACATAAGGAAAATGAAGTTTTTAATAACTAGCAATGATGGAGGTGTTTGGGGTGAGGCTGACGACCCAGACGGGCAGCCTGTTTTGAGATCTACAGAAATCACAGCAACTGGTAAGTGGCAGATAGATGAAAAAGAAATTGCTTATAGAGCACTTACTAAGGATGAAATTTTCAAAGGTTTATTAAAAGAAGGCGATCTACTCGTGACAAAATCGAGCGGAAGCGAAGAACATATAGGTAAGACCGCGTTCGTTACTGCTGAAATAGCAGACAAAAGGTATTGCTACTCTAATTTTATGCAACGTTTACGGGCAAACGACCTGGTTCATTCTAAAACCCTCTATTACTTTATGAATTCTCATGCCGCGAGAGAGCAATATAAATATTTGACTAATAGTACCACTGGACTTGGAAATCTAAATGCAGATACATTGAACTCACTTTGTTTTCTTTTAATCCCAAAAGAAGAGCAGGGGGAAATTACTTGTTTCTTGGACAAGGAAGTGGAGAAGATTGATCTGGTCATTGAAAAAAATGCTGATCAGGCAAAGAAGTTGCAAGAATATCGCGCATCGCTAATATACAGCGCAGTAACTGGAAAAATTGAAGTATAGCTTAAATATGTCACCAACACTCAAAAATCTAAAGGAAGAAGCGTTCGAGAGGCATATTTTTGATGCGCTCGGCAGATCTCATAACTATAAAAAGCGTGATGCCGAACAGCATTACGATAGGGCCCTTGCGCTCGATCCGGAGCTTTTCTTTGAGTTCCTTTCAGCTACCCAGTCAGAGAAAGTGGATCGGCTAGTGGAATTGTATGGAGAGAAAACAAAGGAGCGGCTTCTAAAGAGACTCAACGACGAGCTGAAGAAACGCGGCGTGATTGATGTTTTAAGAAAGGGCTTTGAGGAAGGTCCCGTAAAACTGGATTTGATCTTTTTTAGGCCAATCAGCAATCTCAACAAAGAAATTAACGAACTCTACTCAAAAAATATTTGGTCGGTAATGCGCCAAGTTCATTTTAGTGGAAATACGGAACAATCTTTGGATCTCGTGCTTTTTGCAAATGGTATTCCTGTTATCACTGCAGAGTTAAAAAATGAAATCACTGGTCAGACAGTTAAGCACGCGATGAAGCAGTACCGGACTGACAGAAATCCTACTGAAACACTTTTTGCGTTCAAGCGTTGCGCCGCCCACTTTGCTGTTGACACGAGTGAGGTGTATGTAACGACGAAGTTAGCTAATCAAAGCACCTATTTTCTCCCTTTCAACAAAGGGTATCAAAATGGTGCGGGAAATCCACCAATGGAAGACGGGCACAAGACCAAATATCTCTGGGAAGAAGTTTGGGCTCCTGATAGTTTGTCTGAACTTCTCCAGAATTTTGTTCACGTTTTCAGGGATGTCAAAGAAAAAAGCGATGGATCTCAATATGAGACAGAGATACAAGCTTTTCCTCGTTTTCATCAGCGTCAGGTTGTTTTGAATCTTGTCGAGAGCGTTAAAAATAATGGCATTGGTGAAAATTATCTCATCCAGCATAGTGCCGGAAGTGGTAAAAGCATGACTATTGCTTGGAGCGCGTACAGGTTGGCTGAACTGCACGATCAAAGTGATCAAAAAATATTTGACACGATTATTGTGGTTACTGATAGGCGTGCTCTTGATAAGCAACTTCGCGACACAGTAAGGAGTTTCTCTCAAACGGAAGGATATCTGGTAGAGATAAGCGAACAAAACACAGGATTGAAATCTCAACAGCTTAAGCAAGCTCTCGAATCCGGGGCTAAGGTCATAACTACTACCATCCAAACATTTCCTGTGGTCGCAGAGATTATAGAAAAATTACCACGCAGAAATTTCGGCCTAATTATTGACGAAGCCCACTCGTCTCAATCCGGAGAAACAGCGCGCACCATCAATGAGGTTTTGGGCGAAGATGTAGAAACTGAAGAGGATTGGATTCTGAAACAAGTAGAAAGCCGCAAACAGCCCAAAAATCTAAGCTATTTCGCTTTTACTGCAACCCCAAAACCACAGACGATCGAGCGTTTCGGTACGAGACAGTCTGACGGTTCTTATCGCCCATTCAGTCTGTACTCGATGAAGCAGGCGATTGAGGAGGGTTTTATTCTGGATGTTCTAAAAAATTATCTCACTTACAAAACCTACTTCAAAATAATACACACTGACGAAAAAGACCCCGAGGTGCCTCGAAATAGAGCGCTCTCAACAATAATCCGGTATGTAAATTTACACGATGACTCTATTGGCCAGAAGGTTGAAATTATAGTCACTCATTTTGACAAAACTATTCGTGATCTACTTAATGGCAGTTCAAAGGCGATGGTTGTCACGAGGTCACGAGAAGCAGCTGTACGGTACAAACTAGCATTCGATGAGTATCTGAAAAAGAATGGCTATAATTATAAGACCCTCGTAGCCTTTACCGATTCTGTGAAAGTTGATGGGGTTTCGCATACGGAAACTAGTATGAACGACGGAATACCAGAATCACATACGGCGCAAGAGTTCAAAAAGCCGCAGTATAAATTTCTCATCGTGGCGGAGAAGTATCAAACAGGTTTTGATCAGCCACTATTATGCGCCATGTATGTTGATAAAACTCTCTCCGGGGTTCAGGCAGTACAGACCCTAAGTAGATTGAACAGAACTGCTCCGGAAAAGAACGACGTCTTTGTTTTAGATTTTGTTAATGCGCTTGATGATATTAAGCAAGCGTTTGATCTGTACTACACTACCACAATTCTTTCCGAAGGAACCGATATAAATACACTCAATGATCTACGCAGAGAAATTTTCGCTATATACAAAATCAAAGACTCTGATTTAGACCACTTCGTATATATTTTGAGTAAGCAGGACGAGAATATTCATGACCTTGCCAATGGCTTCCTAGATAAATATGTAGAAGAAATATCTAGTTTTGACCAAGAGAAATACGACAACCTGAAGTCAAAGATCTATCACTATACTAAAAGCTACCCGTTTGTCTCTCAAATTCTTGTATATTCTGATATATCGCACGAGAAATTGTATTTATTTCTAAAATATTTACTTAGAAAACTGCCTAAGGACACCCGAGGAGGCCCATTGGATATTTTGGACCTTCTTGATCTTGAGGACATACGAGTAGTAAAAAAAATGGGAGGATCAATACCTCTTGAAGAGGATGAGTCGGATATCAAAGAAGATATTGAGGAGGGAAGTGGGGAAAAACAACCAGAAGATAGCGATGTTTTGTCGGAAGTTATCAAGGCTGTAAATAAGCAGTGGGGTGCGGAGTTTGGAGAGGAACAGCAGAAAACTCTCGGTCAAATTGCGGAAGATCTAGCGTCTGATGAGGAATTTGGGCACGTCGTAAAAAATAGTAGTCGTCATGCCGCAAGTCTGAAATTTGAGGGATCTTTTCAAGATAAATATGATGATCAATTTGATGATGATTATAAGCTGTGGGAACAGCTCACAAACAATCCCGATTTGCGCAAGTATGTGCGGAGTAAAATGTTTGATTACGTCTTAAAAAAGATGGGCGGGGAATAGCTAGGAAAACTCGTCCGCGAATCATCCGAATCTTCGCGGAACGAGATTCGGGAACGCAAGGCGTTAGGGTAAGGTGAAATGTAGCTGGAATTTTATTAGAGTGAGACTGTTAATGCAAAAATTCATCCGCCTACACGACAAAGACGTGGTTTATTGGGCGCGCAAGCACCGGCGGGCTCGGAGTGTTCGTATAACAGTCCACCCCGGCGGGCGGGTTGTTGTTACGGTGCCCCTTCGGGGCGTTTCGCAGAAAATGGTGGAGGAATTTGTCGCTTCTAAACGCGAATGGCTCGCGCGTAGCATCGAAACGATGAAGGGTGTGGATGAGAGTATGCTTCGGCGCGGAAGTCGCGCCGAATATTTACGCGAACGCGAACGGGCCCGCGAGTTTATTGCCTCCCGTATCGCAGTATTGAATGCCGACGGTCATTTCTCGTTCGGCGATATTCGCATCAAGAACCAAAAGACCTGCTGGGGGAGTTGTTCGGTGAAGGGGAACTTGAATTTCAATTATAAAATTCTTTTTTTGCCACCCGCCGTTGCTGACTACGTTATCGCCCACGAGCTCTGCCACTTAAAACAAATGAACCATTCGCCAAAATTTTGGAATTTGGTTTCCGAACTTGTTCCCAACTACAATGAGCTGAAAAAAGAATTGAACGCGAAGAGTGTTTTGTAAGTAAAAATATTTTTTACAAAATATTTTTACACTGTGTATAACTTTTCATAAAAAAATAAGTATTCGCACCAATTACGCTGTATAATAGAGATACAAAAGCGGAATGAAATTTTATTCTTAAAAAATATTTTTCTTTCCCCTCTTTGCCCGAGCATTTATAGGGAAAGGTCGGTTACAAAAACAATTTTCAAA
>Ga0172380_10009641_pt1 | contig 10250 bp, 19 predicted proteins | sample Leawe162metaG_FD_119747 | JGI IMG/M metagenome (GOLD analysis project Ga0172380, IMG submission 119747) | Leachate microbial communities from a municipal landfill in Southern Ontario, Canada - Leachate well 162 metaG | ecosystem: Engineered > Solid waste > Landfill > Unclassified | place...
CAATTCTCCTATATTCAAGATAACCGCTCCCCATCCTTCGTAACAGTAATAGACCGCGCTGGAATAAGCTGCACCGTCTTTTGAATAGAATAATTCTATTGATATATTATCAGTAAAGAAATTGATCCAATATTCATTTGGTAGATAAGTAAAGAACTTAACAGCCGAGTTCTTGAATGTCTGGTTTGCGAACTGACTAACTGAGGTTTTAAGTACATGGTTTGCATTAAAAGCCAGCGAGTCACCTTTGGCTGGAACAAATCTAAATAGCCCTTCATCAATAAACAAGTCCTGTGATGTAGTGCCGAATGAAGTTACTCCGGTAGAATCTTCCCATACCTCTGTAAACATTGGAAAATAAGAAACCAAGTTTGATCCTTCAGTTACAGGATTAGTTGTTATGTTTTTAAAATAGAAATCACCACTAAATGAGTTGCCCGGTGTTGCGTTCTCAAGATTGATATAAAGCGTTCCGGACTGAGTACACATGAACAGATACGATTTATTACTCACAAGCGCAGCAAAACGACTCTGGGCAAAAAGTTCACAGGTGATTAAAGACTCATCATAAAACTTAACAATCGGAGGATTGTCGATAAAATGGTTAACATAATTTTGAACATAGAAAACATACATCTGTCCCTTTACTACAGGAATAGCGTTTGACATTGCGTTTCTATTCGGCAGACTTGCCTCTCCTAATTCGATAACAATATTAGACGGCACTCCAAAACTAGAAGTCGAGTAGTTACTGTAAAGGTTTGTCAATAGGTTTGCGCCTACCGATCCGGTCTTAACAAGATCGCCTGAATCCCTGGCAAACTTTAATCCTAAGTTTAGTGATTTGAGTATATCAGCAAAGTCAAAGTTTGTCAATCCTTTCGGCTTTTCAAGAACAGCCCTGATCTCACCATCCTGATAAATCTCAGCTCTTATTCTCAAATTAACATGAGTCGAATCCTCAACAAGATCAGTATCAATCGTGAAAGCTGCCGAGTTGTCGATATTATAGGGATGTGAACTAACGGTTAAACTCATGGGATATTTGTGTTAAGTTCTTTGTAATGAAATCCTCTGCCAGTCCATCAAAGAGAGATTCAAGTTTCGGTTCTGCTTCTTTCGCTGCGCTATCGGCCCAATGACTGCCCTCGCCTTGTGTCTTGAATGGCATTCCTTTTTGTTTCTGAGTATGAGCAATCGCAAACGCTATTGACTTAGCTTCTTTTAAGTCACCTATTGACATTCTCTGCTGAACATATCTTATCAGGCCGTCGATGAAAAGAGATTTGCCGGCTCCTGATCCAGGATTAAATGGAATGTTCTCAGGCTTTACTCCTGAGTTCAGATATGCACCGTATTTGTAAGCCAGGTAATCGATGATTATGTCGCCTCTGCTCATTGTAACTTCTGTCTCAATGTCTGCAATCAACTTGCCCGACATTGAATGTCCTTTTGCTTCAAACCATTCCTGCAATGCTTTCAGAACGATATTATCCATGTCATCCAAAAAGGAAGCCAGTACATCAGAATTTATATTCCCTGTAAACGTTCTTAATATTGCGGTCTCTTTTGCCATTATACTACTGGAACTGATGTGTTACAAAACAAAGTCATATCACAATCAAATGAGACTCCTATCTCTGAATCGGGAGAAAGACCAATATCAAATAGTTCGTTTGGCATGTCATTAAGGTTGTCAATCTTAATATAGGATGTTGCATTAAGAACTGTCAGATAAGCCCTGAAATATTCTCTCAGCGTGTCCCATTTCTGTTCAATGGTCTGCGTATTAGTCGCACCTCTTCTGTCATAAGAACCGATTATATAGGCTTTAAATCCTTTTACAATCTCTTTCTCCTGTGCTGTGTTCTGCCATTGAAGAGTACTCCTGTAGGTTTTCATATCCCAGATAATGTAAGGATATGATTTAACCTGGTCCTTTACGACTATTCGCGGATCATCAAAAAAGATGTCACCTATTCCGGAACTACCTTTCAGTAGCAGTTGAGTTTTCAGGTATTCTAGTTTCATTTTCTTTCATCTTATAAACTGCAATTCTCTTTCTGATGTATTCGCGCCCCTGATCATTAAGTTCGTATCCGCAAAGGTTGTCAAGTATGCCCTGTAGCTCTTTAATTATTTTTGAGTAGTCCATTTCTGAAATCTGACTGTGATCTTAAAAAACTCAGTACGTCCCAAAACTCCCAGAGATTAAACTGCTCAACCTCTCTTAACCTTCCGATGATACCGGTTAACGCTACTTCATAAATCAGTCCTCTGACTTTGAATGATTCAATCCCTGATTCTCGAGCTGCGTTAACAGATCCCGAATCACCTCGTTTGAATACGTTTTGATACCTCTCGCGTATTGCCAGCCAAGTATTGCTATGCAAAAAAAAACCTCCCATACTGCCGACATCGGTAATTCTTTGAACTGCTCTGTTCTCTGTATAACCAATTCGTCAGAATGTGATTCTCCTGCTTTGCGTAGATACACAGCGCAAATCTGTGCCATTGCCTCAATGCCTTTCTCTCCCCATTCCTGGAGTGCAATTTCAATATCAGAAGCCTCAGAGAACGTAACGATCTTTTCTTTTGCCATCGGCACGCTCTTGCCTCCGTATAAAAGCGATACAGGCAAAAAGTACTCTTCTCCGTTTAGCTTAAACGAATCGGCATGAACCGGCTCATATTGCGGAAAGCTGGCAATTGTTGAAATGCTGAACTTTAAAAGATACTCGGTAAATAGCTTCTCCCTGACTGACCATTCGATATAATTAACGACAGAATCCGGAATATCAGAAAGTAACTTTATTACCTTGCCGTAATATGCAGGATAAGTCTTTATTATGTCCCTGTGCGAATCTGTCGGAGGTTCTTTATCCTCAATAAAAGCCCTCCAACGATCCCGTAACTTTGTTGGTATAGGAATCTTGCACAGCTCACCAAATGTTTTTAATGTCAGATCAGACCAATTATCACAGAGCTTGTATTCTTTGCCTTGTATCTCAACTGTCAGCATTTAAAATGCTTTTGACGGTTTGGCAAATATCTTGTATCTCTGAATGACCGCATGAAGCCCCATGTGAAGCCCCTGTAATTGAGCTGCATTTTCATGCTTCTCACCGCCCGGGAATTTATCTCTTAACCTGAAATTCATTTCTTTCTCAACTTCTAATTTGAGTTCTGTTACAAACTCGTAAAAGTCGTTATTTGAGAATCGCTGTACTTTTGTTTTTCCTATGTTCATTTCAAGAAACACGTCGCCGTCCTCTTTATCTTGTTTTTTGAGGTCGTTTACAATCTCTGGTTTTGTTGTTTTCTTTGCCATTTGCTTTACTTTATTAATTTATAACTGTATTTTACTTTCTATAATGCACCGTCATAACCGCACGGATTTAATAATATTAATTTCCGCTACTCAATATTTGACTCTTTGTAGATATTGCTTTCTCTTTTGTGCTTTTTTGATGATCAATACCAAGATCAATCATTCTCCCCTGTATGTAGTCAAGTGTTTTATTGTCAACCCTGAAATCACAAGGCAATGAACAGAAAGCGGCAAACTCAGCATCCTGCAAGCTCTTTGCAAATGCCATTGTAATCAGAGTTAATCCACCCTGCATAATTGGCAGTCTTGCTTTCAGATCGGGAAATTTGTCAAGTATTGCCGCTCCCTTGTCGCTCATATAGATTATGTTCCTGTTTTTCATAGTGTAAAAGTATATTAATTTTTCTGAGAATTTTAGTTATTTTTTTTATCTAAATGGATTTGAAACCATATCCCATTCCGGGTCTACTGTCAATAATGTACTTTATGAAGTAATATCTTGCTCCGTCAATTAAGTGATTAAAGGCGTCGATAGGTATTCCAGCCAGCTTGTCTGACCATAGATAGTTGTTTAATTCCTTTGCTAAATTAACGCTTTTTTCTGTAATCCTGATCTCATAACTTTGCATCATCTTTAATGCCTCTCCGATAGTCCATCGTTTTTTATTGACCGGTTCAATGTTAAAGTGTTTCTTCATGTCATCAATTAGTCTGGCTTCTGCGCTATCAGCAATAATTAAATCTTTACTATCACAATTAAGCCCTATTAACGCTGCCAATGCTGATGATGAATTACCGGTTTTATAAAACATTTCATCAAGATAAATAATCTTTCGTTTTTCATCAATAGCAACCTTAATCATTGCATCGGGATGAGTGAATCCAAAATCCAGCCCAAAGCCTGAAGCAATATCTCGGGGCCATTCTTCCCCGGGCTTCATGTATCTCCAATTAGTAAGAATAGCGCCCTCTAATTTACCTAATTCTCCCATGCCATAAACTCGCCACCAGTTAGCGAACTTAGGGTTGTCCTTCTTCATTAAAATATTATTCCGTTCTTCATCCGGAAGATAGGCATTGTCCAAAAAATTAGACTTAATGAGAACATGAGGTATGTATGGAATAACCTTTTCGTGTAACCAAAACTCCTGATCAGGGTTGAAATCAAGAAAAGTTATTTTACTCCTGGAGAATAATTGATCAAATACCTCATATGTTATTTTTCGGTTACACTCATTAATAAAAAGAAGATCACGACGGGGGCCATGTGCCATTGCAATATTACCTTCAACGCCATAACAATTTATTTCTGATTTACCGATATGATAGACCGGTTGAGATGGAGACGACTTAATCTCACCAATATTTTCACCAAACGAATCAATGATATTATCAAAGTCGGAGATAACACCCTGTTTTAAGTGCGGAAGTGCATAACTGCAAAAGGTTGTTTTTAGTTTTACACCTGAACTAAGGATGTTATAAATAACTTGTAAGGTGCTGTATGTTTTAGACGATCCCTGACCACCCTGGTTGACAATCAATCGCGGACCTGTACCGTTAAGAGCTTCGAGTAAAGCCTTGCCGGTTCGGTTAAAAACATTAGTTAGTCTTACTGACATCCTCTCTGAGTTTTCGCAACGTTTCTGCGGTTTCGCTTGTATCTACTATTACATTCAGGTTTTGTTTTATAGGTTCATCTCCACTTGTCAGGTCTGTTTTCTTTGGCAATACATAAGTAAACATCTTTGAACATGCGTCTAGGTACTTGCCGGGTTCTTTGCGCAAATCATTAAACGCCTTTTCAATATTATCAACTTGCCCCAACAGGATCTGCTCAAGTAATAACTTGGCCTCTTTAGTGGTTCTATTTAATGCACCCTTTGGTTTCCCTTTCGCTTCCCCTTTTTTAAATGATGTGCTTGTCTTTGCCATATCCTGCCTTATTTTTAGGCTACTTGTATTGCTTCACATAAAGAATTAACCCGATCAAATAAATTACCATTCCAGTTAGTGCGGAAATGGCTAGTAATGACGAAATGAGTCTAATTGCTATCATAAACTTTCGTTTTTAGTTGTATCAATTTCCAGTATTTTAAGACCATTATCCTTAACCACCAAAACTCCCCATTCAATATAATATTCCCGTTCCTTTCCCTTTTGGTCATGATAAGAACAATGAACAACAATACCTGTATTTTTAGAATCCGGCTTTTCTGAATAACAATTTCGCGTGCCTAGTCTTGTGTGAACTTTTTCTAGCTCTGTCTTGGATGAGTAGTGATTTTTAATGATAAATAGACCACTAGATACTGAGTCAATTATAATTGTTTCCTCTATGCCTCCAGATGTTTGTGCCTGCGAACTAATTTCTATCGTTATCATGCTTAAAAGTTTACTCCAAAACTCAAAATACTTTCGTGCTTTATCGGATCGTACTGAAACCCTGACATAACCCGTTTAAACCTCATTCCTGCCCCTAAATCAATCGAAACAGGTTGTAATGTCCTTTTATTGAAATCTCCCAAAACGTCACCGTAATAATTGCAGTTTAACCCGACCGATAGATAGGTTAGTGGATGACCGTTTAGTTTGTTTAGCAGGTACTTTGTTATTCCGGCAGTCAGTTTGATGTGGTTCTTTATATACCGGCACTCATCAATGTAATAATTACCCCACGCAACGGATGAATATATCCCGGTACTGGAAAGCATCTTATCGTATCTCAATCCAAGTCCCAGGTCGACCGGTTGTAATATGATCGAAATAGTATTTGTCTGTGCCGAAACAATCAGAGGGAAAAAGAGTAATATGAAAAGTAGTTTTCTCAATTTGCCATTACCTTTTTATTAAGTTTAAAAGCGAATCTTCCGCAATGAAAACAATACATCAGTTTCGGTCCGCGATTAAGTATCTTCCTGTGCTATTCTTTTATGAACAATACTTTAAATCTCATCCACCAGGCTTTTGACGGATCAGAATCGTAATAGACTTTATGTTTTTGCTTTGTCTCCATTTAACAGAGCTACAATAATTAAGAATTATGCTTGACTTCCATTTTACTGATCCTATCTATCTCTTTTTTAAGATATTTAATTCTGTTTAAACATGAATCAATCTCTCTTTGCTTTTTATCAGTCAAGTAAATTATGGCGTCTTCTTTTGTATTGTGCCACGATTGCCAGTCGGCAATTTTGGCTTCTCTGCTCTCATGACCTCTCTCATGAAGATACAGAACCTGCTTTTCAGTTACTTTCATAACCTCAATTTCTTCAAGTCTGTCGAATCTTGCTCTAATCATTTTCATTTTCACTTATTTAGATTTATCCAGACAAACTCCGACAACAAACAAGATCAGTACTATTGATCCGATGAGTAAATAACCTAATTGATCGTATGCCATATAATCAGGTTTTGTTATTAACTTCATAAAGGCAAGATTAAGCCTTCCTTCAATCCATTATAGAACGACCGCCAGTCCCATACCTTATCAATAAGCTCATCAAATCGCTTTTGAGAGTTTCCAATAATGCAGCGCTGTCCTTTTCAACAGAATCATAATAAAAGTCAATGCGATCAATCCAATTCTGCTTGTTTATATTCACATCAAAGGAAAATAACTGCATCCCCGTTTCTATCTCGTGGCAAAAATACCATCCGGCTTCTTTTGGCAAATTCTCCTCTTTGCCTTCAACTAACACTTTTCTTAAAATCTGCCCTGTTTCCATTATTGTTTTGTTTCAAATAAGGCCGATCAGAGGTCTACTGTATCCATCATATCTCGGCCTTACAAATCCCTATACGCTAACTTCGGCAAGATACAAATAAATACTAATATATACGCATTTTTACGTAAATTTTTTTAACAATTAATCAACTGTTATGTTTTTCATCGGTTCGAAATGTTTGATACGGCTCTTTGTAACCAGGTAGCTTATCCCGTCAGTGCCTTGTAGTAATATGTTCCGGTCGTCAACTTCTATTATCATTGCACCTTCAATATCGAAAGGTGTATCGTAATAGCCTAACCCTCTCTTTTTGCGGATCGTAAATATAAATCTACCGAATGATCCCAATTTGTATTTCTCGTTCATTTGTTACTTAATTAGCTGATCACGCATCCACTCTGCACCATCGCTCCACATCTTTCTTCTTATATTAACAAGATCGTGCTCTATATTAATTTCTTGTTCGGCCCAGTATTCAATCTCTTCATCCGTTACGCTCGGCTGATCTGATGGAGATTCCTTGTAATAACAACTCATATCGCAATTTCCTATTAATTCTCCACAGTTAGGGCATCGAACGTCTTCTTTCCCTTTCTCTTCCGCTTCAATCTGAGCGGGTTGTGAGTATGAATCCATTGATTTGATAAACTGTTTTTTTAGTGCGTCAAATTGCAGTTTAACGTGTTTTGAGTCGAACCAAATAATATGCTCAATTGCATCAAACAAATTTTCAATTCTATCTTTCAGTTCTTTTTCCATCGGAGTAATTATAGTTTACAGTTTAGTTGAATGTTCGGGTACAAATTCAGAAGGCTTGTGTTCGCTTCTGATACGTAAGTGATACTGAGTCCAGTCACCTTTAAAATCACCTGCGGACATTGTCGCATAGGGTTTTTTGAATGGTTCCCATTTCTAGTTTGTTCATAGCGTTTATTTAAAAATTAGACGAATAGCCTATAATTGCATCTTCGATAACCTTGAGTTGTTCGAGATTACAACTTAGTAATACACATCCGTCCTGTGTTCTAATACCGAAATTGGGAGAGTTTGTTTCCATTGAAATAACAAGCGCAACACTATTATCGTCACCGTCTCCGTAACCTTCATTGCTCTCTTCGGCAGTTGATTCTATCAGTATTTTTTCATACGGATGAATAGGGTTTTCTGAGCTTACGTTCTTAAATCCGTAATCGAGTAAGTTTTTGTTTGTAATTTTTGTTTTCATAACCATTCAATTTTATTGTTAGTGATGTAATAATGTGCATGATAAGGGTTTTGTCCTTTCCAGTTACCTATAGATGGCCTTATTGTATATTCCCCGTTCTCGTTTTTAGTATGTGTCCATCTGCTAAATGGAAGTACCGTTTCGTTTCCACAACCACAAGCGCATAGATGACTTGATAACCTAAATTTATCTGAAATGTAAAGCAATCCCTGTGTTAAGGTATTGGGAAGTTGTTCTATAGCTACAGGAACCAATTCTGTTTCTTTTTTCATAGTTTTATTATTTACCTGATGTTTTACTTTTGTGAGAGAGGCGCTTTTGGTAATGGCATCCAATGGGTAATATCGTTTTTTTGATAAACGGATTTTAAAACACTATCATCCCAGTACGACTGACTTGTTCTCCATTTTTCTTTATACCAATCTCCAATAACAACTACCTTTGATGTTGTCAATAATAATACATCTCCTTCGGGCATGTAATTTTTTACATCAATCCATAAAGAAGATAATTCTAATTCTTCTATGCGTTTTTTTAAAGGCTCTTCAATTTTATTTCTATACTCAAATGATTTTGACTTTATCTGCTTCCAGAGATTTGTATTTATTTCCTCAAATTCATCCATTATGTATCGAACCTCCTCTTTATATCTCTCGTCATTATAGGGATAACATCCCCGTCCCTCCATGAGCCAATGTCTCCCTTTAAATAACGCCCTTATTTTATCATATGCTTGAAAAAGGGCTTCTCTTTCGTCATAGACCTCTGGATTCAGCCCTGTACTTGCCATCTCTTCCTGATGCTGACGAAGAGAGGCGAACTCAATCATTGCCTTATAGACTTCTGGCATCATTAAATAACCTTCAACATTAAAGTCACCATCAGCTAATCCAGACTCCTGTATTAATCTCATTCCGTTTTTCTTCATCCAATCTTCTGGCGTTATTCCCTCTGCCGATCTTTGTTCTGGCTCACACTGCTGGGGTTCTGCGAGGGGATGAAGATACCAATCAATATGTGTAAACCAATGACTTTGGCTTACCTTAAAGGGGAATGTGCCAATATCTCCGTCATTGTATTGTACGATATAATCTCCATCTTCTTTTGGAAGATCATCCTCTGACTTAATAAAAATCTGTTCGTATTTCATTGCTTTACTTATTTGGCGTTATTGGAATCTTGTTGTCATCACTGCACAAGTTGCATCCACTGCAAAGAAACAGAAGTGAATAGCAACAAATAGTGCATGGCTTTTTAGTCTCTTTTTGTAATCTTGATTTCATATTTGGGAATATTACTACCATAACCGTTTATTGCTCCAATGACTGTAATGTTATTATCCTTAATTGATAATCCAGCCATGCAGTGTCCTCCGAAATCTATATCATAAATGTTCACTTTGTCAGGCGATTGTTCGAGTGCGGATAGTTCGGATTCTAGTTTCTTTTCTATTTTATAGTAACCCTGTAGAGTTGTTTCAGTATCTCTTTTACCCACTCCCTGCAAGTAATAAATTATGCTTTTCCTTATTTTAATCAGCTCTTTCTGTTTTTCAATAATCAGTTTCTCTTTCATCGAATTAGATTTTAAATTTACAAGCAATATTGTTATTTGGATTTGATGTTGTTAAACCTTAATTCTTTTAAAGTATTCCTCTCTATTGACAATCACAAGTAGCGCAATACATTCGTTATTTGCCAATTCTGTCAATACTTGGTCATCGGCACCCATAGCGACTTTTGTTCCTGCCTTAACTTTGTCGATTGAGATTAAGGAATTACTTAATGAAACAAGCCTCGTCCCGTTTTTGTCGTCGTCGAGATTCATTTCGTCTAAAACTTGGAATAATCGTTTTGCCATATCTTTTTAGTTATTTACTGTTAGACTTTAGCGGGTTTGATTAAAATCTTGATTGCTTTTTCGGTGCATTTTCTCGTTAACCCATACCCTTCAATATGATCTTTGC
>Ga0172380_10009642_pt1 | contig 10250 bp, 10 predicted proteins | sample Leawe162metaG_FD_119747 | JGI IMG/M metagenome (GOLD analysis project Ga0172380, IMG submission 119747) | Leachate microbial communities from a municipal landfill in Southern Ontario, Canada - Leachate well 162 metaG | ecosystem: Engineered > Solid waste > Landfill > Unclassified | place...
AAATTTTATAATTTTTATTTTTTTTTTTTTTTAATTTTATAATTAAAAATGAAAATAAGAGCTATCACTTTTATCCAAGTATAAAAATGCTAAACAGATGTGATGTTATTTTTGACACTTATCGCGAAATACAATAAGAGAATCAAGATATAATTACGATTTTACTGACAATCAACAAGAGGTATTTTTGCAAATTTTTGAACCCATCTTCCCTTCTGGACTTATTATTCAACAAAAAGCACGTAACGCACAAGAGTTGGAAAAATATGCACATACTTGGAATTTAAAAATAAATTTACTTAAAAAACAGAAACTTCACTCTGCGTTAGATGTTTTTCACACACCATATATACAAATGGCTTCAACAAAACGCTCGCTGAAAAATTCATCACATGGAAGCATCCCTAAAAATACTATTTTATTTGCATTTATAGCAAATGATTCAAGCTTAGTCCAACAAAAGCAACTCATGAGCAGTGAGGATATCTATATCTTAGAAAATGGTGAAATAGATGCTATATTTGGGGAGCCAATACAACTTATTGCTATTTGTGTTCATGCCGAGATGTTGCGAAAATCTTACGAAAAAAAGTACAAAAAAGAGTGCGCAATCTGTAAAGAAAACAAAGTGCGAAGATGCGATAAAGAGATATTTTCCATTATAAAATCAGATTTGCTGGATTTGCACGCTGCCGTGATGCAAAATGCCTCACTTGTCTTAAAACCTCAATATGTTCACATTGTAGAAGATGTTATTATCAATAATTTATTGAACTTAATAAATATAAGCACAACAAAAGATAAAGCCGAAAAACCACAAAATATAGCCAATATGCTGCATGAGTTAATAACATCAAAATATCAAGAAGATATCAGTATAGAGCTTCTCTGCAAAGAGTTAAATATTTCTCCAAGCAACGCCTATCTGACATTTAATCAAATTTATAAACTTACTCCAAAGCAGTATCTTATTGCTCTGAGACTTAACAATATCAACAGAATATTAAAATCGCCTACCATAAAAACTACAACGATTGAAGAAGTGGCAATGTCAAACGGGTTTTACCACATGGGACATTTTGCAAAAACTTATAAAAACTTTTTTACAGAACTTCCATCTGAAACTGTTTTAAAAAATAACAGATAGATAGCCCATACACACTTAAATACCAAAAATTAAAATCAATACCGGCAACAGCACAAGATCGCCGACAATAGCCATAAACATGGCAATCATAGTAAGCAGTCCAAAATAGATGGTCGGCAAAAAGTTTGAAAAAACTAAAACACAAAATCCTACCATAATGATGGTTGTAGTGTAAAACATGGCAACCCCGATACTCTCGTGTGCCCTAAACATAGTCTCTGTGGCATCTTTGGAGTCTTTATATAGTAGAGAGTATCTGTATATGTAGTGGATGGTGTCATCAACAGCAATTCCAAGGCTGATTGCCGCAATGGTTATAGTCATCATATCAAGCGGTATATTCATCCATCCCATAAAACCAAAAATAGTCCCAACCGGAATCAAGTTTGCGGCCATCGCAATGATGGCAATTTTAAGGCTTCTAAAAAGAGCAAAAAATGTTAAAAAAAGTATGAGAACAACTATTCCGATAGTCTTAATCTGAGAATCAAAAAGAGACTGAAGCATATTGTTGTACATAACTAGAAGGTTCGTAGCCTTATGCTCTTCGTACTCCTCGTTTAACATATTTTTCAAATCACTATCTATCTCTTTTATAAGCTTGTCTCTTTGCAGATTGGGCATTGAGTCTATTATTCTCGTACTTATTCTTGCTTGATTATTTTTTATATCAACATACGGAGTCAAGATTATTTTTCTGTATTTTTCAGGCAGTTCTTTGTACATGAGGGCAAGAGTAAGGCCATCAGCCTCTTCGCCGTCATTTAAAACTTTTAAAATCTCCCCTGCAGTTGAGAGCGAGAGCACTTTTCCGACAGCTTCAAGCGACTCTAAGTAGTCATGAACCTCTTTTATCTTTCGCATCTTGTTTTGGGTAAACCAGTACTGCTCCCGCTCACCCTCTTTCTCTTCAAACTCTTCGGCAAAAGAGTCGAGCTCCTCATCGTCCGACTGAACAACCTCAACGGAAGCCACCTCATCGCTACGCTCTTTGAATGTCAAAATAATATCAAGCGGCGTAGTTCCGCCTAGTTTTTGGTCAATCAGTGCCATCCCCTGATATATCTGTGTCTCTTCTTTAAAATAGTCGATAAAACTATTCTCAACCCTTAGTTTATTTACTCCCGAGATTGAAAAAATGACAATCATAACCGTTACCGCAAGAATTGTTTTTCTGTAATTATGAACAACATAAGCTATTTTAGAGGTAAACGGCGGTCCATTTTGTACAACTTTATGCGTCTCTTTTTTATCAAACAAAATCAAAATGATAGGAAAAAAAACAAATGTGATAAGCAGTGAAATAGTTATGCCGCTGCTCATCATCCAGCCAAAATTTATAACAGGCGCAATATTGCTAAAAACAAGCGAGCTAAATCCGGCAATAGTCGTAATAACCACGAAAAAAGATGGTTTTGCCATTGAGAGAACAGTACCAAGGGCAAGCTCTCTTTGCGTAAGATTCGGCTGTTCTAAAAAAAGTTCTTTATACGTTACTATCAGGTGCATAACAAGCGACATGTTCATAATAAGCTGAAGAGAGATAAAGTTTGATGAAACTACAGTAATCTCCCATCCTAAAAGCCCAAAAAATCCGCTTGTGGTGGCAAGTGAAACAGTGCAGATAAAGAGAGCGATAACTACCCATTTTGCCTCTTTTAGCAAAATATACAAAATAGCTACCAAAAGTCCGATAATCAAAAATCCGAATGTTTTTAAATCATACTTTACAAACTCCACCATGTCATCGGCAATCATCTCAACGCCGCCTAGATGAAGCTTTACCTTTTTATGACTCTCTTCAAAACTCTTTAATATCTCTCTTAATTTAACTATGGTTTGATGGTTATCTTCTCTTGAAATATCTCTATATGCCTTTAACTCCGCAGAAGCTTTTTTATAGCTTGCCTTCTCCTCTTGGCTTAATTCTCTTTGCTTTTTAAGCTTTATAAACTTGTCCCTGTTATCTATAAGGGTAAAATATTTCTCGTCTCTTTTAAGATTCACCATAAGAGCAGTGGTAGTAAAGTCATCGCTTACAAGATTTTGCTTATAAACGGCGCTGTTTAAAAACTCCTCTTTTACAAGAGCCTTGTCAATATGAGGCGACTCAAGTGTCGGTATATCTTTTAAAAGCTCTTTTAGAGGCACAGGAGGAGATTGCAGAAGCGGAACATTGACTATTGAGTTTACAGATTCGACAATTTTTAGTGTCTCAATGCGCGAGGCAAGTAGTTTTAAATTGTCAATATTCTCCTGGCTTAGCAGGTCATCATCTGTAGTATATGTAACAACCAAAAAATTTGGAGCTTCAAAACGCTTCAGCACGTCTCTTGTGAACTCTAAATCTTTGTCATCTTCAAGCAGGAGCGTCTCAGCACTTGCGTCTATCTCTAGTTTAAACGCAAAAAGTGTCATCACAACCACAAAAACAACCATAAACGAGAGTATGGCTTTTGGATATCTTAAAAGATAGTTTTCATATAGGTTTTTTAGCATTCTATTTACGATTGCTTAGCCAAAGCGTCCATAAGCTCTGCTATGCTCTTTGTTTGCAAAAACTCTTTAAATTGAGCCTTGTCAGTTTTTAAGATACTCACTCCCAAAATCTCTACGTCATAAACAAGCCAGTTATCTTTAGATGCAATAGGTTTTTTTGGTTTATAAAATTTATATACGATTTCAAGCTTTTCTGTTTTACTGATGAGGTCAGTCACTAAAGCCACTCTATCTGCCTTTTGCTGCTCTATCTTCTTAACTTCTACTTTTTCATCTTTATAGGCATCTATTTTTGATGAGTAAGATTGCTTCATGCGCTCAACATAGAGTGTTACAAACTTCTCTTTGTCTGCATCTAAAAGCTCTTTCCATTTATTTCCAAGACTAAGCTTCGCCATAAGTTCAAAATCAAACATAGGCGTTAAAGATTTGACTATATTGCCGTTTCTCTCGTCTTTAGAGAGGCTTTTATTTTCAACTATAAGTATAACTTCATCTATTTTTTTTAAAAAATGCTCTTTTAATTCCAAAGTCTCATCTGCTGCTAAACTTTGTGCAAAAAATAAAACTACACCGAGCGCTAAAATTTTTTTATATATACTTTTCACTTCTACTCCTCTATCTGTTTGTCTCTATACTGCTCATAGACATCTCTTAGGTACGGGTACAAATCAACGGCATCTTTTCTCATCTTCTCATATCCATCCATGTTTAGAGATGCATAGTTTATTTTTTCAAACGATTTTGCGCCTAAATATTCTGACCATGTATCCGTCAGTGTCCAGTAGCTTCTCTTTGTGTAGTCAATCGGACTAAGAAGCGCATCTGGATAGAGGCTTACCACATCTCTCAGGTTTGATGGCCCAAGGAGCGGCAGTACAATATGCGGTCCGCTTCCTACTCCGTAAAAACCAAGTGTTTGACCAAAATCCTCTTCGTGCGCTTTGAGGTCAAAATGTTTTGAAGCAGGATCAAAAAGCCCTAAAACACCAACTGTACTGTTTGTAACAAATCTACCGGTTTCTTCCGAAGCGTTGCAGAATTTGCCCTGCAATAGATTATTTGTAAGACGCATCGGAAAATAGAGATTATTGAAAAAATTTGAAATACTTTCTCTTATCTCTACATGTAGAACTGCTTTATATCCGTTTGCGACAGGCTTGAAAAAATACTCATACGCACCGTCGTTAAAGCTTGTCATCACTCTGTTGTATCCGCTAAATGGGTCACAAATCTCTTTGACCTCCATCTCATCGGCAAACTCATCAAGCTCATTATCATCTGCGGCAGTGCCGACACTTTGAGAGACTATCGTCTCACTTGGTTCTTGCGGAGTCTTTGAAGAACATCCCGTAAAATTAAACACAATAGATAAAAATAGAGCTACATAAAAAATTCTCATGCTACACCTTTACTCTGTCGCTCAATGCCCTGCTTAACGACAATAAATCTATATTCTCTAAACTCACGCCGGTAGGCACGCCCTGAGCAATTTTTGTGTAGTTTATATTAAATTTACTTAATTTATCTTCAATATATAACATGACCGCATCATTTGCAATAGAAGGCGTTAAGGCAAAAACAACCTCCTTAACACCTGAGCCCACAAGCTTTTGCAGACCTAAGAGATTTAACTCGGCTAATGACTCCAAAACAAAATATCTGCCCTCAAAGAGCCTATTTTCTTCCAATATCAATATATCTTTTGCATTTTCGACTATGCAAAGAAGCGTCTCATCCCTGCTATCATCACAGCAGATAAAACAGAGTTCATCTTCACTCATGCCACCGCATGAGGCGCACTGTTTCAAACTTCCCAAAGCCTCTTCTATGGCATGTGAAATTTTCATCCCGACAAAACTGTCCTTCATAAGCATATGATATGCTAGCCTTGTAGCCGACTTTTTGCCAATTGTTGGAAGTTCTTGCAGCGCCTCTACAAGTTTGTCAAATTTCTCTAACGAGCGTTTCATTAAGAGCTCTTTTTTGGCAAAATTATCCAAAGCTTTAGAGGTGCCTTTAACTCTCCTGCCACCGTTTTTGCCTCTTTGCCATAACCCATAAATATATCGGCTCTAACGCTCCCTTTGATTGCTCCGCCCGTATCTTGCGCCATTGCCAAATGATTAAAACTTATCTCATTTGTGCTCGCACTTACGTATAACATGCTGCCAAGAGGAATGTATTTTCTATCCACTGCAATTGAGCGTTTAGGTGTCAGAACAACTCCGAGTGAGCCGGTTGCGGGTTTATCTTTTTGTCTAAAAAAAACCATAGATTTGTTGTAGTTTAGCACTTCATCAATTCTCGATGGGTTTTTATCCAGCCACGCTTTTATGCTCTGAAGCGATATCTCACCTAAAGGTATCTCGCCGATGCCCACAAGGTACTTTCCAATCGAGCTGTACTGATATCCGTTTTGATTGTCGTATCCTATAAAAAGCGTAGTGCCATCATCAAGCGTTACTCTTCCCGAGCCTTGAACCTCTAAAAAGAAAAGATCTATTTTTGAATCAGTGTAGCAGATAACCTCTGCATCAAGCTCATTTGCGGTAACACTCGCTCTATCATGGTAGGGAACCAATCTATTTCCGACTATTTTGCCTCTTAGTCTGTAGCTTTTAAGCTCAGGATACTGCTCGCCCAAATCAACAACCACAAGGTCTTTTGGCGTTTTATATATTGGGTAAATATAGGGCTCTTTTTTTGTAAGAGAACCTTTTAATTCAGGCTCATAATAGCCGGTTAAAAGCCCATCTTCCTTGCCGTTTGGTTGGCTGATTTTATACGGTGCAAAATTTTTAATTAGGAATTCTTTTGCATCTTTTGCCGCCGAAGCTCTTTGGCACAAATCTCCATATATCTCTCTTGTTTTTGCAGTTTTGCAACTTTGGGCAAACGACCCTAAAGCAGTCGCATAATCCTCTTGATGCCAGTTTGGAAGTTCATCAAAATCGCCCTTTTGCAGCCGTGTATCCGGCATATTTGAAAAAGTAACATGTGGCTCTTTTGAGCAGCCTAAAAAGAGTAAAATTGTGATTAAAAATAGTGTAGTGTGTTTCATGAGAGAGATTATACCAAACTATATAAAGATTAAATTTTAAACGCTATAATTGCGAAAAAATTTTTATATAGGAGTAAATAGATGCAAGATTTAAACTATTACGAAATATTAGAAGTCTCGCGAGACGCAGATCAAACAACAATTAAACAAGCATATAGAAAAATGGCAAAAATCTACCATCCGGATAAAAATTCTGGTGATAGTGAAGCGGAGCACAAATTTAAGCTCTGCAACGAAGCGTACCAATGCCTCAGCGATGAGAAGCAGAGAAGCATTTACGACAGATACGGCAAAGAGGGACTTCAAGGCATGGGAGGCAGACGCTCTTCTGGCGGCTTTGATGATTTGGGCTCAATGTTTGAAGAGATGTTTAACGGTTTTGGAGGAGGTTCACGCCGCCGCCAAAATCCTGCCGATATGGAAAAATACAATCTCGATATGAGCGTCGATATGTCCATCAGTTTCAATGAAGCTATTTTTGGATGCGAAAAAGAGGTTGAATTTAAGTACAAAAACTCTTGTAACAGCTGTAAGGGCACTGGCGCAAAAGACGGTAAACTCTCTACATGTAGCCAGTGTAGAGGTCAGGGCCAAGTGTTTATGAAACAGGGCTTTATGACCTTCTCTCAAACTTGTCCGGTATGTAACGGCAGTGGCTCAGCTCCTGCTGCATCTTGTGGCAGTTGTGATGGCAAAGGGTATCATGAAGAGAGAGGCAATGTCACCATTAAAGTTCCAAAGGGCATCGACAGCGGAAACCGCCTTAGAGTGTCAGGAAAAGGGAACATAGGAAAGCGCGGAACAAGAGGCGATTTATATGTCACTTTTAGCGTAAAACCTGACAAACATTTTCAGCGTGATGGCAACGATGTCTATATCGCAATTCCTGTATTTTTCACACAGGCTGTTGCGGGAGATACGCTAAGCATTCCCTCACTAACAGGCGAACTTGAATTAAAACTAGATGTCGGCACAAAAGACAAACAGCACTTTGTGTTTAAGGGCGAAGGGATAGACGATGTTCACGGACATGGCAAAGGAAACCTGATAGCACAGGTTAACATTACCTATCCTAAAAAGTTAAGCGATGAGCAGCGTGAGCTTCTCTCTAAACTTCAGGAATCTTTTGGAATAGAGTCCAAACCGCATGAGAGCGTTTTAGACTCAGCAATTGATAAAATGAAAAGCTGGTTTAAATAGCTTAAAAAGTAAGAACTTGTCTGCTGTTTATAACCCAGCCTGAGAGAACCTGCATTGTTGAGGATATTTTCTCATCAAAGTAGGGCTCATTTTTAAAAATTCCGCATCTTGCGTTACATGTTCCGCAAGCTTGCAGTACAACTCCATCTGCATAGAGTTTTTTTAGCATTAAAACCAAATCATGGTCATAACTATCAGGCTTTTTCGTTTTGTCTCTTGCCAAATCAACAGCATCATTCATAAGAAATATATTTACCTTCTCTCCGTTTTTATGAAGTGTTGAAGCTAGTCTCAGAGCATTCCATGTAACATCAGAACCGTCATAAGGTTCGTGATTTAATATAATCGTAATCATTGTCATATCCTTATATAATAAATTTATCAAACCAAACATTTTTAGCGTTTGATTATCAAAGCACTCTAGTGAAATTATATTTACTTCAAAGTGAGTGCTTCAAAAATCAAATATGGCTTTTTCTTACTACTATTAGCATTTTGATATTAATAACAATAAATCTGATAAATTGCCAAATCTTACATGTTCTTAATTTTATTGCAAACGGACCAGGTGTCATTGTTGTAAAGTTGTTACCATACGCTTTAATGTTATGTTCTGCTTTTTTACTCATAATATCTCCTTTGATATATTTTTATTTCTATTCTGGGATTAATGTCCAGCCGGCTTTTAGCTTGGCCTTCCAAATAAACAGGTGATGAAGGATATGTTTAATCCAGTGACCGGCAAGACCAATCTCGCCAAATGTATAATCCGTATCACGGCCTGTTCCAGGATACTTCTCAAAGTCAGGAACAACAGGGTAGATTGTCATCGCCGCAGCAGTTCCGTCAAATATACCTTTTCCTGCCGAAGCAACACAAGCAGCACCCATATGAGCCATAGAAGCTTCATGAAGAGGAGCGTTTTCACCTTGAAGAATACGGTCACAAATACTGTGAGCAACCGCTTTGCCGATAATACCTGAAGGCATACCGGTTCTTGGAGGTGTCGGGTTAATCGGTGTTCCGTTTGGTGAGCTCGTTGGCTTAGAGATTGGATGCGGTGGTGCAAATGCGATACCGCAGGCAAACATATTTCCGTAAGTAGGATTTTGATAAGTTTTTGGCCAATCGTCCGCTTTCCAGTTCTCATAAGCGCCTGCCGAGTAGTTAGCATCTACTTTCATAAATCCGTTTGGAGCAAAAACAGTGGCAGTTATGTCACTTCCGTCTTTCGCATAAGCTTTTAAGCCAACTCCCGTATATGGAGGAAGCAGCATCGAGAAGTCAAACTCCTCTTCGCCCATAGAACCGTCCAGCAATTCATAACTAACTTTTCCTTTTTCAACTTTATTTACATGCGCACCGATAATCCAGTCAACATTTCTCTCGGTAAAAAGTGATTCAGCAAAGATTTTTGAACTAACCGCAAATCCCATACTTTTCATATGTAACCCACCCATACCAAAATCACCTAAAAAAGATTCGTTTGAAATCCATTTCAAGTCAGCCATATCGCGAACACCGGCTTTATTTAACTCATGTTCTACATTTAAAATATATTCAAATGCAGCACCTTGACATGTACATAAACCATGTCCTGTTCCGATTAAAAACTTTTGACGCTCGCCTTTTTTCATCTTCTGGATGCACTTTTGAAACTCTTCATTTGCATGAACGGCATGATCCTCTGTGCAAACCGAGACAGTAAACTCGCCAAGACCATTAGCATCGCCAAGACCCGGGGTAGCTCCAAAGTTAAGTTTAGGTCCGGTAGCGTTGATTAGATAATCATACTCTATGTTTTCAGTCATACCCTCGCGACCGGCAAGCGTATACTCAATAGTAACAAAAGGCTTATTGACCAGTTCGCTACCCTCTGGATTAATCGAGAGAGCTTTTGCCTGCTTATAATTAATTCCGGCTTTTGCATAAACAGGAGCTAAATCAAAAGTAACTTCCTCTTTGCTCATCTCTCCGACACCAACCCAAATATTGGATGGAATCCAGTTCCATTTTGAATTTGGAGTTACAACAACTACCTCATGAGCCGAGCCTAACCATTTTGCAGCAAAGGTAGCAGCAGTATGACCTGAAACTCCTCCGCCAAGAACAACTAATCTAGCCATTATAATAAACCTCCATATAATAAATTTATCAACCGTATCATCGTCAAACCAAACATTTACAAAAAAACGCTTTTTTCAATATTTTTTTAAGTTAAAAACTATAAGTAAACTGCGCAACCAGCCCAAAAGCATTATCATCTGTGATGTAGCTGTTTTTGGTTGATGCCTCTTTTATGTAACTTCCGCTCATAAAGTAGCCAACACCAAAGAGAAG
>Ga0172380_10009645_pt1 | contig 10247 bp, 11 predicted proteins | sample Leawe162metaG_FD_119747 | JGI IMG/M metagenome (GOLD analysis project Ga0172380, IMG submission 119747) | Leachate microbial communities from a municipal landfill in Southern Ontario, Canada - Leachate well 162 metaG | ecosystem: Engineered > Solid waste > Landfill > Unclassified | place...
CATGCGAGAGCAAGAACCCCCGAAGATACGGTCGAGCTCCAGAGCCCGAGTGTTGCATAACAGATCGAGAACGACGCGACTATCGTGAACGTGAAGAAACATGACGAGATAGCAGGCTTGTCGCGTCCGATGAGCGTCGGGACGAGCGCGAATGTCGCCGCCCACCCACCGATCGAAATGACTATGTCTTGCCACACCATAGATAGAGAATCGTAACACGTTCATGGTACAGTGGCCGCACACTACCCCTCGTAGCTCAATGGATAGAGCAATCCCGTCCTAAGGGAGAGATGTGGGTTCGATTCCTGCCGAGGGGACTAGAGAGCGAGTAACTCGCGAAGCTTCGGCTCGTCGAAGCCGACGACGAACTGGTCGCCGATCGTGATGACGGGGACGCCCATCTGGCCGCTCTTTTCTATCATTTCCTTACGTTTCTCAAGATCGGAACCCACATTATAGTCAGTGAAGGCAACGCCGTTCTCGGTGAAGAAATCCTTTGCAGCGTGGCAAAAATGGCACGTGGGGGTCGAATAGATCTTTACCTCAGGTTTAGTGGTCATAGCGATTGTCAAAAACGATTAATTATCACTAGTATATCATGCGACTGTTTTGTCGCGGGCAGCCTTGAGCGCCTGCGCCCACCATGAGAGCTGCGTAATGAGCCCCTGCGCTCGCTCTCCGTAGGCACCGAATATCTCGCCCTCGGACTTTCCCGCCCCTGCCGCCATCACGACATCATAGGGCATATGGAGCGCATTACGGATCGGCGCCATCTGCAGCTCTACCGCGATCTGACGTAGCTGTTCGACCGAGCGGGCTCCCATAGCACTACCATAGGAGACGAATCCTACGGGCTTATTGTTCCACTCCTGGTACGCGTAATCGAGCGCGTTCTTGAGAACCGCCGGATACCCGTGGTTATACTCAGGAGCAATGATAATGAACGCGTCGGCTTCTTTTATCTTCGCCGTCCACTTCACCACCGCGGAATTCGCATACGGCTGTTTCTTATAGCTCGGCGTTTCCGCTTCGTCAAAAAATGGCAGCTCATGATCGCGAAGATCGAGCAATTCGGCTTTGATGCCAGGATTCTTTGCGAGCTCCTTCAGCATCCACGCGCCGGGTTTCTCGCTAAAACGCGACTGTCGCGTACTTCCGAGGATCACTTTTACATCGATAATAGGATTCATACGAACAACATTTAAGCGATTAGAGTGCAAGTATAGTATATAGCTTTACTTTGTAAAGTGGATAGCTGTATGATAGCCTTCACCCATGACCCTGCGGACCGAACAGCAACGAAAGGACCTCTGTGCCGACTGTCCTGTCGCGCGCGTCGCTGACAGCGTCGGGGACTCATGCACACTCCTCATCATTCGCGACCTGATGGACGGTCCCAAGCGCTATACAGACCTCGAAACCTCGCTCCATGGCATAAGCTCCCGTACGCTTACCAAGAAATTAAGGGGTTTGGAGACCGACGGTTTGGTGACCAAAAAACAAACCGCTACTCGCGTTGAATATAGACTTACCAAAAAGGGAGCAGCACTTCAAGAGGTCGTCGACGCAATGCGCTCCTACGGAAAGCGGTACCTTTAGTGCATCGCTGTTCCCTGGGTGTTGAACATAAGAGGCTTCGACCTTTCATAAAAATGGCTCACAGTTCTCAAACGGAAGCCAGCCTCGCGTATAAGCCCTTCGATATCTCTATCCATATGGCAGTTGCCCGTAAAATATTTCGTGATCGGTGTCAGGATCTTTTGCATCGCTCGGATCAGCGCATGCGGTGAAGCACCATGATCGATAAAGATGAATATTCCGCCGGGTCGTATGACCCGCGCGATCTCTTTCAAGGCGACGCGCGGATCAGGAATGCTGCACAATGTCCACGTAGACACGACGGTGTCGATCGAACCATCCGCAAGCGAGATGTTTTCCGCGCTCTCTTTCAAGAACTCCACTGGAAAAGAAAGCCCCTGTGCGCGCGTTCGCGCAATATTGATAAGCTCTTGAGAGGGCTCCAGCGCATATAACTTCAAGATGTTCCGGTAGATGGGCAGGTTGTGTCCTGGTCCAACTCCGATCTCTAGGACCACGCCGGACACTCCTTTGAGAACATCTCGCCTCAATATCTCAATTTCCGAAGTTCCCATCGCCGATTCAAGGAGCCGCGGCAAAACGTACTTTTGATATAACCTCATGTGCGGGTACGGGGAATCGAACCCCGATCTAATGCTTGGGAAGCATTCGTTCTACCACTAAACTATACCCGCCTTCGCTAAAGCTTCGGCGGGCACAGCCCGCTTAGACATTGCTCAGCGCAATAAATGTAACGCATTTACCCATACCAAGCGAGCGCGGCCATGTGTTTTACCGTCTTCGCAGGCCCGACGGGGCCGAGATCGAGCGCTGGCGCAGCAGCGCCAGACAGCGACGGCAAAACACATGGCCGCCGAGCGCCTCTTTACCAAAACGGCAGGAACTTACGCACCCACGTGCGGAACGTCGATGTGGCTTCAATGGGCTCCGGTTTGACCGGTTCGACGATAATGATAAGGCCTTCCCCTTTTCTCCCGACCGCGTACTGCTCGCGAAGTGCTTCTTCTTTTCCTCTGTCGGTTTCGAGTTTCGCGATATCGGCGCTCAGCTGCGTTTCTTGTGCCGACAGGTTCGTTACCTGCAGTTCCGCCTGGTCACGCAATGCGCGTGATTCCCGCTCCTTCTTGAACACGTTCCACTCGCCCGAGATCCCCATCAGAACGAGGACGAGGAGCGCGAGGAGGCCCAAACGCCTCCAGAGGAGGCGTATGGGATCGTGGCGCTTGTCGAACGTTGCCATAAAGCAATCCTACCACTATACTAACGGAGCGAGTGGAGGACTTTTTTGCCGTGTTCGCAGCCGCGACGGCGGCGAGATTCAGCGCTGCGGCAGCAGCCGCAGACAGCAACGGCAAAAAAGTGCTCCCGAGCGTAGATATGAGTTTCTTATTTCACAAGCGTAACAAGAAGATCATCAAGATCGCGTGGGGGTTCATCGCGGTCATTGTCATGCTCGGCATGGTCGTCTTCTTCGCGCCAGGGCTGATCAATATCATTGCAGGTTAAGTCTCACGATTAACCTCAATATGCCTCCGTACAATAACGCTGCGGCGGTAGGCATTGTTCGTGCGCTACGTTTCGCGTATCACCTTCAGAAAGACATCGTGCGGGATGTCCACCTTGCCCCGCGCAAGCATCTTTTTCTTACCCTTCTTCTGCTTTTCCCGAAGCTTCATTTTGCGCGTTATATCGCCACCGTACATATGCTGCGTGACGTCTTTCTTCATTGCCGATTTGCGGCGTGAGGCAATGATACGGCCTCCGTACTTTGCCTGGATCTTAAGTTCAAACATCTGCCTCGGCAAAAGCTTCTCAAGCTTTTCCACCATCGTATCCGCTTCCTGCTGCACGCGCCTTTTCGACACGATGCGTGCGAATGCCGGAACCGCTTCTTCCGCCACCAATAGGTCAAGCCTTACCACGTCCGCTGCGCGCATGCCCGTCAATTCGTATGACAGCGACGCATAGCCGGATGAGGAGCTCTTCAGTTTGTCAAAGAATTGACGCATCAGCTCACGCAGCGGCATCTGCGCATGCACCGCAGTCTTGCCATCAGGGAGCGATTCTGTTTCCCCTACCTGCGCTTCGTGCTCGTAAAAAAGCTGTGCGATACCGCCGAGATACTCCGGCGGAGAGATGACCGTGACATTCGCCCACAGTTCTCGCACCGCTTTAGCCTGGCCTTCATCAGGAAAATGAGCCGGTGAGTACACATCATCTACCCTGCCGTCCAGGTGCGTGACCTCGTAGATAGTGGTCGGCATTGTCACGACCAGTTCAAGCTTGAACTCGCGTCGAAGCCGCTCGATCACTATCTCAAGATGAAGCATGCCAAGGAACCCGCACCGGAATCCCTTGCCCATGATGCCGGACGACTCCTCTTCATACGAAAGAGAAGAATCGGAAAGTCGTAGGCGTTCGAGCGACTGACGAAGGAGCATGAGATCGTCCTGACTTTCAGGATAAACGCTCGCCCAAATGACCGGTGTCGGCAAGCGATATCCGTGGAGAGGTTCCGCGGGGTTACGGGCCGACACCACCGTGTCTCCGACCGATGCGATCCCCGGCTTCTTGATACCAGTCACAATATATCCTATCTCTCCTTCTGATAAACGCTCTCTTTGCCGCTCTTCAGGGGAAAGAATGCCTACTTCCTGCGCTATGAAATCGGCCTGCGCGGCATAGAGCCTGAGCGTGTCACCTTTCGTGATGGACCCGCCGAATACGCGCGCATAGATAATGACGCCACGATGGTCGGAATAACCGAAGTCGAAAACAAGCGCCTGAGCTCCGCTCCCGCTCGAACGCGGCGGCGGGACGCGACCAACGATCGCATCGAGCACAGCAGCAACGCCCGTCCCCGTCTTTCCTGACGCCGGAAGAACATCGCTCTCGGGGCAACCAAGGAGCCGCGCGAGTTCCGTAGTTATTTCCGCAACGCGCGCATTCGGCGCATCGACTTTTGATACGACAGGAATGATAACGAGCCCGAGTTGTTTGGCGACGGAAAGCACCGAGAGTGTCTGCGCTTCGACACCCTGCGTCGAGTCGACGAGTAATACGACGCCCTCGACCGCGGTCAGCGCGCGCGAGACCTCATAAGAAAAATCGACGTGTCCGGGCGTATCGATGAGGTTCAGCACATATTCTTCACCCCCACTTTTCCATTGCATTCGCACGGGTTGCATTTTGATGGTAATACCGCGCTCACGTTCGAGGTCCATACGATCGAGCACCTGCGCCTGCATATGGCGCGGCTCGATGGTCCCCGTGAGCTCGAGCATACGGTCCGCAAGGGTGCTCTTACCGTGATCAATGTGCGCGATGATGCTGAAATTGCGTATATTCTTTGCCACGCGATGAAGTCTACCTTATTTCGTGTATTCCTGAAATTATCCCGATCGTTACGGTGGTTAGGGGAAACGGATCAGGAACGTGCACACGCTTCGTCCGAACGAGGACACAAAAAGGTCCCCGACCGACCTCCCTAACCTTATTGTTCCGCCGAGGTAACGAGCGTAATGCCCTCTTCTTTCGTCTTGCGCCACAATCGGGAATGTATCGCAGTGAACGTCTCGGAAAATTCCCTGCTTCCCAGCGCATAGTATGTCAATGCCGCGATCACGATGCCAACCGTGCCGCCAAGAAGGCCGAGCGAGAAGATGGACACTGTCGTATCAGTCGTGATGAAGGTGCCGAATACCGCAAGTGCCCCGTATGCACCGAGTGCTGCGAGGCACGACGCGAGAACGCTGTCCACCACCGCTCGCCAGATCTGTGCGAGGAACCCCGGAAAGCGGCGCTCAAAGTGGAGTGTCAGTACAAGGGTGCCGATGATCGATACGAGCGCGTATGAGAATGCGAGCGCCAGCACGGAGCTTCCCGGTATATCCTGCACGCGCAATGACCGCTCGACTTCTCGCAGCAGCGCATCGTTGTTTAGGACATGCAGCGAAACGAAGCCGAGTGCGAGCGTTCCGAGCGCAACGCCGGCCGATACGATGAGAGGTACGAACGTACGTCCTGCGGCGTAGTACCCGCGAACCAAAAGAAGCGTAAGTCCTTGTGCCACGAGCGAGAATGAGAGGAGCGCGAACGCGGCGGCGGTGAGGCGCGTATCGGTCCAGTCGAACGCTCCGGAACCCAAAATGACGCGCACGATGTACGCTCGTAGGATCAGAATGAGCGCGCTCGCGGGAACCGACCAGAAAAACACATATCGAGCGGCGATGGCCACGTGCGATATAAATTCCTCACGATGACCTCTGGAGAGGGCCGCCGCAAGCGTCGGGAATGCGGCTACTGAGTACGAGGCGCCGATGATAGCAAGCGGTACCGCCTGCAGGTTGTAGGCGAACATGAACACCGCGATAGAGCCCGAGGTGAGCGTCGCTGCCAGTGCGGTAAGTCCGAGGAAGGTCAGTTGACTCATTGAAAGCGCGAGTGCGCGCGGGAGCGATACAAAAGCAGTGCGCATGAGCGCGCGAGGATCCCGCAGACGCGGGATCCTCGCGAAATAGCCGTCCGAAAGCACCGATGGGAATTGAATGGCAGCGTGCATGAGCGCGCCGAATACAACGCCCCACGCGAGACCCGCTATTCCCCACTTCGGATAGAGGAACACCACTCCCGCTATGATGCCCAGGTTGTACAGGAGCGGTGAGAGCGCGTATATGGCGTAGCGTTGGCGTACCTGCGTAATGGCCGCCAAGATGTTCGAAAACCCGAGGAAAATAGGCTGGAGAAGGAGGATCCGCGTGATGAGCACGAGGTTCGAGAAATGCGCACCGCCGTATTCCGGGAATAACAGGGACAGGATGAACGGCGCGAGAAGCGCCGCCGCCGCCGACACGAGGATCGCGAGCACCGAGAAACCGACGATGATGGTATCGATGTAGTCCTTCTGTTCCTCAGATGTCCGTTTCGTCAATTCGGGAATGAGCATGTATACCGACACGAGCGCGCCCGTCGCAACGAATATAAGGTCAGGTATACGGAAACCGGCGTAATAGATGTCGAGCGTGGCCGATGCCCCGAACGAATGTGCAAGAAGTCGATCGCGTACGAGCGCAAGCAAAGACGAAAGCAGCGCACATACAGCGAGCACATATGCTGCCGCGTGCAGTCCGCGCACTTCGGCAGAAAGAAAACGTAGGGCGCGATCCGTAAATGCCGAGATCATACAACGAGTGGACCGTCGACTCTTGGACGGTTTTCCGGGATGGTTTCAATGGTGTTCATAAAGCGGGCGTCGATGTCGCGTCGACTACGGCAGGTTTACCTGTTTGCAGATTCAACATGATCTTTGCGAGCGTTTCGCTGTTCGGCCTGAGTTGTGATGCCTTCCGCAATGCGACGAGCGCATCCTGCGATCTGCCAAGCTTGTCATAAGAAAGTCCGAGCATGTAGAGCGACTGCGCATCTTCAAGTAATGCGACCGACCGCTCGAGCGCTTGTGTCGCAAGATCGTACGAACCGGCTGCGTAGAGGATGGCGCCGAGATTATACCAGCTCAGCGGCTCTTCGTGCGCGATGTTGGCCGCCACTTCAGCATCGTAGACAGCCGCCGGGTATTCATTCTTACGCGCTTCTGCCAAAGAACGCAAGAAGTAGGCTGCGGCGAGATCGGGCTTAAGCGCGATCGCCTCATCCGCATATTTCTTGGCACTCGTGAAATGCTTCTGCGCGAAGGCGATCTCTGCGAGTCGTAGATGCGGCTGCGGATCGGCGGGATTAGCTGTTATTGCCTTTTGGTATGCCTCTGTTGCGTTCTTATATCCGTCCACAACGCCCGCACCGCCCATACTCTGATAGAGTCCGGCAAGCGATAACCAGTTTTGGTAGTCCGAACTGTCGATCCGCACCGCAGAGAGCCCGTGTCGAATTGTTGACTCGAGGATGGCGCTGAACCTCGCTGTTGTTGCCGTATCAGTGGTCGGTGACGAAGCAAGGCGCTGTAATTCAAAAAGGCCGAGCTGCACGGCTGCACGGTGACCGCGATCGTTATTCGGAGACACGAGCAATGCGTTTTGTATGAGACGCAGTGCGTGATCCGCATTACTGCTCGCGACATAGACGGCTATGCTGCGATTCACGAGCAGATCCGAAACGGTGGCCCGTAGGGAGAGTACTGAGGCGCCAACAAAGACGATCGCAAGCACGCCAATGGCGGTGGTCCCAACGGTCGAGCGCCATGTGGCCAGGGTCTGTAGGGTTATCAAGCGACGAGGCGAAGGATCGGCTACCGCGAGCACACCAAAAAGAAGGAAGGTGAGCGCGGAAAGGCCCGTATTCGGCACATTCAATATATGGAACGCCACGAGATAGAGACCGCCGACAAAGAGGACGGCCAGAAGCGGACGCTCTGGCGTTTGCCGTAGGCTACCTATGAATCGAGTGGCTGCGGAGAAAAGTGCGCCAAGAAGCGCGAGCCATGAAAGTAGCCCGAGCAAGCCTACGGTCACGATCGCGGTCGGTATAAATCCTACGCCGGAGTTGAAGTCAACGTTCCAAAAAGCGGTGGCGCTGACGTCCGCGGGTTTATTGATACTCCACTCGCGCGCGAACGAATTCGGGCCCGAGCCGAAGACAAGCGGACGCACATTGGCCAATACCTTACGCCCCACGATGAACGTTCCGCTCCATGAGGGCCGGACTTCCGTCTGCACCGTCTGCAGCCGTGCCGGCATGCGGTCGTGAATGAACGCCGCTTCGTATCCCGCAACGATCAATATGAGACCAATAGCAAGAAGAACGATCGCATGGGTATGCGGTCGGGTATCATGGTGGACTTCGCGCGCGGAGGTGAGCCATTTGTAGCAGCCGAAGAGCAAAAGAACGATCCCGAGTATGTACCAGACGTCTTGCATATCCAAAATAAAAAGGAGGAGTGCTGATACCGCGCCAAGTGAACGCAGCGCATATATCCACGGTGATGGCAGAAGACGCGAATTCCATAATCCAACGGCGAGTAATACAAAGAGGCCGCAGGCTATGCCAAGCTCATGCCATGAGCCGAATATGCTTGTCGCACTGCCATTCATCACACCGAGTGTGAACGACGGAATAATGAGATGTGTTATCTGAGCGAGGACCAATACGAGACCCCCGACGACGACGGCGCGAATGAACGCCGTCGCGGCTTCCGATGTGTTCTTATATGCGACCGCCGTCAGGGTTATGAGCGCAAATAAAAGCGTCATCATTACGACAGTATCCTGTTCACCTGTACCGCTTACGAACGACGAGCCCTTATGGCCTGACACCAGCGCTGAAATGAGATACACGGTCGGCAAGAGTGCTGACGCAAAAAGAATGCGGCTGTTCGGTAGCGCGTGTGAACGTCGCATGTAGTATGACCACGCCCATGCACACGTCGAGATGAGAACGGCGATCGATACAAGCAGTACTTTCGACTGGGCGGGGGTTGCCCACGATACGGGGACGACGAAGAAGGGCAAGAAGGCGGTAAGCGCGATCATACACCAGCGCAAGACTGCGTCGCCTATCGCCGTGCGGGATCCCATTCGCTCAATGTATCACACGAGAAAAAAGACCGTTCGGGCTCTATGGTGAGACTCAAAAATGAAGAGAGCGTCCTTTCAGACACTCTCTTCATGTTCTGCGTAATAGTCGCTTCGCTCCTTTTACTTGCTTGGCCCGAATGCGAAAGCGAGCAACGCTTTCGCATTGCTCGCTTTCACTGCGTAATGAGCCGGATTCTGTACCGACAAGTCGGTGGCAGCCATGTATCTGGGATGAATGTTGCCATTCACCTCGAGCGGTTCTTCACCTTTCGATGACACGACCTTGCACGCAGGTAGGATTTTTGCCGTTGCACTCCCGACGTTTCCGTCGGGACTGATCCTTGCGGATCCCCTTGCCTCTCGGCTTGGGCGTCTCTGTTCGCATCCCTGGGATTACCCCGGCGGGCGTTACCCGCTACCGTGCTCCACCTCTCTTGCGAAACGTGGGCGTGTCCGGACTTTCCTCCCCTCGATTACTCTCGGGGCGGCTGCCTAACGCAGGCTAATATTATAACAAATATTGACTAACTTGACAAGAAAGCATAAGGTCTTGTGAGGCCAACTGGAGGATGCGCAATGATCAGATTGCGGCACTTTCACGATTTCAAGCACATACTCGATGATGAGATGCCTTTTCCGGCGGTGAATCTCATGCTGAAGACGGCGGTGCAGATGACGGTCAGACGTTCGCGAGAAAAGAAGGGATTCACCGGGCCTATAGTCGACATCGACGTCCGGCTCGTGGCCGAGCAGTCAGTTCCAAATATATATCCTGAGATGTTCATCGCAGATAACTGCGCAATCAGTGTCCGGACTTTCTCGCACAAACGACCCACGATCGAAATGTGGCAGCTCGAATGACGCCCGACGAACAAAGAAAGAGCCCGACGGCCTTTCGGTTCGTCGGGCTCTTTCTTTTTATGTCGTGTGAAAAGCCGGAAAATGCTGCCGGATGCTAGGCGCGGAGAATGCGGCATCCGAGCCGTACAAATCGTACGGTGAGGATGACGCAGAGGCTCCGCAACAACGCAGACGGTAGCATTTTATGGCTTTTAGATAATTTCGCACGTGCCTCCCGCGCATGCAAGCTCTTTCTTCTGCTCGGTTTCGTCGGTGCGCTCG
>Ga0172380_10009646_pt1 | contig 10247 bp, 8 predicted proteins | sample Leawe162metaG_FD_119747 | JGI IMG/M metagenome (GOLD analysis project Ga0172380, IMG submission 119747) | Leachate microbial communities from a municipal landfill in Southern Ontario, Canada - Leachate well 162 metaG | ecosystem: Engineered > Solid waste > Landfill > Unclassified | place...
CCTCGGCTGTCATAATCTGAGCATAGACAGTCCATGAAGGGAGTTCCCCATTCTGAATGCTGTGGTGCAGGTCTCGCGTGGCGTGATCGGGGTCCGTTCCTTTCAGTGCTTCAGCCTCTTGGCGAGTCAGGCTCTTCACCTTTTGATCTGAAAGCATATGGATCTTAACCCACCAGTATTCGCCTTTGGCGTTATACCACATAAAGGCGTGTCCACCAAAGCCATGGTTATGACGGTAGCTGAATGGCGTGCCCCGGTCCGAAAAAAGAATTATTACCTGATGTATGGATTCCGGTGTCAGCGAAAGAAAGTCCCAGAACATATCCGGGTCTTTGAGGTTGGTTACGGGGTGCCGTTTCTGCGTATGGATAAAATCGGGGAACTTAATAGCGTCGCGGATAAAAAACACCGGTGTATTGTTTCCAACGAAATCGTAGTTACCTTCATCCGTATAAAACTTGACGGCAAACCCGCGCGGATCCCGCTCTGAATCGGCAGATCCCCGTTCTCCTCCTACTTGCGAAAAACGTGCAAAGACATCCGTCCGTTTTCCCACTGTGGACAGAAAGTCCGCGCCTGTGTATTGAGTGACATCATGGGTTACTTCAAAGTAGCCATGCGCTCCGGCACCTTTGGCATGAACCACGCGCTCAGGGATTCGTTCACGGTCGAAATGAGCGAGCTTGTCCAGCAAGTGAACATCTTGCAGAAGAGTCTGACCGTGCTTCCCTGCGGTTATGGAGCTAAGGTCATTATCAACCGGAGCTCCTTGAGTTGTTGTGAGTCTATTTATAGTCATATGTATTCCTTTACCCTACTTAAGTGCCATCAGAGAATCAACTCGTCAGGAAAGCCAATAAGTCAGCATTCAGCTGGTTCTTGTGTGTATCCACCAAGCCATGAGGTGCTCCCTTGTAAATCTTCAAGGTAGCGTTCCTGACCAGTTTTGACGACAATAGAGCCGAGGCACCTATGGGTACTATCTGGTCGTCGTCACCGTGAACGATTAGAGTCGGCACATCAAACTTCTTCAAGTCCTCTGTGAAGTCGGTCTCCGAAAACGCCTGAATACAGTCGAATGTATTCTTATGACCAGCCCGCATACCTTGGAGCCAGAAGGAGTCCATCATTCCTTGCGAGACCTTCGCGCCGGGTCTGTTTGCCCCAAAAAAAGGTCCGCTGGCGAGATCCTTATAAAATTGTGACCGATCCGCGATGCAAGCGTGTCTGATTTTTTCGAATGCATCCAGCAGTAAGCCACTGGGGTTTGACTCTGTTTTTAGCATCAACGGGGGGACGGCGGAAATTAGCGCGGCCTTAGACACCCGTTTCGTTCCATGCCTGCCAATATACCGGGCAACTTCTCCACCACCAGCAGAGAAACCGATTAAGACAGCGTTTTTTAGCTCGAGGGCTTCGATCAAGTCTGAGAGGTCATCAGCATAAGTGTCCATATCGTTGCCATTCCATGGCTGGTCTGATCTGCCATGACCACGGCGGTCGTGGGCAATGCAACGATAGCCTTTGGACGCGAAGAACCCCCTTTGGGATTCCCAGCTATCCGGACTAAGAGGCCAGCCGGGGCTGAATAGCACCGGTTGCCCTGCACCCCAGTCTTTGTAGTAGATTTGGGTGTGATCACGTGTCGTTAACATACTCATATTCTGTATCCTTTTTAGCTTTTTAGCTTCAATTTTGTGTTACTTTAGGTTTTGCATTCTTGTCAGCCAACTCGCGATTTTAATAAAAGAACGTGAGCTATTTGATCTTGATGCGAAGCACTACCAAACGAACGATGATAGGCTTATCTATGTAGTACGAAACCATGAACACACTGTACGCCTCACAGAGGCGAAAGCATAAAAAACAGAAGGATAAACTTATTAGTCAGGTGATTGTCACTCACCGGTGGAGAGTTTCAGGGACGACTAAAAGAAAGCCGCCTCACGATACTCGCCGAACTCGTTCTTGAACAGTTGCATCATCTCACCCAAGGTGACGTAGTTATGAGCGCATTCGATGAGGGTTTCCATTGTATTTTCCTCAGACCGGGCGCACTCTGCCAATCTGGCAAGGGAACGTCTAACAGCTTCCGGTGAACGTTTGCGGCGCACTTCCCGTAGATTCGCCACCTGCCGGTCGCCAACTTCTGCGGCTATCTTCAGGATCGGGATATCCACTTGCTCATTCTTCTCAATGTAATCATTGACTCCTACAATGACCCGCTTGCCGCTTTCGAGTTCCATCTGATGGCGGTATGCGGCATGGGCGATTTCACGTTGGAAGAATCCTGTTTCAATGCCTGCCACCACTCCGCCCATTTCGTCTATCTTATCGAAATACTGTTCGGCTTCCGCTTCCATCCGGTCAGTCATCTCTTCGATAAAGTAAGAGCCGCCGAGGGGGTCAATCACATTGGTAACACCGGTCTCCCGTGCGATAATTTGCTGGGTGCGGAGGGCGATCTTGACTGCCTTATCTGATGGTAAGGCAAGCGTCTCATCCATAGAGTTTGTATGGAGCGATTGCGTCCCGCCAAGTACACCGGCAAGGGCTTCAATCGCTGTACGGACGATGTTGTTCTCCGGCTGTTGAGCGGTCAGACTGCATCCTGCTGTTTGGGTATGGAAACGAAGGAGCATGCTACGTTCTTGGGTTGCACCGTACTTGTCCCGCATTCTGCGAGCCCATATACGCCGTGCGGCACGGTACTTGCAGATCTCTTCAAAGAAATCAATATGCGCGTTGAAGAAGAATGAGAGGCGGGGAGCGAAGTCATCAATTTTTAACCCGCGTTCCAGTGATGCTTCCACATAGGCTAAACCATCGGCTAAGGTGAACGCCAACTCCTGCACCGCTGTTGAACCGGCTTCGCGGATATGGTAGCCGGAGATAGAGACCGGGTTCCACTCAGGCATCTCCTTAGCACCGAACTCGATGGTATCCACCACCAACCGCATAGACGGTTTGGGAGGGAAGATGTACTCTTTCTGGGCGATGTACTCCTTGAGGATATCGTTTTGAGTGGTACCCCTTAGCTTCTTACGGTCTGCCCCTTGCTTTTCCGCCGCGGCAATATAGAACGCCCACATTATGGCGGCAGGGCTATTGATGGTCATCGAGGTAGAGACCTTTTCGAGCTCGATACCGTCAAACAAGGTTTCCATATCGCGCAATGAGGAGATCGCCACACCACACTTTCCCACTTCCCCTTCAGCCCAATCCGAATCGGAATCGTACCCCATCAGGGTAGGCATATCGAAGGCGACAGACAGACCGGTCTGCCCAGCTTCCAAGAGGAATTTATACCGTTGGTTGGTATCTTCCGGTGTGGCAAACCCGCTGAACATCCGCATCGTCCAAAGCCGTCCCCGGTAACCGGTAGGATGAATGCCGCGCGTGTAAGGGAACTGCCCCGGATAGCCTAACTTCTCTGACGGATCCCAACCTTCGTGGTCGTTCCAGCTGACGAGTGGTAGTACCGGTGCGGAGGAGACAGTGGTGAACAGGGCATCGGAGCGGAGTTTACCCTTCGCGCTTTCTGCTTTCCACCGTTCGAATTCTTTTTTGGATTTGTCGCTCATATATGCCTCAGTTTGTTTTTGTTTTCAGTTGCTCAAGACGGTTAAAAAAGCCGTTCACCAGTGAATGCACTGCGGTACGCACGGGATAGCCTTCCTGTGCGGCATACAGCTTGACATCCCCTATGGGGATATAATTCCAGATGTTCTTTACCACAGCTTTTTCGACCATCCGTTTGATACGGGTCTGCCTCTGCTCCAACCGTCGCGCTGTAATCCGGTCGGTGGCGGTTGCCCAGTACTGTTCCAACCATTGGACAACTTCCGCTGTCCCTTCGCCGGTACGTGCCTCAGTGGGGATGATCTGTGTCAACCGGACGTGATCCCGCAGTTCAATTGAAGATTGCAGGTCTTGGATAAAGCGGTCGGCACCCCGCATATCTTTCTTATTGACCACGAACAGGTCGGCAATTTCCATCAGTCCCGCTTTAATTGCCTGTATGCCGTCACCGGACGAGGGCTCAAGAACCACAATCACGCAGTCACAGGCGGACATAATATCCACTTCTGTCTGTCCCACGCCGACTGTTTCTATGATAATACGTTCAAAACCGAAACAGTCGAACAGGTCAGCGGCATCTTCGGCGTTAGCGGTCAACCCGCCGGACATCCCCCGCGATGCAAGGCTTCGGATAAACACCCCCTCATCACCTGCCAGCTCGACCATCCGAACCCTATCACCAAGGACCGCGCCACCGGTAAAGGGGGAGGAGGGATCAACGGCTATGACCCCGACTGTTTTATCCAACCGCCTGATGTGAAGGACTATCTGGTTTATCAGACTACTTTTTCCTGCCCCTAAAGGACCGGTTATCCCGATACGAAAGCCTGTACCGATCGGTTGCGCATCCTCAATTTGTGGGAGCGGCTCCGATGGTTCGAGGTGATCCAACCCGGTTAGTAACCGTGAAAGGGCACGTTTTTTACTATGATCCATGTATCTATTTATTTGCTTGGTTGCTGTTGAGTGGGTACCCGGTATGCAAGACAGAGAATAATACCCACAATTCAATAATATAACAGAGAATCGGTGGTTCTGCAATCAAAATAGATAGGTAATCAACCGCATACGGTTTATAGGGAGTTAAACCCTAACAGCTTTGCCTATTCATGAACATCTGCTAATAAATGTGATGGATATACACCTAACCGGTAGTTAATTGCAGAAACCGAAGGCTTATGACCGCTAAAATTGTTCCTTTCTTCAAAATAGCGTATATTATTCTGTTACGCTCTAACTGTGTTCTCACAGTATGGAGGAGAGATTGGTTCTGACCATCAGGAGAACGAAGAACGGCAACTGTCAGGGTACGTGACATCACAATTAGCTTAGTACTGCTTGCTGTGATGGTTGTTTGGGGTGGAGCATTTATCGCGGTGAAGGTGGCAATACGCCATATTTCGCCGTATCAGTTCATATTAGCGAGGTTTATTCCTTCGCTGATACTGCTCATCCCTATTATTCTATGGCAGTATCGTAACAACTTAGCCTTCCTGAATTTATGGAAGACATTGTCCCGTGCCGAGCGATGGAAACTTATCTTGGCAGGCTTTCTGGTGGTTCCGGGATACCATATCAGTATCAACTACGGAGCTACGTTGATTCCGGCGGGTTGGACGGGATTGGTCATTGCCAGTAACCCCGCGTGTATTGCCATACTTGCGGCGTTGACACTCGGCGAAAAGATACCACTGAGGCGATGGATAGGAATCGGTGTGGCGTTAGCCGGGCTGGTGTTTATCATAGCGAATCAGTCGGTCATCGGGAGTGGTGGCGACGAGCTGACAATCGGACAGAAGGCGTTGGGGGTGGTTATCACCTTTGGTGGGGTGATCAGCTGGGGTGGGTTCACGGTACTTTCTAAGAAATTGGTGCAGAACAGCGCTCCGTTGGTATTACTTCTCTGGGTGCTGGCTATCGGAACAGCGATTGCGCTTCCGGGGATTGATCCCCAACTGCCACAGAAGATGATAGATGCTCCTCAAGAACTGTGGTGGGCAGTACTGTTTGTGTCTGCCGGTTCTACAGTATTCGGTTTTACGGTCTGGTTCAGGGTGCTTCAGCTGTGGCAAGCGTCACGGGCGGGGGTGTTCATATACTTCGGACCAATGGTTGCCCTGTTTGGGGGCTGGTGGCTCTTGGATGAGCCGATGGGAATTGCTACCATAATCGGAGCCGCGACAGTGATCTGCGGTGTGGTTATTGCAACTATCCCTCTGAAAAATAAAAACAAAACCGCATGATTAGGGTGCACTAAGCACCGTTCATGCAATTCATGGTAATGAAGGATAGGGCAGTTTGCCCCTCTTTCGATAGGAAAACAAATGAAGACGATTATTACTATTCTGCTATTAACCGCTATAGCCGTTTGCCTTGGCTTTATCGGTTGTCAGATGGGGAATAGGACATACATACTATCCACTGGCGTTCAGCCGGGGAGCCACGATTTTACTGAAGTCGGTAAAGAGATCGGTGCCCTGTTAAACGGTGACGAAATTGTCAAGATGGAAGTTGTTAGCGGTGAAGGAACCGGTTCGCACAGCAATCGCGATTACCTGCTAAAGGGTAAAGCGGATTTTGCTTTGATGAGCAGTGATGCCGGCTCGCACCCTGACATAGCAGTGGTTCTGCCATTATACCCTATGGTGCTTTACATAGTCCATCCGGCAACCATAGAAGCCACTACTCTATCGGAATTGGTCAAGGGACGACGCATCGGTGTGGGGCCCGAGGGGAGTTCTACAGCACGGATAGCACATCTGCTGTTCGAGCATTTTGATATTGACACCCAAAAATGCACAATAGTATATAACACTTTTGAGCAGGCACAACCCGGCAAGGATATAGATGTTGCCTTCTTGCTAACAGGTTACAACAGCCCCGTTATGAGAACAATTTTAGCGCACAACGGCTTGAAACTGTTTAGTTTTGATGCTGTTGAGCGTTATCACTTTGGATCCACCATTGAGGGATTTTGCCTTGCCTATCCCTATGCCCAACCGTTCACAATTCCCATAGCGAGCTACAGCGGAGTACCGGATAAACCGGTGATGACCATTTCATTGGATGCTACCCTGTATGCCCGTCGGAGCGTAAGTGCGCATTTAGTTTATAAGATCGTTGACCATCTGTTAGGCAACCGTCGGGAGCTTTCTGAACGGAACCCACTGTTCCGCAATATGTCGGATAGCTACCTGCGTCAAAGCGATGCCTACCGTTACCATGAGGGGACACGCCGCTATATAGACCGTAACTTCCCCGCACTGTTAGAACGGTTCAGCCTCTGGATCTGGCTGATCGGGATCACGGTACTAATTGTATTGATTATAATGTACGCCCGTCGCCGCAACAATCTTCAGCGACAGAAAGAGCGGATTGAAACCCTATATAGCAAAGCACTGTTGTTTGAGGAGCAGATTGCCGAGTATCGGTTCCCTGAAGAGTGTGACTTGGCTATCAAAGCGGTTCACGACTATAAACGTAGTGCATTGCGCCAGTTAGCCTTGGAAGAGTTAGCACCGGATAATAACTTCCTGATTTTTATGGAGTTGTTGGAAGATATAGTCAACGATATCCGCGGGAAACGCGAGTCCTTGCGCCGGGCTCCACATTCCACGCATGAGCAATAGTAGAGCCGAGCAGTTATCCGTACTACCCTTTGAACAGATAGACGATTGGAATCAGGTGATCCGGCAACGGTTTCTTGCTACAGCCGCCATTGCTAAAACGGTCAACTTCCGTGCAATTGCCTTCGGGGACTTGGAGCTACTGTTCAAGTTGTATGACGTGCTCTGCTTTGATAATCTGTTCAAGCGGACTATGGCAGGGAAAGTCAGTTTTAGCTTCAGCCCCAGAATGACCAGTGCCGGGGCGAAGGTGATGGTCTTCAAGAACGGTCTGTACCGGCTGACGGTCTCATCGCATCTGCTGTATCAGGGGTTCAAGGAAAATGCTCCTCCGGTGACTGTCAACGGGGTGGTTTGCACAGACAGATTGGCAGTCTTGCAACGGCTGGTGGAGCATGAGATGATCCATCTGTACGAGTTTTCACTGTTCGGCAACTCCAGTTGTAAGCAGAAACGATTCAAAGAGATCGCTCTCGCCAAGTTTGGTCATCCGGAGACGACACACCGGCTGGTTACAGTCCGGCAACGTGCCTTAACCGAGTTGAATATGCGGATCGGCGATAAGGTGACATTTGAGTTCGACGGAAAGCAGGTGTCTGGTTTTATCAATCGTATCACCAAGAGGGCTACGGTGCTGGTGCTACACCCCAAGGGAACATTGCGGGACAGGCAGGGGAACCGCTACCGGCGGTATTACGTGCCGCTCAGAGACCTTACGAAACAGGCTTAACCACAACCTTCAGTACAAATGGGAACAAAGACAATGACAAGACAGGTTACATTCGGTAGCATTCTTATCGCTATCATACTGCTTTCGTTCACACGGGGCTTAAACAGTGCCGATAGTGATATAGTGCAATATGTCGGCGAGGCTTTGGTGCAGGTGGCGAACATCACCCCGGAAGAGGCACAGCGGCAAGCCTTCGATAAGGCGCGTAGTAATGCTCTGTCACAAGCCGGTGTTGAAGTGGTTGGCGTGACCAGCAGTAGCAAACGTGAAGACGCTCATCAGAACTACGATAACTTTATGCAGTTCACCACTACGCAAACCCGCGGGTTGATTGTCAAAGTGGATACGTTGCAGAATGAACTTAAGCACCGTTCGGTTGGTGGAAGCTCTGTATTGGTCTGTGAGGTCAAGATTCGTGCCCATATCAAGATGCAGACGTACAAACCCGATCCCGGCTTTAACCTTGAAATGAACCTCAATCAGAAGACTTTCCGTGAAGGGGAGAAGATGGTGTTGACCCTGATGAGCAAACGTGACTGCTACCTTACGATCTTCAATCTCTACTCCAACGACTCGCTCACGGTTCTGATTCCCAGTGTAGTGCAGTCCAACAACGCGCTCTCTGCCGGGAAGAAAACCCAGTACCCGCCGGAGGGGGCATTCTGGGAACTGCCGGTTGGGTTGGTAGAAGGGGTTACTCAGGACGAGGAAGCCATTGTAGCGGTAGCCACCCGCAAGAATATCCCGTTCCCGGAGCTGGATGCGGTGAACCGTCAGGGCTTGCTTGCCCGTGCCGACGCTCAAGGTGCTATGGCTCGCTGGCTGGCGGAAATCCCCGCAAGCGAGCGGACTCAGGCATTCGCGACTTATAGGATTGTGAAGTAATAACTCGTGCTGTCAAGCGAAGTCAGTCTCCCGACTGATGTCGGTAGTTGACGGACGATTAATATCTCGCATCAAGAAAGCTTATAAAGGACGCATTATGTACAATCTCTACCAAAAAGACTCAAATGGTCTGTACATCCTGAGACATAAAGTTTACTTAGCCGGCTATCTAAATGGTATCATTCCTAACGTACTCATCCGCAAGTACGCTAACAGCTTACCTAAAGCGGATCCAACAGAAAAGGAACCTTGGCAATGGTATTTAAAATTCCCGGAAGATTTGAAGTTTTTACCAAAGCAACTGGACTACTTGGCAAAAGTTGAAAATCCTGCAGTGGTGATAGATATTAAACCCGGACAAGGAGAGCTTTGGCTGAGTGAACTGATGAATGTCTGGGGGTGGACGGATGATGCATGGACCCCGATAATGTATCACCTTCGTCCATTGGTGCTTGGTGACAAACCACGGCAAGTGGATAAAAACGTACCCGTTCCTCAATTCCAGGGGGAGAATCGTGAGGGTGACATTTTTTACTTTAGTTACCTTAGGGGGACGATAAAAAACGGAGCACTAATTAATCCAGATAATCCGAGGGCTGCTTGGGGGTGGCCGGGAAAGAGCTCCACCAACTCAGTGAGTCTCCTACCCGACGTGCTCGATTTCTTCTACGAGCAAGCCAAACGGGTTCAGGCAGAAAAAGAGAACTATGTTTTTCGACCGTGAGTAATCCAGATAGATGGGTATTCTGAGGCAATGATCCCAATCCTAATCCTCTTCCTCCCCGCCCTCTGCTGGTGGTGCCTGACTATTGCTCTCACGATAGGGGTAATGCGGGTAAGGCGCAGTGCGAAGCGGTTACCGGATCGGGGTGATAAGCCACAGGTGACCGTGCTGGTTTCTGCGCGGAATGAGGAGGCGGTAATAGAACGTCTGTTGACCGCCTTAGTGTCGCAAGATTACCCGCCGAACAGGGTCGAGTACATCATCATAGATGACCACTCCACCGACCGTACCGCCGCTATCGTTTCCGAATTTACCCTCAGTCATCCCGCTATCAGGCTACTTTCCGCGCCGTCCGAACCTGCCGGGTACGCCCCCAAGAAACGGGCACTTCTGCACGGTATCAACTCCAGTCAGAGCGATATCATCATCACAACCGACGCTGATTGTATCCCCCCATCAGGCTGGGTTTCGGCTATAGTGAACCACTTCACGGATAACGTCTCAGCCGTTGTCGGTTGGTCTCCTCTCAACGGTTCCGGCTTGATCCGGTTCGACGGGTTCATCAACGGTGTGGTGTCAGCCGGCACTATCGGGCTCGGCTATCCTGTGACCGCGGTAGGGCGTAACTTTGCCTTCCGTCGGACGGCATTCGAAGTGGTTGGAGGGTATGGTGATACGATCACGGGTGCATCGGGGGACG
>Ga0172380_10009647_pt1 | contig 10246 bp, 11 predicted proteins | sample Leawe162metaG_FD_119747 | JGI IMG/M metagenome (GOLD analysis project Ga0172380, IMG submission 119747) | Leachate microbial communities from a municipal landfill in Southern Ontario, Canada - Leachate well 162 metaG | ecosystem: Engineered > Solid waste > Landfill > Unclassified | place...
CCGGCGGACGCCGGGGTGACGGAGTTTTGGCGTCAGCAGCAGCCCGTCTTCGGGTTGCAGCAGCTGCCGGCCTTGATGTGCGGCTTGTCGGCGGTATCGAGCTTCAAATCCAGTTTCTGCGCCAGCTGTACCCGCGACGGATACATGCCTGTAGAAACGATATGACCGTCGACGGCAAGAATCGGCAGACGGTCCATGCCCGCCTCCATCTCCTTCAACACCGCCGGGTTGGCGGCGAAGGCCTGCGGTTCCTGGCCGAGGTTGTGGCGGGCGACGGCAATGCCGTGCGTCTCGACCCATTGCAGATCGGCGGCAAACTGCGCCAGCACCGGGTCAACCTCGACACCGCAAACGCCGGTGGAACAGCACATGGCAGGGTCAAACACTTCGAGTTTTTTCATGGTTTTCACCTCATCGATAGACGGCGAGCAGCAGCCGCGATCCATCTGGATCGGCGGACAGGGCACATCGCCGTAAGAACAGAATACACAGCAATCTCCAGGCTTCGGCTTGAGCAGGGTTTTGCACTGCACGCACTCGTAGAACCACTGGCAGGCATCGGTCGGCATGGTTTCGGTCCTGCTGAACCCGCAGACCGGGCAGGTCAGTGTGGAGGCGAGTGCGGGTGTCATTTGAGCCAGCCGGCTATCTCGTCCTTACTGGGGATATGGCCCGAGGATTTCACCTCTTCGTCGATCACCAGCGCCGGCGTGCTCATGACCGGGTAGGCCATGATCTTCTCCATCTCGCGCACGTGTTCAAACTCGGCGGTGATGCCGAGTTCGGCGACGACTTCGCGCGTCAGTTGTTCGAGGCGCTGGCACTTGGCGCAGCCCGTACCGAGGATCTTGATCAACATGTCGCTTTCCTTTCGATGAAATGCAGGGCGGTGAACAGCAGCCCGACGAAGCCGCCAACCACCAGCAGCAGAAACACGATGGGCGTGCCATCGACCCAGGCGCCGTAGGTCAAGCCGGCGGCGGTGGAGAACAGCGCGACGAGGCCGACGTAGGTCCAGGCCTTGAGCTTGCCGATGATGGCCGAGGTAATCAGGATGCTCTGCAGCGACAGCTCCGGGTCGGCCATCAGGTAGGCGATCAGCGGGCCGGGGTGCATGCCGAGCGAGAGGAACATCTTGGCAATCGGCACTTCGACCAGCGTCGGGAAATACATGAAGACGCCGAAGACGACGCCGGCGAGATTGGCGAGCAACGTGTTGCTGCCGGCGACCAGCTGGATCCACTCCGGCTGGATGAAGAGGCGGATGACGCCGACGATGAACACGCCCACCACCAGCAGCGGGAAGATCATCTTCACGAAGCGCCAGGTCTCAGATAGCCATTGCTGCATGTCCCATGCGTCGAAGCGGCGCGCCTGCGGCAACAGCGCGAGACTGAGCAGTGGCACGGCGAGCGTGCGGCCGGTGAGCGTCAGCGTCAGCCCGCCATCGCTGACGCGCAGGCCGAAGGCGGCGAAGGCCAGGGTCAGCACCGTCAGTGTCAATGCCAGCCAGGTCAGGCCGGTGAAACGGGCATCGACCTGCCCGAGGCCGCGCCAGCCGGCCGCGCCAATGGCGAAAAGTAGTGCGATCAACAGCACCCCCTGCAGCGACAAGGCTTCCGCGCCGACGGCCTCGTTGGCCGGCACCCAGCGGTCGAGCAGCGCCTGTACGCTGGCCGCATCGGGCGCGGCGAGGGTGTGCTGCCAGAGCGGCGCGGTGAGCAGGTCGACCTTGAGCGTGCCGGCGATGAGCAAGGCGACCAGCGTACCGACGAAAAGAAGGGTGCGTCTGGGGACACGACCGTCTTCAGTGAAGGCGCGGGCATCGCCCTGCCGCGCCGCTTCGCTCTTGCGGAAAACGATGGCCATGATCATGCCGATGCCGATGCCGAAGGACAGCGCCAGCACGACGCGGGCAATGGCGATGTCGGCACCAAGGGCGACGCCGGTGTAGGACAGCGCGAGGATATTGGCGGCTGGTGCGAAGAAGAGAAAGGTAATGGCCGGGCCGAGACCCGCCCCTTTCTTGTAGATGCCGGCGAAGAGCGGCTGCACCGTGCAGGAGCACACCGCCAGCAGGCTGCCGGCGCCGGCAGCGGCCGGATAGGCCACCCACTTCGGCGCCTCCGGCCCGAGAAAGCGCGTGATCGAGGCCTGCGGCACCAGCGCCGAGAGCGCGCCGGCGATGAAGAAGGCCGGCACCAGGCAAAGCAGGACATGCGCCGCCAGATAGGAGGCCAGGCTGGCCAGCCCGCTCTGCACGGCAGCGATGACGAGGTCCATCAGGTACCTTCCTGCCTCTCGTACCAGCCCTTGGTCGAATTGACCATGCGCACCAACCAGAGCATCACCGGCACTTCGATCAACACACCGACAACGGTGGCCAGTGCGGCGCCGGAGTCGAAGCCATAGAGGACGATGGCGACGGCCACCGCCAGCTCAAAGAAGTTGGAAGCGCCGATCATGGTCGACGGCCCTGCGACATTGTGAGCAACGCGGAAGCGACGATTGAGCCAGTAGCCAAGGCCGGCGATGAACAGGCCCTGCAGCAGGATGGGCACGGCGAGCATGGCGATGATCAGCGGCTGGGCAGCGATGGCTTCGCCCTGAAAGGCGAAGAGCAACACCAGCGTGGCGAGTAGCGCCGACATCGTGAAGGGTGCGATGCGTGCAGCGGCCGACTGGAAAGCGGCCTCGCCGCCGGCCATGAAGTGCCAGCGCAAGCCCTGCGCGATGGCCAGCGGAATGACGATGTACATCACCACCGAGAGCAGCAGCGTGTCCCACGGTATCGGAATGGCCGAGACGCCGAGCAGGAAGGCGACGATGGGGGCGAAGGCGAAGACCATCACCAGATCGTTCAGCGCCACCTGCGAGATGGTGAAGTTGGCATCGCCCCGACACAGGTTGCTCCAGACGAAAACCATCGCCGTGCACGGTGCGGCGCCGAGCAGGATGAGGCCGGCGATGTAGCTGTCGAGCTGTTCGGCGGGGAGGTAGGGCGCAAAGACATGGCGGATGAACAGCCAGCCGAGCGCGGCCATCGTAAACGGCTTTACGGCCCAGTTGATGAACAGCGTGATGCCGATGCTGGCGCCCTGCTTCTTCACCTCGTGCAGCGAGTTGAAATCGATCTTCATCAGCATCGGGATAATCATCACCCAGATCAGCAGGCCGACCGGAATGTTGACCTGCGCCACTTCCATGCGGCCGATGGCCTGGAACAGGGACGGGGCAAGCTGACCGAGGGCGATGCCGGCGACGATGCAGATCACCACCCACAGACTCAGCCAGCGCTCGAAGAAGCCCATCGGGCTGCCGGCGATTTCCTTGGCGGCGCGTTCAGCGCGTTCGCATTGGGCGCTCATACTGCCGCCTCGTGAATCTGCTTCGCCGCAGCCTTGATTTCATCGGCCGACAGGGTTTCCAGCGACAGGGCGAGGAAGGCCTTGATACGTCGTTCCAGTTGCCCGTAGGCGACTTCGAAGGCTTCGCGCCGTGCTGCCAGCGGCTCGATGTGCGCCGGGTCGGGGATGCTCCAGTGCGCTGTCGTCGGGTGGCCCGGCCAGATCGGGCAGGCTTCGCCGGCCGCACTGGCGCAGACGGTGAAGATGAAATCGATCTGCGGCGCACCGGGCGCGGCAAATTCCTCCCACGATTTGCTCCTCGGAGTGTTTCCCTGCGGGAGTGGAATGCCGTGCTTTTCCAGCGTCTCCAGCGCCACCGGATTGACCTTGCCGCTCGGCTGGCTGCCCGCGGAGAAGGCCCGGATGCGGCCCGGGGTTTCCAGATTGCCAAGGTGGTTGAACAGCGCTTCGCCGAGGATCGAGCGGGCGGAGTTGCCGGTGCACAGCACCAGCACATTCAGGGTTTTTGTCGTCATGGTTTCAGGCAGATTTTCGTTTGGCGGGTAACGACGCCGGGGAACAATCGGCGCCGCCGCAACAGTTCTCACCGAGATAGGCGAGCAAGCCGTGCATCACCGAAAAATCGGCAACGCAATGAATGAAGCGGCCTTCCTGACGCGTACTGACCAGACCGGCGTTGGCCAGCGTCTTGAGGTGAAAGGAGAGCGTGGCCGGCGGCACACCAAGCGCCTCACCAATGGCCCCAACGGTCAGCCCGTCCGGGCCGGCTTCCACCAGCAGGCGCCAGGCGGCGAGGCGAGTTTCCTGCGCCAGCGCAGCGAGTTGTTCTACGACAGTTTTTGTTTCCATATTTCCAATTATATCGAACCATTTTACAAAGACAAGTTGTTGCCCCTGTCGCTACCCGCCCATTACCGCCGCTGACGGCAGCACAGCAAGCATCCGTCATCAACGGCATGGTAAATTTCGGGTCGGGAGAAAATCTTGTCGGAACACAAACTACGTTACGGGCTCTACCTCGGCGCCATCCAGCGCCACGAGCGGCAGATCAGCTTCGGAGCGCTGGCCGAGGCTGAGCGCAACACCAAGGTTCGGCCAAAACTGCGCGCAGTCGATCTGCATCGCCTGGTCACCCCTTACGTCACCGTCCGCTTCGCCGAACAATTATGGGCCGTGGTGCCGCTGGCACTGATGCTGATCGGCTTCCAGGCGCTGGCACTGCGCACCTCGCTGCTGGACTCGCAACAGATCGCCATCGGCATCTTCTCCGTCATCGTCGGATTGATGCTGTTCATGGAGGGGGTCAAGCTCGGGCTGATGCCCTTTGCCGAAAACATCGGGTTCACCATGCCGGGCAAGGTGCACCCCAGCGTTCTGCTGGGTTTCAGCATGCTGCTTGGCGCCGCTGCCACCTTTGCCGAACCGGCCATCGGCGCGCTGCAGGCTGCGGCCAGCGCCATTTCTCCGGAGCGCGCGCCGTGGCTGCGGCAGTTGCTCGGCCCCTACGCCTTCTGGCTGGTGCTGGCTATCGCCGGCGGCGTCGGCGCTGCGGTCACGCTGGGCATGTTGCGCACGATCTTCGGCTGGCAGATGAAGACGCTGGTGCAGATCATCGTGCCGCCCCTTCTGCTGCTCACCCTTTGGGCATCACAACAGCCCGAACTGGCTACCGTCATCGCGCTGGCCTGGGATTGCGGCGCCGTCACCACCGGCCCGGTCACGGTACCGCTGGTACTGGCCGTTGGCGTCGGCCTGGCGGCCTCGGTCGGACGCAGTGACAACCCGCTCTCGGGCTTCGGTGTCGTCACGCTGGCCTCGCTCTTCCCGGTGGCTGCCGTGCTCGGCGTGGCGATTTACCTTTCCAGCCAGGGCGCTACCGCCATGCTGCCGGTGACCCCCTCGGGAGACACCAGCTGGGCAACGCAAACACCCTTTGCCGAAATTCTCGGCGCACTGCGCGCCATCGTGCCGCTGGTGCTGCTGCTGGTGGTGGTGCAGACCCTGCTGCTGCGGCAGAAAATCCGCCAGAAAAACATCTTCGTTTACGGCATCCTCGTCGCGCTGACCGGTATGGCGGTATTCAACCTGGGGCTGACCTCCGGCCTCGTTGCGCTCGGCGACCAGGCCGGTACCAACGTGCCCTGGGCTTTTTCGCCCAACCGGGTCACCGGTGAACCGGCGCTCTACCCCTACGCGCTGGGCATCACCATGACCATGCTCTTCGCCTTCGTCATCGGTTACGGCGCCACCGTCGCCGAGCCGGCGCTGAACGCCATGGGCATGGCTGTTGAAAACCTGACCGATGGCGCCTTCCGCAAGCGCATGCTGATCCATGCCGTAGCCGGCGGCGTCGGCATCGGTGCGGTGCTGGGCGTGGCCCGCATTCTCTTCGACCTGCCGCTGTCGGTACTGCTGATCGGCGGCTACACGCTGGCGCTAGGGCTGACCTTTTTCTCGCGAGAGGAAATGGTCAACCTGGCCTGGGACAGTGCCGGCGTCACCACCGGCCCGGTCACGGTGCCACTGCTGCTGGCATTGGGCATTGGCCTCGGTGAAGCGGTCGGTGCCGCTGAAGGTTTCGGCATTCTCGCCATGTGTTCGGTCGGGCCGATCATCAGCGTTCTCGGCACCGGCCTGTGGATCGACATGCATACGCGCGCACGGCGCAGGAGCAAGAAGTCATGAGCAACGCACAAAACGCCAACGAACTGATCGTCCTCACCGATGTGGTGCTGCTCACCGCCATCGTCCAGCGCGGCGCGGCCGATCTGGTCGTCCAGGCCGCGCAGGAATCCGGCGCCCAGGGCGCCACCATCTTCCACGCGCGCGGCACCGGCATGCGCCAGAAGCACCTGGGCATCCTCGGTCTGACAGTGAACAGCGAGAAAGAAATCATCTACATCGTCGTCCCGTCGGAGCAGGCGGACCGCATGTTCGAGCGCATCTTCGTGACCGCCAAGCTCGACACACCGGGCATGGGCATTTTGTGGATGACCAACCTGGAAAAGATGGCGACCTACGTGCCGCACGAAGTCGCCGCACGCTTCGGGGTCCACACGGAACGCAAGGAATGAGCGCGCTTGCGCACATCGGCCACGGTGTCGAGAAGAAGCTGGTCACGGCCATCGTGCCCAGTGGCCACGGCCGCCTGCTGCTGGAGATTGTCGAGAACCGGCCGGGGGTGTTGTCGGTCACACACCACCACGCCCGAGGCACCGGCAGTCGGCGCATGCGCCCCGGCCATACTTTCTGGGCGGAAAAGGATGTCTTGATGGTGTTGGTCGAAGCCCCGCAGGCCGATGAAGTGTTCAAGCTGCTCTTCGACGCCGGCGGCATCGGCGACCCACACCAGGGCATCATCTTCATGGAAGCCATCCGCCGTGGGCATCCGATGATGCCGCTGGCCTGACGACGGAAAAACTGCCTACGCCGACCGGGGAAGCGCCCTGAATCGGCCCGCTACGTCAAATGAATCTGATAGCAGTTGCGCCCGGCCTGCTTGGCGGCGTACATGGCGATGTCCGCCTTTTTCATCAGACTGACACTGTCATCGCTGCCATCAACCGCCAGAATGGCGATGCCGATCGAGGCCGAGGTATCGAAGGCGTCGTCGCCGCAAACGACGGGCGGACGCAGGACAGCTAGCAGTTTCTCGGCCACGGCTGAGGCATGATCGGGGCTGGCGATATCCGGCAGGAGAACGATGAATTCGTCGCCCCCGGTGCGAGCGACCGTATCGCTGGCACGCAGGCAGGAGGCAAATCGGCGCCCGACCTCGACCAGCAAGGTATCGCCGACGTGGTGACCGAAGGCATCGTTGATCTGCTTGAACCGATCCAGGTCGATGAACATCAGTGCCAGCGGGCAACGTTGCCGATTCGCCAGCGGAATTGCCTTGCCAAGCCGGTCTTCCAGGAGGCGGCGATTGGGCAGGTTGGTCAGCGCATCGTAATAGGCCAGCTTGTAGGCCAACTGCTCCGCCGCTTTAAGGTCGGTGACATCACGATTGCTCACCCGCCGCCCGTTACGTTCACCGTTTCGCGTATAGACCGGACGACAACCGTGTGAGATCCAGCGTTCCTCGCCTTCCTTGGTGAGAATGCGAAACTCCACTTCCAGGTCCTCGTCGCAATCCGCGTGGCAGAAGTGCTCATTGAAGCGCGCCTGATCGTCCGGATGAATGATGCGCACAAGCAGACCGGGGTCGCGGATAAAATCGCTTTGCGAGTAACCGGTCACCCGCTTGCACGATGAGCTGATATAGAGCATTTCCTGCTGCTTGCCCTGCCAGTACTCCCAGTCGTAGGTGAAGTCGGCAATGGTGCGGAACAGCTGCTCACTCTCCTGCAGAGCCATTTCCTGCAGCACCTGCATGGTCACGTCCTGAACGGTGCCGACCGAGCGCGCGGGCTGTCCCGATTCGGAATAACTGACCTCCGAACGCTGATGCACGTATTTGATGGAACCGTCGGCCAGCAGCAGACGATGCCGCAAGTCGAAGGGGCGATGCCGTTCAAGCGCCTGCAGGTAGGTCTTGGCGACATCGCCGCGATCATCGGGGTGCAGCGCATTCAGAAAAGTATCTTCCGAAGCTGTAACTCTGTGCGGATCGAGGCCGAGAATATGGAACATTTCCTCAGACCAATGTAGTTCGCCGCTACGATGGTCCAGCGCCCAGCTACCGATCTGGGCAACCCCTTGCGCCTCACGCAGGGCCTTTTCGCTCGCTGCCAGACGTGCCTCGGCCCGGCGCTGCTCGGTGACATCAACCCCCACGCAGAGCATGCCGACAACCCGGCCATTTTCGACTGCGGGGCTATTGCGCCAGACAACCTGGCGCTCGCCTCCCGATTTAGTCACGACAACACTTTCGAAACGGTCGCCATCGCCACTGCTGAGCAGATTGGTCAGCCGCGCACGGACACTGGCATAACGGGCCGGCGGGGACACCGCCTCAAACCAGTCTTTCCCGGCGAGATCGGCCGAGTTGTAGCCGCTCATGTTTTCGACAGCACGATTTAGCCGACCGACGCGCCCTTGGTTATCCAGCTCAACCACCAGCACATTGGCGGAATACAGCAGATTTTCAGCGTAGGCCTTGGCGGCATCGAGCTTGCGCTCGGCCCGTTTTCGGGCGGTGACATCCTGCATGACGGCAATACTGCGCAGAATCTGGCCGTCGTCACCGCGAACGCAGGTGGCGGAAAGAAGGACATCGAGAATATCGCCATTGCGCGCGATGACCTGATACGGCACATCGACACAGCGCCCGCTGCGAAAGAACTCCGGGATGACATTCTCGGTTGCGTAGGCGCGGGACTCTTCGGTAAGGAAATCGGTGGATTTCCGGCCGATGGCTTCGCTGCGGGAATAGCCAAGAATTTCCAGCCATTTCTGGCTGACATCGATGATCGTCCCACTGGCATCGATCGAATGAACCATGGCCGGCATATCACGAACCAGCGAACGACAGAGATCCGAGGCGCGCGCCAGCTCGACGTTATGGGCCTTCGCCAAACTACCGCCCATCATGATTTTCTTTCTCATGGCCCGGAACTTTCACCTGTAATCAAGGGCTTGATTATCTCAAACCTATGACTTTACGCATATGACAAAAGTCACACAGCCGGCGGTTCACCCTCAGCTCCGGCCGGCATCCTCGATCAGCAGAAGATGCACGCGATACGGGCCATGCGCCCCGAGCACGATGGTCTGCTCGATGTCGCCGGTGCGTGAAGGGCCGGAGACAAAGTTCACGGCGCGTGGCAAATTCTCACCGAATTCAGCACGCAGCAAGGCAAAGCCCTCCTCCATCGCCGGCACAATACGCGCAACCGGCACCACGGCAATGTGGGTTTCTGGCAGCAGGCTCGTGGTGGCGGCCGTTTCCGGCCCGGAAACCAGCATCAGCGTGCCGGTTTCGGCGATGGCACAGAAGCAGCCAGTGATGCCGACCGGATCGTCACCGTTGGCCGCGCGTGCTGCAACCGCCAACCCGGCCCCCGACCAGTCGAGCCCGCCCAGCGATGGCCAGCAGGCGGCCTGCAGCGGCAAGTCCTGTGCCGCCAGATAGCGGACGACGGCGGCCGGTACGTCGCCGAGACTCGCCAGACGCTCGACCGTCGACGCCATGGCCTGCGACTTGGCAAGCAGGCGTGCAGCCAGTTCGGTCGGGGCAGCAGCGATCGCTGGCCGGGGCCCGGCCGCCCGTGCGGCGACGTACGATTTGGCTGTGGCGACACGCTCCGCATCAGGGGAGTGAACACCGAGCTTGCTGCGCACCCGCGCCAGAATGTCGTCTCTCGCACTCATGTCGCCACCATTTTCAGGCCGGCAATCACGAGGACGACGGCCAGAAGTTTCTGGATCGTGGTGTTGCCAAGACGGCGGCTACCGTACTCAGCGCCGACCAGACCACCGATGACCGCTGCGCCAGCCCAGAGCGGCAGGGCGGGCGGCAGGCTGGCCCCGGCTGACATGACCCCGGCCAGACCGGCCAGCGAATTGGCCAGGATAAAGGCGGCAGAGGTGCCGGAAATCGTTTTCAGCGGTGCCCACCGCAGGAACAGCAAGAGCGGGCTGAGGAAAATGCCCCCCCCCACGCCGGTCAGGCCGGAGAGGAAGCCAAGGATGATTCCGGTCGCGAGCAATAGCGGCAGCGACGGCTGCGCCAGTTCGTAATCGCTTTTGCTGGCAGTAAAGAAAAAACGCCAGGCAGCGTAGAGCAGCACGACGCCAACGATCGGACGGTAAAGATGCGCTGGCAGGGTCAGGATGCCCCCAAGGTAGGCCATCGGCACCGAGGCCAGAATCAGCGGCAGGAATAGCTTCCACGAGAAGGCGCCGACACGATAAAAACGAACCGTGGCAATCAGCGA
>Ga0172380_10009648_pt1 | contig 10246 bp, 9 predicted proteins | sample Leawe162metaG_FD_119747 | JGI IMG/M metagenome (GOLD analysis project Ga0172380, IMG submission 119747) | Leachate microbial communities from a municipal landfill in Southern Ontario, Canada - Leachate well 162 metaG | ecosystem: Engineered > Solid waste > Landfill > Unclassified | place...
ATCCCTGTTTCAGCACCTCCGTCAATAATCGGTGTGTGCGCCAGCGTCTTTTCAATATCACTACTTCCAGTTGTGGCTACTTCCCAGCTTTCAGTAAAGTAAGCCCGTGCGGCCACACTCGAAGAAAGTGTAAACCCGCTTGTACCGTCCTCTGTGATTGTCATCCCTGTTCCGGCGGTGATTGTAATATCTGTACTTCCCGAAGTGTTTGAGTGCAAAACAGAAGTGTTTGCAGCCCCGGCGGCGATAGTCAGTTGACCTTCATTCGTTATATCACCGTCAACCTCCGTGCCTGTGATCGTGATACCCTTACCGGATACCGAAACGACATTTATTCCAGCCCCGGTAATCCCTACGGTGTCCGCAGCCGTTCCGCCGATTGTCATGCTTGCGTTATTAATGTCTCCGGTAACTGTTAGAATCTGGTCACCTGTATTCGACCCGGTTGATTTAACATGCAAGTCTACTGCATATTCAGCTAAAGCCGTTGTAAGGTTTAAAGTAGAAATACAAGGTTTCGTTACGTCCCATGTCGTGCTATCCGCAGCACACCAGACGGTTGACCCAACAGGTAAATTCTGCCCAAAGGCAGTTGTGAGAGTTGCAACCCTGAATTGAGTAGAAGGAGTTGCCTGTGAGAATCCGGCAAATGAAGCCAGAATCAAAGCGAAAATTAAGATTGATTTTTTCATTGTTTTAAAATTAAGTTATCATATTTAAGTGTCTGTAAACTAATATTCAAGGTCGTTGTTCCTTCGCCCGACCAAAGCGTTTGTTTTATAGCTGAACCGTTAAAAATTACGGTGGTTTGATCTGTCAAAATAAAAGGTATTGCTATATCGTTTTCATTATTCGTTGTTATTTCGTACTCAAAATAACTTGTCACGTTTGCGATCGAATCCAACACATGCTGCAATTGCCTGTGAGTAGCAATTTTTGTCCATCCGTAAGTTGCCCCTTTATAAAGCCACGGTATCGAATCCAAGGTATTATAACCCCACGCATGGGTGGTGATTTGTTTAAAATCCGCCCCCGTGGGCTTGGTGTCCTGTGCCGAAAGTGACAGGCTTAAAGAAACAAATAAAATAAACAGTAGTTTTTTCATAAAACAAATTTAACGAATTATTATAAATCCTGTATTTTCAAATCCTAAATCGAACATGATTGTATCAATTAATCCTCCGGAAAGCGAAATAATCGGAGGTTGCATTAATAAAGTTCTTGTCGTTCCGTCAACTAACCAGCACTCAATAACCGGATATTCTCCATATACGTGAGCGTATATAGCCTGATAAGCTGAGATAGTCGGTGTAGCAGTCGCAGTAAAAGGAATCACAACAGGAGCCGTTAATGCCCATTTTCCATCTGAATAGTTCGCCCTTGGTATCTTACCATAATCTTCAGATGCAACAGCCTCATGATCGAGCGGATTGTCCATTTTGTGAAGTCTCTCATGAGTTTCACCTGATCCTCCCCCGCTTAATAATCCGCAATATCCTGACAAAGCAGAACCAGCATCATCAGGGATAAAGTCGTCATCGGTATTACTTACCAGATCAATCTTCCATCCTGCCAGAGAGTAATTTTCAGAGCGTGAAGGCTCTAATTTTGCACCGTCATTTTTAGAAAAATGTTTATTATTGATCGTTACAAGATTGCAAGACAACACACGATTTATCTTGTCCGCTAACCAGTTTGGCATTCCGGTTGCCGATCCAAAAGAAAATGTATAAATTATAAACGGTTCGCTATCGAGCAAAACAACACTTCTAACCTGATCAATATAAACCTCATCTTTGCTTCCGGGTTTAAAACCGTCCGACAAAATACCCCCTTCAACACGTAAATAAAAATAAAGTTGTGGAGGCGATACAAAATCAGTAATAAATTTTAAATTGAATTTATTGGCATCGTTTGAATATTTTATCAAAACTGTTTTTTCGTGTGCTTCTGCTATGTGAATCGGCTCTGATCTTAGAACATGAAACTCTATTGAAGGTGTTTCTGATTCAGGATCAACAACTATTCCAATGCGTATTTCGATAAAATAAATACCCTCGACCTGGTTTAGGATCGTTTCGCTGTAACAATTCCATAAATCATACTCAGTTCCATAGTCACCGTAAAGCCCGCCACCGTCAAATTCAATTTCATTTAATTCAGAATCCTTTAAATAAAGCATTATTGAACTCAAATGCGTTTTACTTAATAGAAGTTGAACCCTCAAATTGTCATCATAATTGAATTTCTGAAAATAACACCTGTTAGTTTCAAAATCCGGGGTATATTGAGCATGTGACATTCCTTCGTCTATGTCGTAAAGCCTTATCGGATTCGCTAAAGGTATTGTTATAAATTCGCTCATGTTGATAAATTTGTAAGGTCGTTTTCGGCGGAGCTTATTGCTTTAATATGTACCTGACTTTTCCCGTGTAACTTAATTTTTGTGTCGATTAAAAAACAAGTGAAGGTAAATCCACGATACTCAAACGATAGTAATTGTGACGAATCACTGACCATCGAATCATAGAAGTCATCATCTACAAAGCTGTCAAATTCAAAAATGTACGGTTTGAAATGGACGGGGGCGGTTAGTGTGATTCCTGTAAATTCCTCTGTATAAGCTACCGAAATGGGGTGTGTTTGATTAGCTGAGTTTCTATAAGATGAGGACGTGTAAATAATACTTCCTCCTTCATTGTCCAGTAGTGAGCTTAAATAATCAACATGATTTAAAAGTAATCTTTTTGGAGTTATCTTACTATTAACCAATACATATTCGATTGTTTCATACATCAACGTCCCTGGTGCTGCAATATAATATCCTGGATTTTCTACCGGGTTCGGTTCGTATGCTGCAAAAATAAATATGTCGTTATCAGCAGACGTATCATTTAAATCAGCCAAAATATTTAGAACTCCTGTCCAGTCAGCCCTGTATTTAATACTCATGTCTAAATCATTTTTAGACCTTTTAATTTGACTTTTAAAAGTAGTAAGCCCGTTAACCTCTTTATTCCCATTTAAAGTATCATCTTCCCCGCTATAGTCTTGTTCTTCGTATCCTATTTTTAAGGATGAAAATAGTTTTTCTTTGTCTGGTTCAAGAGAAAAATTTGAAATATTTGTCAAATGATATGGAGTTCCTGATCCGTCATAAACATCTGACAATGCAACGAATCTAATTGTTTCAATATTATCTACATAAACAATGTCCATGACAAGCCCGGTTAATATAAATATAGTGTCAAGATATTCATTTAATGATGTTTTGATCATATAAATAAGGTCTGTGCTTCTAAATTCACCCCCCGTGCCAACAAGGTAATCAAATTCGTTAAGAGTGGAAACATCAACCGCATACGTTCCAGAAGTCACTAACCCACCAGTTACCTTGTCAAGAAGTAACTCAAACACTTTTCCCAATGTGTAGGTAAGTACATATTTTTCGATTGAATCAACAGGATCAACATACCAAAATGCCTTTGAATATGTAAACGCCCCTATCTCAACTTCATGTTTTGTTCCCCCGTATGCTTTTATGAAATTCAAAATAGAGGTGTCCAATACCGTGATGGTAATTTTTACGTCTTCATCCTTGAAACTCTGAAAATCAAACTCACCTGTGTATTTTAGTTCATACTCTAAAGATATTCCATTAAGTTTCCAGATTTCAAGGTTTGCCGTTGCGTCTATTTTGTCAGTGTAGAAAATATTCCTTAGTAAATCAGCTCCCTCTTTTACAAATCCAAGTTTAATCGTGTACGACCTAAATAGTGCGCTTGACACTTTTTGTCTTGTCAAATTCAATAGCCCATCATCCCACCCGTCCGGGGAGTGAGTTAATTCCGTTGTTACAGAATCGTAGACTATTTTAAATAACAAACTGTTCATTACATATTTATGTTTTCGTTCACGTATTTAACCCAGCTTTCTCCATTTTTAACCGCAAGATACATCCCTTTTTCAGTAATATTTAGATTGAACTCTTTTTTATTTTTAACAACATCTGCCAACATTGTAAAGCCTTTATGCAAACTATTAACCTCGTTTAATAATCGAATATCCATTGCACTTATATTTTCCATTTGCCTCAACCCGGGATTAGATAGTCGTTCCATTGTTTCGGCGTGAGGGATAACGCTTGCTCCTTCTGACAGGAATGTCAAAGTAGACCTGTTTGGGGTCAAAAACTGACCACGGTTTGGTATGTCGATTATTTCAGAACCTCTATCTCCAGTGATCGCAAACTCAGCGGGGCCACCTTCACGTCCTTTGAAATATTTTGGTAGTTTAGTAGATGCAATAGCGGCTATCTGTGCCGCTCCTAATGCTCCAGCTATTCCAGCAAGAATAAAACCAGCCGGAGGCGGTACGGTTAATGCGGAAGTAATTGCAAGAAATGTGTTTATAGCTGCTTTTATTCCGGCTGCTATTTTATTTGCATTGTCAGCCTTTGTTTTTAATGCCTTTTCTTTAGCCGCATATTTTTCATTTATCTTGTCTTTTTCTTCCTCACTTAGATTTGTAAGGCTTAACTCATATTCCTTTTGTGTTTCAAGATCATCAATTTGCTGATTTATACTATTTTGATAAGCCTCATTAATGATGCCTATTCCTTCGACTACGCCGTTTAATACACCACTTTCTATCTCTTTTCTCTGATCCGCAGCCTCTTTATCTTTCTCTAATTGTTCCTCCCTGTTTTCATCTCTTATTTTAGCTTGTTCCTTTAGCTGATCTTCTAGAATCTCATTTTCACTTTTTAACTTTTCTTCACCAGCCTTTAATTCATCCTCTAGACTTTTAATATATTCGTTGTCAAGTTCACCAACTAAATTAGTAAACTCTTCTTCTAGCTTTCTTTTTGCAGTTACTAAGGCTACACGAGCTTCTAATTCCTTATCATTTGCATCTTTGTAAATTTTCCCTTTCTCCTGTGCTACCCATCTGGCTATGTCAGCCTCCAAAATTCCTTCTTCTTTATATGCTTTTGCCTGTTCTTCAACTGCAATAATTTTGAGCTGCACGTCTGTAGCGAACATCTTAAAGGATTTATCATGCATCTCCTTTTCTGAATCCAGCAAAGCGTTGTTAATATCTTTTAAATTTTGTTCGTGATCTAATGTTAATAATTCTATTTTATCTTTTGCGCCTTTTGCGTCCTCAACTTGATTTTGATATTTTATGTTTTCAATTTCCGTAAATAACCGAGCGCGTTCTTTTGCGTCAGTTTCGTCTGTTAATAACAGTTCGTTTAGTTTTATTTGTTTTGTTCTTGCGGCATCGTATTCAATTTTGTTTCTTTCGTCAACCCTATCTTGCAGCGTTTTGTTTAGGTATTGAAGCTGATCTGCATAAACTACTTTTAAATTATTATTATACTTAGTGTCGCTGTTTGCTATTTCGGACAACATTATAGTGTACTTGTCAATGTGATCCTGGATTGTCTGATTGTCTAAATTTGATAGTTCCTTTCTGTTTTTAAGTGCTGCCTTTACGGCCTCTTCCAAGGGAAATTTTTGCAACGCATTTAAGTTACTTCCTATTTTTAATCTGCTTAATTCATCAGAGGCTTCTGTAACATCAACTATATTGTCTAGCATTTTAGAAAACCAATTTGCAACGTTTTTCAACGTTCCTCCACTATTATTAAAAGTCAGTATTAGCCTTTCCCACGAACTAGAAACTCCCTGTATAGCACCTCCAAATGTATCCATTTGTTTTTTCGCAGTTCTGTTCGCAACACCTAAAGAGTTCTCTATTTCATCAGCTAATAATTTAGTTTTTTCGGTTTGATTTGCAAGAGCAAGAGCAACTACGGCCGCGCGATCACCGTATAATTCCTGTGCTGTCTTTACCTTATTTGTGCTGTTTTGAATTATTTCCAAACCATCAGCCAAATCTCTTCCGGCAGCGGCATTCGACAAAAGTATTTTTCTAAAAGATGTACCGGCTACACTTGCATCCTGTGTTGCATCTATCGAAGTTCCAAGCACGGCAAGTGTCTCGTTTAAAGGAATATTCAAAGCATTGGCAGCCCCCGCAACTTTAGGAAGTGCCGTTTTTAAAGCCTCGAAATTTAATGAACTTTTTTGCGTTGATTTTGTGAGCTGATCAATAATCATTCCTGCATCAGTAGACGCTAATTCATCGTATGCTTTCACTACAGCACCAACTAATTCCGCCGTGTCTCCAAGTTCGGCGTTTAAAGCAAACGAACCCTTAATAGTAGGCTCTGTCAGGTTTAATATTTCCTGCTGTGAAAATCCTAACCGTGCGTATGCCGTTTGTAAATCTAATACCTCACTTGCCATTGTCGGGTAAATACCCCCTAATTGAATCGCCTGTTTTGTGAGTGCTGTTATTTGTGTTTTTTCAACATCCAAAACCCCGGCTAGTGTAGCACTTTGTTTTTCAAAATCTTTAGCCGTTTTTATAGCTGATCCAATCGCACGAACAAAACCATAAATCCCGGCGGTGATACCTAAAGCCCCCATCAACTGCATTCCGACACCTTTTAAAGCACTCCCATAATTTCCTATGTTCATGCGTTGCCGATCTGCCATCGTACCATTAGCGCGAATAAATTCGGTATTCTGTTGAATTTTTGTATTTAAATTCTGTATAGCCTGAGATTGTTTCCCAGATGTTGTTATTGTTGTTAATTTTATAGCATTTAAAGCTTTGTTTTGCCTAAGCGCATCTCCTACTGTCTTAACCTCTAATTTTAAAGCAGCGTTTAATTCGTCTTCTTTTGCTTTTAGTTTCGCTGCTGCTGCTGCTGATTTTTCTTTCTCTGCACTTGTCTTTTTTAGTTCCTTAAAATATGATGATTCTTGACCAATTCTTTTTAAAGTTGCTTCGCCTGCTTTTTTTATTGCTGATTCTTCTTTTGCCATGTCGGCTATAGATTTTTGCCTTTGCTTGTCAAGCGCAATTGTAGCCGCGTTTAACTCGTCTAACTTCTTTTTTTTAGCTGCATTAACTGCGTCAAGTTCTTTCTCTGCCTTTATAGCATCATTTGTGGTTTTATTCAGTTTCTCACTTGCATCAGCCGCCTCTTTGATATTCTTTGCTTTGTCGAATCCTTCAAATTTGATCTTTGCAGACGCTACAGCGATACCCTCTACCTTTGTGAGAATAGTTTGAAGCGAAGTAGTGAGGGTTTTGATTTCTCCCTCAATCTTTGCTATATCAACAATTGATTCTATTCTACCCTTTTTGGCCATATCCCTGTTTATGTGCGTATCGGTTCTGGACTTCTATTTCATGATCCCTCTTTTTCATGATAGAAACATATTCCGAAACACTTATTTCTTCTGCCTTAATCCTGAATCCCATGTACTTTGAAAGCTCGACAAGAATTTTAATATAATAATCCCGGGATGGAGTTTCCCCACCCGCTTTTTGTATTAGCGTTTTATATTCTTGCGTTCGCTGATTGAGGGCTAAAATCGTGGTCTTTAATTTGTTGCTTATTGACGTAAGATCAGCGATATAATTTTCGATATTTGTAATATCAAACTTTTTCCTGTACCCGAATTTAGCGAGTACATCAACACACTCTTGAGAATACTGATAAGAAAGCACTTGTAAGCAAAGGTTGACGCTTGTTATTTTACAGTTCAAAGAACCGATTTCCTTTGTCAAAGAAAGCATTTCTTTATACCCGCTCGTGGCAGTAAGCTCGCTGTATTCAGACAAAATGTCATCCCACGCCTTTAAAATTGCTTCCTTAGACGGTTTCCCGGACTTAATAAGCCTGTTGAAATTGTGATCTACAATACAGTCAATGAATTTATCTAAAGTTATATCCGAACAACGATTATAAACCTGACTTTTATCAGCGTGTTTTGAAGAAAAAAAGCTAATCAGGTTTTTCATTGTGCAAATTTTAATCCTGTTTTTTGTTCGATATTATTAGCAAATACGGGAAAAAATTCCTCTTCGTTGTAAGTTTCTTGGCTTAAATCATCAAGTCCATAGATGTTTTCTCCGTATCTTTTTTCTAAATCATATAAATCATCCGCTTTAATTGTATAACCATCTTCGTTAAAGTCTAATCTAAACGATTTATGAAAATCTCCGGTATCATATAGCTTAATTGGCCCATCTTCTTTACCAAAATCTTTAACGGATGATGGTCTATAATCAGGTAGTTTCGTTCCGTCCGACCTGTGACCTGTCATTAATTGATCTGTATTATAATCTGCAATATCTTTAGCGGTAGCTGTTATTGCATCCATGGCCTCAATTTCAATATCAAGGTCATTAAGAATTTCGATCAGATCAAGTATGTCCGTCATTTAGTTTCAAAGCCTCCTTGTAATATTCACCGAGTAATTTCCGTCTTTCTTTAACCGACAACGTTAAAAATACTTCATTGATATGTTTGTCAGTAAACTCCTTTTGAGTTTTAAAAGAAACCAGGTACTTCACGGAATATGAAGCACCGGGTTTCGTAATGAAGAGTTCTGAACTCATTAAGCGGCTGGCATTGTGATCGTGATCGATCCGGCTTCAAAACCATTCTCCGGGTAACCTCCAACATCTGCGGCAGCAAGTACGGAAGGAGCAGCAAGTGTGATAACGTGATCGCCTGTACCTGTAAAAGCTACATTCCATCCGTCATAAGTCGCATTGACTGTAACACCTGAAATAGCAACAACTGCCCCGTCTTTCTTAACGCTCCACAAAGCACCATCGGCCAAAAGTGTCGAGAATTCGGTGTACAAATCAACGTTGTCGCATGAGGTTTTAATCTTAACAATTGCAACGCCTAAGGTTGCGGCCGCACCCGAAGTTAAAGTAAGGTCAATTAAGCCCTTCACGCTATCCTCAACGTCAACCTCTGTCAGAACAAACCCAATGTTTTCGTTCAGCTCTTTTGGCTTGCTAAGTGCAAACCGAACATTATACATTGCCGGGTTTGTGCCATCGGCCATCTTGACTGGATAGGCATAGAAGAAGTCAAGAGACAAGCCCCACAAATTACCATCAGCGTCAACGGTTCCAATAATGGTATTATTTGAATCAACTAACAAAACCTTTTTTGTGGTTGTGTTGAATTGTCTCAACCTATTTTGCAAACATGACCCGCCCTTTGTGATTTGAAATGTAAAATCATATTTACCATCACGGGCAACTTGTTTGCCCCCGTATCCAAGCGTCCCGATTACAACGTCTTCCGAGTTGTCGGTAAGTGCTTCAAATCTGAAAATAGGGTAAACTCTTGTCGCTGTTGATGCGAGGGTGAGAGCTTGCAAAGTGGCAATAATGCCATCAATGTCGGCGGCTGCAATGTATTGGTTCTTATCAATTAGGATCGCTCCGACTATTTTATCAGGGGCGAAATAGCAGTTAGGAACCCCGGTGTTTGCTCCGGCAACTAACGTGCATCCTGGTGAATTTAATTCTGGCATAATTTTAACATTTATTTTGTTTAACTTTTAATTTTAAATTTTGTATTTCGATACAATCAATGTAGTCGTTAAAGATATTCCCTTCGTTACCAAACAGTCCATTCCTTCCCCAGTAAAGGCGGTCAATTTTTGTGTGTTTGATATTACCAACCGAACTTTCAAAGAAGAATGTTGACTTTGCTATCCTTAATAAAAACTCGTTGTAGATCGGGTATAAAGTTGGTTTGAAATTTAGTGTATAGCGTTCATCTGCTAAATAGTTGTTGTCCGTTAATGTAGCTATAATTAAATTCAAACTAACCTCAAAGTTTAACCCATTTTTTACTTCTTCAAAATCTTGAAATAATGCTATTAATGGGTATTTACCAGCAGCAGCGGTCGGGTCAAGAGTTAACTGAGTTAATGTTTCTGTTATTTCTAAAGGGTGACCGTGCATGTAGTTTATTGTCATTCCTGTTTTTGTCGCTGTTGCCTCAGAAATTGATCTAAACAAATCTACTATGTAAATGCTTTCGTCCACTATATTCCAAAATTATTAGTTAGGTAAATATTATCAAAATCAGGGTCTTGGTCGGGGTAGGTAGTCTTTTGCTCATCGAGTATCAACCATTCAAGAAATGTGACGGCCTGATACATAGAATCATTCCAGGCTTTTGCAATCTTCTGGTTTGATGAAACTATATACCCGTTTTCGACTTTAGAAATGACCTGTCCCATAGCTGTAGACTTAGTCTCCTGATCTGTCCAATAGCGGTTATAAACATAGGACACGATCGGGCTGGTCTTATTCACAGTGTCGACTAGTTTAGCCTTTAAAGCTG
>Ga0172380_10009649_pt1 | contig 10246 bp, 10 predicted proteins | sample Leawe162metaG_FD_119747 | JGI IMG/M metagenome (GOLD analysis project Ga0172380, IMG submission 119747) | Leachate microbial communities from a municipal landfill in Southern Ontario, Canada - Leachate well 162 metaG | ecosystem: Engineered > Solid waste > Landfill > Unclassified | place...
ACGGCGTTCAGGATATTCCGGCTGACTCCTTCGCCCATGCGCGGCGAGAGCCAGGTTTCCAAACCACGGAAAAGCGGGCGTTCCATTTTCCAGTCATTGGAAATCAGATGAATCTGAATAACGTCGAGACGGCAGGCGATGGCGACGGTTTCGACTTCGGCGGGCGGCGGCTCCACAAAGACCCCGACTTTTTTGATCTGTTCGGGAACGCTTTTCATCCAGCTGGCGACCTGTTCAGGACGCACGTAGCGCTTGGCGCGCGGCCAGAAAATAAAGCCGACGGCGTCGGGGCCCAAAGCACAAATCTGCTCCAGATCGTTTCTGGAGCAGATTCCGCAGATTTTAACAAACACGCTCATTGGTCTGAGATCAGCCCTTGGCGCCTTCCTCTGCGAGTTCCTCCGCCAGCTCTTCGGCGGCTTCAAACGCTGTTTCGCGGCGGGCTTCGCTGTCGTTAAAGAAAAGCGGGTTCTGGCCGTCGGCCCAGGCAATACGGATATCGGTGATGCCGATGAAACCGAAGGCGGCGCGCACCTGGCGGGTCAGCGCATCGCGGTCGTCGCCTTCCTTGTAAACGCCGCCGGAAGCGACCAGCAGAATGATGCTGGTGATGTTATGCAGCGGTTTCGGGCCGGCGGCGCTGATTTCAAAAGTCAGGCCGGGGGAAAGAATCTGATCCATCCACGCCTTCATGACGGCGGGAGCGCTGAAGTTCCACATCGGCATGGTGAGCACGAGCACGTCGGCCTGTTTGAAGGCTTCGGCCTGTTTCTGAGCATAGTTGGCGGCGGATTCTTCGGCTTTGGTCGGTTCGTAGGCTGCGTCGAAAACCGGCATCCAGCAGCGGCGGCAGAGATCGTTGGAGTAGTACGGCGGTTTGTCCTGATAGAGGTCGACATTGTTGAGTTCAACGTCGGGATTGAGTTCCATCAGTTTGCCGAAAAAGCGTGCGGCGAGCTGTTTAGAAACAGACTGCTCGATAGGCTTCGGATTGGCGCACACGTGCAAAATATTCATTCGCTGATACTCCTTGTTTCGTTCGGGTTATAAAATCAACGGCGGAACTGTAACAGCGGCGCGGGGCGCGGCACAAGCGTTTCTTTAGGTGCGCGGCGCTTTCCTCTGCGGAGTCTTGCCCCGCGCCGGTTTTTATCCTACGCTCCGGGTCTCTTTTCTTAACCAGCTACAAAGGAGCGCCCCGATGAAAAAGGATTACCGCGATTATCTGCAGAACACACCGGATGCGGAAGGCCGCTTTGGACAGTACGGCGGAGCCTATATTCCGCCGGAGCTCACCGGCCCGATGAAGGAAATCCACGAAGCTTACCTTAAGATAAGCCGCTCACACCGCTTCATTGAGGAGCTGCGCTCCATCCGGAAGCACTATCAGGGCCGCCCGACGCCGGTTTACCACGCCGCACGCCTCTCCGAAAAATGCGGCGGCGCCCAGATTTATCTCAAACGCGAAGACCTCAACCACACCGGCGCGCACAAGATCAACCATTGCATGGGCGAAGGGCTGCTCGCAAAATACATGGGCAAGAAAAAGCTCATCGCCGAAACCGGCGCGGGCCAGCACGGCGTCGCGCTCGCCACTGCCGCCGCCTATTTCGGCCTCGAATGCGAAATCCACATGGGCGAAGTCGACATCGCCAAAGAACATCCGAACGTCGTACGTATGAAACTGCTCGGTGCAAAGGTGGTGCCGGTTTCCCACGGACTCAAAACGCTGAAAGAAGCGGTCGATTCCGCGTTTCAGGCCTACCTCAAAGATCCCGCCACCTCAATTTATTGCATTGGCTCCGTCGTCGGCCCGCATCCGTTCCCGATGATGGTGCGCGACTTCCAGCGCGTCGTCGGCATCGAAGCGCGCGAACAGTTCTTCGAAATGACCGGCGGGCTGCCGAACGTCATCACCGCCTGCGTCGGCGGCGGCAGCAACGCCATGGGAATTTTCTCCGCGTTCCTGAACGACCCGTGTGAAATATGGGGTGTCGAACCGCTGGGCCGCGGACCGAAGACCGGCGACCATGCCGCCACCGCCACCTACGGCAAACCCGGCATCATCCACGGCTTCAAGTGCTACCTGCTGCAGGACGAAAAAGGCGAACCGTCGCCGGTTTACTCCATCGCCAGCGGACTCGACTATCCCGGCGTCGGCCCCGAACACAGCCACCTTAAAGACGAAGGCCGCATCCAGTACACCGCCATCGACGACAAGGAATGCCTCAACGGATTCTTCACGCTCTGCCGCAGCGAAGGAATTATTCCGGCGCTTGAAAGCGCGCACGCCGTGGCGTTTGCGATGAAAAAAGCCAAAGAGATGAAGCACGGCACGATTCTGGTCAACCTCTCCGGCCGCGGCGACAAAGACCTCGACTTCGTGGTGGATAACTACGGGTATGGAGATTAGGAAAAGGCCTGAGGCCGCAGACCTGAGGCTTCAGGTTCCAACCCTTGGAATTTTCTGCAGTCTATGGCTTTTTTACCGGCGGCCATTCGCTTTGCTGCTTTTTGGTTTGTCGGTCATAACAGGAGCCCTGTTTATCCCGTCCGGGTTTAGCAAACTCGGCGTACTTCCGCTCCATCGGACAGCCTTCCTCCTTCGCTCTTCGAGCTTCGGCGGACAGAGAAAGGCTGGACGGCTCGCAGTCCACGCTTTAGCGTGCAGCTCCCGTCGGTAGTCCACGTTTCAGCGTGCGAGCACAGCCCGGGCTCTTCAAAAACTCTGCAGCCGTTCTTTTTCTTCCGCAGCCACCCAACCTATTTAACGCTCAGAAGCCGGATCTACAGGCGGATACGCCCTAAGTTCCGGCTTTACCTTTTGCGGCGGGCTCCCGCTCTTGCCTTTCCGCCGGCACCGTTCCAATATTCTTTTGTTCCGGCATTCCAACTCAAAGGAGGTTTGTTATGAAAAAGGTGTTCTGGTTCGCTCTGCTGCTTCCCGCGCTGACAGTTCCCGCCGAAGAACCGGCCAAGACCGTGGTCTTCCGTACGTCACACAACTCACCGTCCTTTGAAGAAGACCGGTTTCAGGCCTGCGAAAGCCCCGGCAACCCCGGCTTTTTCTGGATCGATACCGTTACCGGCGACCTGTGGCGGCTCACGCCGCCCGGCATGGAATGGACGTTTCTCGGCAATCCGCGCGGTGCGGACAACGGACGCAAAGGAACCTATAAACTGCTGCCCGACCGGCGCGGCGCTATGTTTGTCCTCAACACCGACAACGGCGAAGGCTGGTGGACCGACGGCGCGACATGGAAAATTATCGGCGAACCTTCCCGCCGGATGAAAAAAACGGAATAGAGTTCCGGCGGCAGGAGTCAGGTAACAGCCTGCGCGATCCAAAACTCTTAAAGCGTGTGCGCCCTCGGCCAGGAGAGAACGCGTCCGGCAAAGCCGGTCTGCTCTTCCTTCCCGCCGTAAACCAGCGCACAGTCCGCCGGAGAAAGTCCGGCTTGTCCGCAGAACCAGCGTAATCCGTCAAACAGCCCGGAATTCAGAGTTTCTGCGGATTTGATTTCGACGGCTTGTATGGTCTGTCCTTTTTCAATGATCAGATCCACTTCATGCCCGCTTTGATCCCGCCAGAAATAGACCGACGGACGGATTCCGGAATGGTACTGCTGTTTGATGTGTTCGGCGATTACGTAGTTTTCATAGATACTGCCGCGCAGATGATGCGATGCGAGGGCCTCCGCCGTCCGCAACCCCAGCAGCGAACAGAGCAGTCCGGTGTCGTAGAAAAACAGTTTGGGCTGTTTCACCACCCGTTTGTTCCAGTTGCGGTGATAGGGCCGAAGCTGAAAAACAATAAAGCTCGCCTCCAGCACCGAAAGCCATGCGCGGATCGTTTTATGATCCACGCCGACCTCATTGCCGAGGCTGGTCAGGTTGAGCAGTTGCCCGGCCCGTCCGGCGCACAGCAGAATAAATTTACGGAAGAGCGCCAAATCGCCGATATTCTTCATCGACCGCACGTCCCGCTCCAGATACGTCTCAATATAAGATGGATAAAAATCCGGCGGCGAAACCGGACGGTCGAACAGCGGCGGATACATTCCCTTAAAGAGAACCTCATCCAGAGACGGCGCAAGCAGCCCCGCCGCCTCAACTTCCGATGCGGAAAACGGCATCAGATGCAGAATGCCCGCCCGCCCAGCCAGCGACTGCGTGATTTTTTCAAGTAAAAGGAAATTCTGCGATCCGGTCAGAATATACCGGCCCATTTGACCGGAAGAATCGACCACACCTTGCAAATACGAAAACAGCTCCGGAACGCGCTGCGCTTCGTCAATGATGAGGCCGCTGGTTTGGTGCGGCGCAAGAAACCGGCGCGGATCCTCCTTGGCGGCGGTCATGGTGTCGATGTTTTCAAGACTCACATAGGCGTAATCGCCGAAAACGCTCTTCACCAGCGTCGTCTTGCCCGACTGTCTCGGCCCCGTCAGGCAGATCACGGGGAAGCCCTTCGCCAGCTCTGTCAGCTTGCCGGAAAGTTGCCGTGAAATCATATCCGCGCCCTCCATAATTCAGAACACTGCGGATAAGCTAACAAAATTCGCCGCACCGTCAATGTAAAACGGGGAATCAGATTCCCCGATCTGCGCCGTTTTTGGTAATAGGTTGGTGATCAACGCCTAAAACCAGCGATCTTTCTGCCGACCGAGCGGCGCGGCATGAAAAATCATCGGCGAACCTTCCCGCCGCGTGAAAAAACGGAGTGAAAAGGTGGAGTGCGCGCTCCGGGCGCGCTTAAAAACGCGCACGGAGTTCGCGTTCCACCTATTAATCATCCCGGCGGTTGCCGAGCACTCCGGCGCGAAAGAGATAATAAAGCAGGGTCAGTACGGCGGAGACCGCCGAGGCCACATAGGTCATAAACGCGGCGTTCAGCACGGCGGCGGCCTGCGGCTGTTCCTGCGGCGCGACAATCCGGGCCCGCACCATCAGCTCTTTGGCGCGGGCGCTGGCGTTCCATTCGACCGGCAGTGTCACCAGCGTAAAAATAACGGCCGCCGTAAACAGGATCAGCCCGGCCTGAATCAGAAACGGCGTCTGCAACAGGAAGCCGACCATCAGGATGATCGGCGCAAGCTGGCTGCCGATTTGCGTGGCGGGAACCAGCGTACTGCGCAACGCCAGCGGAGCATACTGATGCGCCTTTTGCAAAGCATGTCCGGCTTCGTGACAGGCGACGCCGATGGCGGAAAGCGAGGTGGAGCCGTACACATCCGGCGAAAGCCGCAGCGTGTTGGTGGTCGGATCGTAATGGTCGGAAAGAAATCCTTTCGTCTGCTCAATCGTCACATCGTGAACGCCCTCGGCCCGCAGCATGGCGTACGCGGCCTCGGCCCCGGTCATGCCGGACGCCGCCTGAACGCGGGAGTATTTGGAAAACGTGGAGCGGGTGATTCCGGATGCCGCCAGCGCGAGCACCAGACCGGGCAGTGCAAACAAAAGATAGATTGGATCGAAAAACATAGATTCCTCCGTTTAAAAAAGGCTGAACTTATACCGCACCCCGTCCGGAAGTTCAAGATTCCTGCAAAAGGTAGGGACGGACCGCCGGGCCGTCCGCTTTCAGGAATATCGGCGCGCCCGGCGGTCGCGCCCTACCTTAGGAATAGACGCTTTCGTCGTTCGATTTCCGGCGGCAATTCGCTACGCTTCCTGCATGGATCACCTGACGCCAGAACAGCGCTCGTGGAATATGAGCCGGATCAAAGGCAAGGACACCAAACCGGAAGTTCTTGTCCGCTCGATGCTCCACCGCGCCGGATACCGCTTCCGGAAAAATGTCAGCACCCTGCCCGGCAAACCCGATATTGTTTTGCCGAAATATAAAACCGTCATCTTTGTCCACGGCTGTTTCTGGCACCGGCACAAAGGCTGTAAAGACGCCACGACACCCAAAAGCAACAAGGCTTTCTGGAAAAAGAAATTCGAGCGCAACACCGTCAACGACAAAAAACACGCCCGCGAACTGCGCAAACTCGGCTGGAAAGTCGTCACCGTCTGGAGCTGTCAGCTCAAGAAGCCAGACACCGTGCTGGAACGACTGGAAACTTCTTTGGCCACGATAAACACCAAAAGGCACGAAAAGTAATCAGGCGGGGATTTTGGCCCGGTGTTTTTCAAGAAATGTCTGCTCGGGACAGAAGCGCTCGGGAAGAGAAATCCGCCGACCTTCGAATGCGAGAAACTGCGTCTTGAACGCCTCGTTGCTGTGGTACTCCTTCAACTGCGGACTGAAAATCATGCGGTAGTCTTCATCAAATGAAATCAGGTGACGGTCAAAGGCGGCGTCATAGGTGGCAGAAAGACAAAGCCCATTTGCCGGATTGAGCCGGTTCTCTTCGTCTGCCGACCATGCCACAATATGACTGGCGCGCAGGACCTCCTTGAAATTCATACCGGTTACGCAACACCTTGTTTCATATGTGGCGAGAATCATTTTCCGGAAGAAACTCTGATTCACCCGGGCCTTAACTTCCCGAAGTGTTTCTTTCCCCTCTTTGGTGGAGAAATCTATGTTTCTGTCTGACACCAACTCCTTGATAGAGTCGATTTTTTGGTGCGCCAGCCGGGCTGAGAGTTCTGCAGAAGAGGTCTTCGGTTCATTGTAAATTTTCCAAAGGCGTTCTTCGTAGCGGTTGAGTATCAAAAATTCCTTGTAACTCTTCAGTGCGGCAGAACAGTACCTGTCCCGCCAGTAGCTCGCTGGCTTTTCGCCCTTGAAAACACCAGCCTCGCCGAGGCGTTGCTGTTCGAGAATGTATTCGTAAAGATCCGCGATCCGCTCAACAGATTGAACCGCCCACACATTTGAACAGTTCGCGAATTCCCCGCCTTTTTTTGCCAGAATTGGCCCCAGCAAATCCAGCGCACGAACATATGACGAAGCTTTGCCGCTTCCTTCGACATTCTGTTCATCCATGTGCTGTAAATACCACGCTCTCATTTTACTCTGACGTATCTGGAGAGTTCCGTTTTGTTTGCCTCTTTGTCTTTGGGCTCGCACCCCAGATCATTACAGATATCCCTTATTTTAATTACGAATTTATCGTACTCGACACCGGACATGGATATCTCATCTCCGCTGACCGTGCTGTTATGCCATTCTGCTTCTACGTTGAGTGGTTTTTTGGGCTTATGGTTTTCGATATTGAAAATCTTGTGTGTATTTTTTGTTATCCACACAGCACCAACTTCCGATACTGCCGGCCACGATGTGGCCATGGCATCGCTGGTTACGAAAACAACATATATCTTTTGAGATGAATATGAATCTACGAAAAATGTTCGTAGATAATCAAAAATACTAGCGTTTTCTGGAACCCTGCACGCTTCGCTTTCACAGCTAGTGTAGATAATTTCATCATCAGAGATGTTGTTGAACGTCAGCATCTTGTAAACAACATCTGCGAGCCCCTTGTCTGCCAGTGTATGACTGATTAACACCTTTTTCTTTTGGAAATCTATCTGCTGTTTTAGCCCAACGATGGGCATCATTTCGTTCATTTGCGCTTTGATGATTTCCTGTACGTTGATCGCGTCGCTTGAAGGCATCTTGCGAGCAATTTCTTTGGCGGCACCTTCTGAAGCTGCGGTTTTAAAGTCATCTACTTTTTGTCGCAGCTCTCCCTCTTTTCGCTTCTGCTCCTCATCTCTCTGCCTGTCTCGTTCTTTCTTTTTTAATCCTGCGTACTCAACACGGATATTAAGAATTGCGGGTAGGAGGTCATCTCGCACATATTTGATCACTGCTTGATATCGCTCGTCGTCAGATTTATATCCCTGTCGATTGCTTAATGCCATATCAGGCAGTTCCGTCTCCTCAAACAGATCTATGTGCAATTGCCCTACGACAAACACCTCGTTTAGATAGTTTTTGCCGACAATTGGAAGGATATTAAATTCCCCAAGCTTTTTATTCGAAAGTAGAGAAATAAAGTTGTCTGGGAAATCCGTGGTGTCTGCTTTTTTCCCGCGTGTTGAACGATACACGCCAATCCATCCCTCAATCCTCAACTCATACTCTTTTTGTTCATCGGCTTTGTTTGTTAGCCGTAGTATCTGGGACTTGTTGCCTTGCAATTGAATGAAATCGGGGCTGTCACTGTTGAAGTGCTCCGAAAGATAGTGGAAATTCTCGCCGAGAATGATGGCTCCGCCAAGCTCCTTAATCATCTCGCTGTTGAAATTATCAACGGTCACGCTATCGGCTGCTGTAATGATATGAACTTTGAATTCTGGGCTAATTAAAGGGAAGATTTTCAGCAGATTCCGTTTAATTGCGGCTGTTGTCATGTGAAGTTTATATTGGGGATCCGTCATTACAATAGAGGTTCCCTTTTCTGTGATTCGCTGAAAAATGATTTGATCTCCTTCGAGAGGGATTAACTTGTGGTCTGCATTAACTTGGCGCGAGAGTATAAACCCCGACACCTCACCGTCTTTTTTTGTCATCACATGGACATTTTTTGAAACAGATAATGCCGCAAGCTTCCCAACTCCTTTTCGCCCCATTCTTTTTCTTCTTCCACTGGAGCTATAAACGTTTTCTGTTGCGGTGCGAGTTTCTACCGCGACATCAAGATATCTTTTAATGTCACCTTGCGTGTAAGACATCCCGGTTCCATCGTCTTCGACAATAATTTGATCGTCTTTCTGAATGATATACACATTGGCGGCATCTGCATCGTATGCATTGGCTATTAGCTCAGCCAATATGTAGTAAATGTTGGTGTAGAGACTAGGCCCTAATAGCTCTAAAATTCTGGGGTCTATGTTTATTTTATATTCGCGTGCAGTTTCGCTCATATTAATCCCTCGACATGTCTTACGACCGATTTACCGATAACTTCTCCAAGGCGAACGGGGACGGCATTACCAATATGTCTGGCGATAGCATTGAAGGCTGGAGTAGTCCCCGGCGGTGCAAAATCATAATCAGGGGGAAAACTTTGTAGTAACGCGCCCTCCCGCAAAGACAGAGCCCGATCTTGCTCCGGATGGCCAAATCTACCGGTTCCGTAATTATAAAACTGAGTGGTCACGGTGGGGCCGACACTCGTCCATTTCATCCGCCCATAAACACCGCTATACGTCCGCCCCGTCTTTCGTTTGTGACAAGGCAAACGAAGGTGATCATCCCAATCTCGCCAAGTTCCGCCAGGTACAGACGCTTTGATCCGCCGAAGATTGATGTCCGTCATCCCTGCCGCTTTGTGCAAAGGGTCTTTTTTGTCTTCCGTTCCGGCTTTTATTTTTGCCAGTCCGATAAGCGCGTCTCGAACTGTTTTGTATTCCGCTTTTTTGTGCGTTGGCGGCATGAGGTTTATTTCCCCTAGCCGCGAAGCCAACAAAACCAGACGGCGGCGACTTTGCGGAATACCGTAATCGGCGCACTTCACAACAGAAAACGAGACATGGTATCCGGCCTTTTTCAACCTGCGCACGAACCCTGAAAAAATATCGTATTTGATCAAGCTCGGGACATTTTCCATCGTCACAAGATCAGGCCCAATGTCGTCCACAAGCGTCGCAAAGCTGTTGAGTAATTCCCACCGAGCATCTTTATCGCGGCTTTTGTTTTTTTGAGTATGAGTGGAAAACGTTTGGCATGGGGCGCAGCCAGCCAGAAGAAAATGTTTCGTTTTGCTCGCGTATTTTTTGATTGCATCGCGTTCTAGCTGATTGACGTCTTTGCTGACAAATTTCGCCTTATTGTTTTTTTCATAGGCATACCGACAGGTCTCATCTAAATCCACTCCGCAATGAACCTTAATCCCGGCATCCTGCAGCCCTCTGGTAAGGCCGCCTATTCCACAGAATAAATCTACAGCACCAATTGTTTTTGCCGTTTCTCTGCTCATTTTCCAATTCCTGTGCAAATTACAGATACAGAGGTCTCAAACCCATTCGCCAGACGCGTGAGGCTTAAAACGCTGGGATTGCGGACGCCTCTTTCGATGCCGCTGATGTAGGAAGGATCAAGGCCGGAAAGTTCTGCAAGTTGTTCCTGCGTAAGATATTTTTGACTGCGAAGGGCGCTGACGTTTTTGCCGAGCGCGATCAGAACGGGATTCTTTTTCATGCGGGGCATGATGCCCGCTTCATGGACGATAAGTCCACGGACGATAAGTCAAGTTGTGCGGCGCAGCGGACAGAAACTGTTACCTCAGCCCGGCGGCGGGATGCCGCTTCCACGCTGACCCGGCATGGCACTTTCGCGCCTTGC
>Ga0172380_10009650_pt1 | contig 10245 bp, 8 predicted proteins | sample Leawe162metaG_FD_119747 | JGI IMG/M metagenome (GOLD analysis project Ga0172380, IMG submission 119747) | Leachate microbial communities from a municipal landfill in Southern Ontario, Canada - Leachate well 162 metaG | ecosystem: Engineered > Solid waste > Landfill > Unclassified | place...
AGTGCGGCGGGCGTGGCCAACGAAAGCGCGCAAGGACAACTCACCACCAGCACCGCGACGAAGATCCACAATGCCCGCTGCGGTTCGATCAGGTACCAGGCCACGGCACTCACTATTGCCAGGACCAGCAACGCAATGATGAAGTGCGCTGCGATCGCATCGGCCATTTCCATCAGGTGCGGTTTCTCTGCCGCAGCCCGTTCTACGAGCCGCTGTACCGTCGCCAGGCGCGTGTCCGAGCCGACTTTTTCGATGCGCGCCACGAGTGGGCTGCCGACATTGATGCTGCCGCCGATCAATGCGTCACCGCATTGCTTGGCGACAGCCACGCTCTCGCCGGTAATCACCGATTCATCGACTGAACTGACACCCTGGACAATCACGCCATCCGCCGGAACCGCTTCACCCGGCAGCACCAGCACGATATCGCCAACCCGCAGTTCAGCCACGGCAATCTTTTCGCTCGCAAGTTCCGGAAAACTGTGAAGACGCGCGGCAAAAGTCGGCAAGGCACGCGCCAGCAATTCAATGCCGCGCGTGGCTTTCTGTCGCGCCATCATCTCGAAATAGCGGCCGCCCAAGAGCAGGAACAGGAACATCGTCACCGAGTCGAAATACACTGCGCCGCTGGCCGTCAGCGTTGCCCAGCAACTCGCGGCAAAGGCACTACCAACACCCAGCGCCACGGGAACATCCATGCCCACACGGAACAGCCGGATATCGCGCCAGGCGCTGCGAAAGAACGGTGCTGCGGAATACAGGATCACCGGTAGTGTCAGAATCAAACTGGCCCAGCGCATCAATTGCTCGATGTCTGGTGTCATGTCGCCATCATTGGCCCAATACACCGGGAAGGCGTACATCATCACCTGCATCATGCCGAAGCCGGCGACGAACAGGCGCCACAGCGCCACCTTGCGCTCCTTCTCCGCCAACTGTTCTGAGCGCAGCGGATCGTAGGGATGGGCGCGATAGCCTATCGCCGCGATTGCGGCAAGAATGCCAGAAAGCTTGATGTGCCGCTCGTCCCAGCGAACTCTTGCCCTGCGCGTTGCATAGTTGATGTTGACTGCACTGACTCCGGGCTGGCGCGCCAAATGCTGCTCGTTGAGCCAGATGCAGGCAGCACAGGTGATGCCTTCGAGGATCAGGGAAATTTCACGCTCGTGCGCACCAACTGCCTGAACAAAGTCTTTCTGCACCGCGGGGTGGTCGAACAGACCCGCCTCCTGCAGTGCTCTCGGCATGGATTCACGCGGGTTTTCCGGCAAGGCATCGCGCTGCCGGTAATAATCGATCAGGCCATTCGCAACAATGGCCTGTGCCACGGCCTGGCAACCACCGCAGCACATGTGCCGCGGAGCGCCGTCAATATCGACAAGAAATTCAGTTTGCGCCGGGACGGGCAGGCCGCAGTGATAACAGGCCTCGCCCATCACTTACTTGGGTTGCATGCGAATCGCGCCGTCGAGGCGGATCACCTCGCCATTGAGCATTTCATTCTCAACGATCTGTTTGACCAGGGCTGCGTATTCAGCCGGTTTGCCCAGGCGGGGCGGAAACGGCACCATCTTGCCGAGAGCGTCCTGGACTTCAGGCGGCATGCCCAACAGCATGGGTGTCTCGAAAATGCCCGGGGCGATGGTCATGACTCGAATGCCGAAACGCGCCAGTTCGCGAGCGATCGGCAGCGTCATGCCGACAATGCCCCCCTTCGATGCGGCATAGGCTGCCTGGCCGATCTGTCCATCATAAGCCGCCACCGAGGCCGTGTTTACGATCACGCCGCGTTCGCCAGCGGCATTCGGCGTACCCTTGCTCATCGCCTCGGAAGCCAGGCGAATCATGTTGAAGGTGCCGACCAGGTTGATATTGATGACCTTGGCGAATGAGGCCAGCGCATGCGGCGCCTCCTTGCCCAACACCTTTTCACCAATGGCGATACCGGCGCAATTGATCAGACCATGCAAACCGCCGAACGATTCGACAGCGAGAGCGATTGAAGCTTTGGCGCTTGCCTCACTGGCCACGTCGGTTTCGGCAAACCGCGTCACGTTGCCGAATTCACTGTTCAAGCCTTGCGCCAGGACTTCACCTGCCGCCTTGTTCAAGTCCGCAATGACGACTTTGGCGCCATTCGCCGCCAGTACGCGCGCAGTACCCGCGCCAAGCCCTGAAGCCCCGCCTGTGACGATGAATACGCTATCCTTGATCTGCATGTCTGTATAACTCCTGTTAGTGGCTGCACGATAACAAAAGGGCAGTCACACCTTGCAGGGACTGCCCTTATATGCCGGTTGGTGATAGGCAGTTTACTACCGAACCGCCAGGGATTGGGATGAAACAACTTTGCCGCGAGAGCCTCGGTACCTGCGGCGGAAGTTCTAGATCGGCTCAGCCACCTCAACGCAAGCGGTGCAGAAACCCACTTCATCGACGCTGGCCAATGCTCCGCAGCATACGCAATGGAGCGCGTCATCCCGCATACTGAACCCGCTCATTGCAGGAATTTGCTCCACATCGTCTCCCGGATGCTGATAGAGCCGCAGGTAAGCCATCACCGCAGAAAGATGGATGATGTCAACCTGCTGCTGCATATCGGGAACAGGAATGCGAACCGCTTGGACAGTTGTCGCACAGCAATCACCCAGATCAACGTCGAGATCCCAACTGGCCGTTTGAACTTCAGCCGCATCGGGCATGTGTTTGAAGTCCCGGGCCTGAGACTTCGAGTATTTTCTTGCCGCTGCAGCAACGCCCATGACTGCTCCTCCGTCGGTTATGCGCCTGAAGATCCACGCTCTGGCGTGTTAACGACAACAAGCGCGCCGACTTGAACAGCACAATCAACTTTGTGATGGGAAACAACAGGACTAACGTGTCGGTAGCAATTCTCATCCATTGCAGGTTTTTGCGATTTCACAAGTATCGGACCTTGCGTTGTACTCACATATGGCGCACAATCAGAATTGGGAAATTATCAAGGAGCTTCCGTATGGAAAACACGACTGCGAAGGAGAGCCGCCTCAACATTCGCTGCAACGGTTATGCGCGTGAGTTGCTGGACAAGGCAGCCACATACGCGCACGTCAGCGTTTCAGAGTTTGTTCTTTCCCACGCGCTCGCATCCGCTGAAAAAGTTGTGCAGGCAAACGAGAACATTACGCTGAACCAGAAAGACTTCCGCGCGTTTCTGATGGCACTCGACACGCCAGTCAAGCCCAACGCGGCATTGAAGAAGGCGCTAAAGCGTCACGCACAGCAGGTAGCTCGGTGACGCTTTACCAAATCCGCACATACGACAGGATTGCCGATGCGGATTCCTTTCGCTGCGGACAACCACTTCTTGACGACTATATCCGCCGCTATGCCACGCAGGACGCCAGGCGAAATGTGGCTCGTGTATTTATTGCCACTCCGGAAAACGATTTACACCAGCTTGCCGGTTTTTTTACCTTGAGCGCAGGTAGCGTTAATTGCTCAGATTTACCGGAGTCCCTTGCCAAGAAGCTTCCTAAATATCCAGTACCTGTCGCTCTGATCGGGCGACTTGCTGTAGCCACCAGCTATCAAGGGAAAGGCTTGGGGTCGATACTGCTGGCTGACGCATGTCAGAAAGTAGCACATGCCAGTAAGACTCTGGCGGTAGCTGGAATCGTTGTCGATGCAAAAGATTCTGATGCCGCTGCTTTCTACCGGCATTTCGGATTCCTAGCCTTGCCGGGGAAATCCGATCGCTTGCTCCTGCCAGCAACTGCATTACCGACCTAACGTTTCTGGCCTAGTAGTCTAGCTTTATGGTGCGGCATTTAGGCTTGCTTATTCAGGACTGCGCTGTTTTGTTCCTGTCTGGCATGACATAAGTGTGACATTAGCCAGAATTGAAAACGGCCCTCATCGCTGAGAGCCGCTTGGGTGTTGGTGCCGGCGAGAAGAGTTGAACTCCCGACCTTCGCATTACGAATGCGCTGCTCTACCAACTGAGCTACGCCGGCTTGATACTGCAAGGTACGGATTATATCTGGCTGAATCACCCTGCCGCAATTCCAAACGGCTCAGCCTCGTTATTTCTCGACCCGAGCCAATTCCCTGGGCAAGGGAAAAGAAGTTGATTCAGGTGTTCCGGCAAGTTGTTGCACCTCATCGGCGCCCCAGCTTTTCAGGCGCTCGATCACTTGCTCGACCAGCAGTTCCGGCGCGGAAGCGCCTGCGGTCACACCGATTCTGGACATGCCACTGAACCATGCCTGATCCATCTGCTCAGCCCGATCGACCAGATAGGCCGGGACGGCAAGGTTCTGTGCCACTTCCTTGAGCCGATTGGAATTTGAGCTGTTCTGCGATCCCACCACGATCACCACATCGCACTGACCCGCGAGCAGCTTTACGGCGTCCTGGCGGTTCTGCGTGGCATAGCAAATGTCATCCTTCTTCGGACCGACAATCGCCGGAAACCGGGTACTCAAGGACCCTACGATGTTCGCCGCGTCATCCATCGACAGCGTCGTCTGGGTTACATAGGCCAGGCGCGTTGGATCACTGACCTGCAGATAGGCGACGTCTGTGCTGTTCTCGACCAGATGCATGCCGCCCTGGACTTGCCCCATGGTGCCTTCGACTTCCGGGTGGCCACGATGCCCGATCATGACGATTTCATGGCCGGTCTGGCGCAACTTGGCAACCTCGACATGAACTTTGGTCACCAGAGGACAGGTCGCATCAAAGACCCGAAGTCCGCGCGCTGCCGCTTTCTGCCTGACCGACTGGGGTACGCCGTGCGCACTGAAAATCACCGTCGCGGCCGGTGGCACCTCATCCAGAGACTCGACGAAAATGGCACCCTTGTTACGCAGATCGTCGACCACATAGCGGTTGTGCACAACTTCGTGGCGCACGTAGATCGGAGCGCCGTAAAGTCGCAGCGCCCGCTCGACGATCTCGATGGCACGTTCGACACCGGCGCAAAAGCCGCGCGGGTTGGCCAGCAGTATCTTCATCACTCTGGCTTTCCCTGGGAAAACTGCTGCCACAGCATCAGCGCCACACCCAGAGTAATGGCGGAATCGGCAAGATTGAAAGCGGGCCAGTAATACCCGGCCAGATGAAAGGAAAGAAAGTCTACGACAGCGCCATGCAGCACGCGATCGATCACGTTGCCCAGCGCGCCGCCAAGCACCAGGGCCAGCGCAGCCGACAACAACCTCTCCTCGGCATGCCTGGCCAGCATGAAAATAAGCCAGGCCGAAATGGACAGGGCCAGGACAATGAAAAACCAGCGCTGCCAGCCACCTGCATCGGAGAGAAAGCTGAAAGCCGCGCCGCGGTTGAAAACGAAAACGAGATCGAAGAATGAGGTCATTCTGAGACCTTCGCCGACTTTGAACGCGCTTGCGATCATCTGCTTCGTGACCTGGTCGAGCGCGATCACCAGCCCACTCAAAGCCAGCCACCACAGTGCTTTATGCCAGCGCACGCGCCTCGCCCGCACCAAACAGATTGACTGTGCAGCGACCGCACAACTCGGGATGCTCCTGATTCAAGCCGATATCCTCGCGCCAGTGCCAGCAGCGGGCGCATTTCTGATGCGGGCTGGGAATGGCAACGATGGTTTCGGCAGCAGCATCGGCAACCTTGACCAGCGTCGTCTTGGAACAGATCAGGACGAAGCGCAGGTCGTCGCCCAAAGTTGCCAATATCTCGTGCTTGGTGCCGCTGGCGTGGATTTCTACTTCTGCTTGCAGAGACGAACCGATTTTCCCCGCTGTACGCAAATCTTCCAGCACTTTGCTGACCTCGCCACGCACCTCGCGTATGGTCTTCCAGCGCTGCAGCATCGCCGTTTCGTCATCCTGGGCGGGAAGAGCGTGCCAGGTCGTCAGCATGATGCTGCCCTGATTGCCCAATACGCTCCAGATTTCTTCGGCGGTAAATGCCAGGACAGGTGCCATCAAACGCGTCAGGCTTTGCAGGATATGCCAGAGCGCGCTTTGCGCCGAGCGGCGTTGGCGTGAATCGGCAGCGGTCGTGTAAAGACGATCCTTGAGAATGTCGAGATAGAACGCACCGAGATCCTCGGAACAGAAATTCTGCAGCGCCTGCACCACCTTGTGGAATTCATAGCGCTCATAGTCGGCGGTCACCTGAAACTGCAACTGGCGCGTCAAGGCCAGCGCATGCCGGTCGATTTCGAGCCAGTCTTCGACCGGCAGCATCTGCGTCGCGGCATCAAAATCGACGGTGTTGGCCAACAGGAAGCGTAAGGTATTGCGGATGCGCCGGTAAGCTTCGACGACGCGCTTGAGTATCTCGTCGGAGATGCTCAGTTCGCCTGAATAGTCGGTCGCCGCGGCCCACAGGCGCAGGATCTCGGCACCCAGGGTATCGGATACCTGCTGCGGGGCGACCACATTGCCTTTCGACTTCGACATCTTGTGGCCTTTGCCATCCACCACGAAGCCATGGGTCAGCAAAGCCTTGTAGGGTGCCCGGTCATCGATCGCGCAACCGGTCAGCAGACTTGAGTGGAACCAGCCGCGGTGCTGATCTGAGCCTTCGAGGTACAAGTCCGCCGGGAAGGAGCACTGCTCGCGGTGGGAGCCGCGCATCACACTCCAGTGGGTGGTACCGGAATCGAACCAGACATCGAGGGTGTCGGTCATCTTGCTGTATTCGTTAACCTCGTCACCGAGCAATTCCCTGGCGTCGAGTTTGAACCAGGCCTCGATGCCCGACTGCTCGACGCGCAGTGCCACTTGCTCGAGCAGCTCGGGCGTGCGCGGATGCGGCGCGCCGGTTTCGTTATGCAGAAAGAAAGGGATCGGCACGCCCCAGTTGCGCTGGCGCGAAACGCACCAGTCGGGACGATTGGCAATCATCGCGGCGAGCCTGGCCTGACCCCAGGCCGGATAGAACCGGGTATCGGCCACAGCCTTCAAAGCCAGGTCACGCAAGCTCGGTTCGGTGCTCTGTTCCTTGGCATCCATGCGCACGAACCACTGCGTCGTCGCCCGGTAGATCACCGGCGTCTTGTGCCGCCAGCAATGCATGTAGCTGTGCACGATTTCACTGCTGGCAAAAAGCGCACCCACCTCGCGCAACTTTTCCAGAATCGGGCCGGCAGCCTTCCAGATGTTCAGACCGCCGAACAGCGGCAGGCTTTCGGCGAAACGGCCGTTGCCCAGCACCGGCGTGAGGATTTCGTCGTTGCGCATGCCATGCTGCTTGCAGGAGATGAAGTCTTCCAGGCCATAGGCCGGCGCACTGTGCACGACGCCGGTGCCGGTCTCAAGCGTGACGTACTCGCCCAGAAATACAGGTGAATAGCGCTCCGGATAGAGCGGATGGCGAAAGCGGATCAATCCCAGTGCGGCGCCACGGCATTGCGCCAGCACCGTGCCGGCAAGGCCGAAGCGCACCAGTGCCTGCTCGCGCAATTCGCTGGCCAATACGAGCAGGCCGCGCGGCGTATCGACCAGATCGTAGTTGAATTCCGGATGCATGTTGAGCGCCTGGTTCGCAGGTATGGTCCAGGGCGTGGTAGTCCAGATCACTGCGTAAGCTGGTTTCTCCGGCAGCTTGGCTAGACCAAAAGCTGACGCGAGCTTGTCGCGGTCGACCGCCTCGAAAGCGACGTCAATGGCAGGTGATTTTTTGTCCTGGTATTCGATCTCGGCCTCTGCCAGCGCCGAACCGCAATCGAAGCACCAATTGACCGGCTTCAGGCCGCGATACAGGTAGCCCTTCTCGAGCACCTTGCCGAGCGCCCGGATTTCCGCCGCCTCGGTCTTGAAGGCCATGGTGGTATAGGGATTGTCCCATTCGCCAAGAACGCCAAGGCGGATGAAATCGATTTTCTGCCGCTCGATCTGCTCGGCGGCATAGGCACGCGACAACGCCCGCACCTGTTCTGCAGGAATCTCCTTGCCGTGCAGCTTTTCGATCTGATGCTCGATCGGCAGGCCATGGCAGTCCCAGCCGGGCACATAGGGCGCATCGAAACCGGACAGGGTCCTGGAGCGGATGATGATGTCCTTGAGGATCTTGTTGACCGCATGGCCGATGTGAATGTCGCCATTGGCGTAAGGCGGGCCATCGTGCAGCACGAAACGCGGCCTGCCTGCGCAAGCCGCGCGGATTGCCTGGTAGGTGGCATTCTGCTGCCAGGCCTGGACCCAGCCCGGCTCGCGCTTGGCGAGATCGCCGCGCATCGGGAAGGGCGTGTCGGGCATGTTCAGGGTTTTGCGGTAATCAGCCATGATGCCTGTTCGTGAAATAGGATCGGGTAGCGCTCACGTCTCGTGCAATCTGCGCCTTGAGCACATCGAGACTGTCATATTTTTTCTCGTCGCGCAATTTGTGCTTGAAATTAACGGTCACATGGGCACCATAGATGTCCCGCGCGAAATCCAGCAGATGCACTTCCAGCACCGGCTTCAGGCCGGCCGCCACAGTCGGTCTCACGCCCAGGCTGGCGGCACCGGGCAGCGGTTGGGTGCCAACACCGGAGAGGGTCACGGCGAAAACCCCTTGCAAGGGAAGGCGCTTGCGCTTGACTTGCAGATTGGCAGTGGGGAATCCCAATTGCCGGCCAAGTTTCTCACCGTGCATGACCTTGCCGGACATTTGATAGGCCCGGCCCAACAGTCTTTCGGCATGCTCAACCTCGCCGCTTTCGAGCGCTTCGCGTACCGCCGAACTGGACACGCGCTCTCCTTCCCAGTCGATGGTGGGCATCATGTCGACCTTGAAGCCGTGTTCCTGTCCGGCACGCTGCAACATTGCGAAATCGCCACTGCGTCCCTGACCGAAGCGGAAGTCGTCGCCGATCATCAGGTAACTCGCGGACAGGCCTCTGACCAGAATACGTTCGATGAAGTCTGTCGCCGTCAGTGAGGCGAACCTTGCATCGAAGCGGCAGACATAGACCTGATCCACACCGGACAGCTCGAGCAGCTTGAGTTTCTCGCGCAGACTGGTCAGGCGCGCCGGTGCCAGATCCGGGGCAAAGTATTCGCGCGGCAAAGGCTCGAAGGTCATCACTGCCGCAGGCAGTACAACACTGCGGGCATGTGCTATCAGACGCTCAAGCAAGGCCTGATGGCCACGATGCACCCCATCGAAATTACCGATGGTCAACACCTTGGGAGCCGTTGCCTGTTCAGGAATCGTGCGAAATACCTGCATCGCCACTTAGTCTTACGGAAAGGCGCGGATTATATCAGTCCGCTGCTCCCGGCCTAGGCCAGCTTGGACTTGGCAAGGGGCGGATTGCGCGCGAAATACTGCTTGATACCACGCAGCATGGCATCGGCAAGTTTGTCCTGGTAAGCCTCGTCAGTCAGCTTCTGCTCTTCCTCGGGATTCGAGATGAAGGCAGTTTCCACCAAGATGGATGGAATATCCGGCGCCTTGAGCACGGCAAAGCCGGCCTGTTCGACGCGCCCCTTATGCAGCGCATTGATGCCACCGATCTCACCCAGCACCGCCTTGCCCAGCTTGAGGCTATCGTTGTTGGTTGCGGTTTGTGACAAATCGAGCAGGGTCCGCGCCAGATAAGGATCCTTGACGCCGAGGTTGACGCCGCCGATGAGGTCGGCAGCATTTTCGCGCTGCGCCAGCCAACGCGCCGCGGATGACGAGGCACCGGTTTGCGAGAGCACGAAGACACTTGAGCCGCGCGCTGTGGGTTTGATGAAGGCATCGGCATGAATCGAGACGAACAGGTCGGCCTGCACCCGTCGCGCCTTCTGGACGCGCTGCTGCAACGGGATGAAATAATCACCGTCGCGTGTCAGCAGGGTACGCATGTTCGGTTCGGCATCGATCATCGTCTTGAGCCGGCGCGCAATAGAAAGCGTGACATCCTTCTCCTGGTTGCCGCCGCGTCCGATAGCGCCGGGATCCTCGCCACCATGGCCGGGATCCAGCACGATCGTGACAAGGCGGGCGATCTCCGGCGTCTGTTTGGTTTGCGGGTCGCGCGACTCGATCTTGCCTTCACTTTTCGACGGTTGCGTGACAGTCTTTTCCAGCAGGGCCATCAAGGGATCGAGTGGCTCGCTCGGATAGAGATCGAGCACCAGCCGATGCGCGTATTCCCCAACCGGTTTGAGCGTGAACACTTGCGGCCTGACCGAGCCGTGTTCACCCTTGAGTTCGATCACCAGCCGCACTACGCCGGGTTTGTTGCGGCCGGCGCGGATCAGCTTGATATAAGGATCGCTTTCGGAAATCTTGCTCGGCAGG
>Ga0172380_10009651_pt1 | contig 10245 bp, 6 predicted proteins | sample Leawe162metaG_FD_119747 | JGI IMG/M metagenome (GOLD analysis project Ga0172380, IMG submission 119747) | Leachate microbial communities from a municipal landfill in Southern Ontario, Canada - Leachate well 162 metaG | ecosystem: Engineered > Solid waste > Landfill > Unclassified | place...
GAAGGCGGACCCCTGGTAAATTATTTCCCGGATGCGCCCCGGGAAAACATTCGGCGCACTTGCAGGCCAATCGCCGATGCAGACCTTTTCGGGGCGGATTGCCGCGGCCAGCTTCGCCCCCGCCGGCCAATCCGTTTGCGCTCCGGCAGCCACAAACCTCCCGGCCGCAAAAGAAATGGAAAGCCGGCCGGCTTCCGCTGGCAGCGCCTGAACGTCGAATATATTAGTAAAGCCCATGAAGTCGGCGATGAACCGGGTTGAGGGCCTTTCATACAGTTCGCGCGGGGTTCCGAGCTGTTCGATTTTACCAGAGCGCATGATCGCGCAGCGGTCGGCCATGGCCAGGGTCTCGGCCTGGTCGTGGGTGACGTAAACGGCGGTAATCCCGAGCTCCTTTATGATGTGCCGTATTTCCAGGCGCATTTCCATGCGCAGCTTGGCATCCAGGTTGGAGAGGGGCTCATCCAGCAGCAGGCAGGCGGGCTTGACGACAAGCGCGCGCGCCAGGGCCACCCGCTGCTGCTGTCCGCCCGAAAGCTGGCCCGGCATCCGGCGCGCCAGCCCTTCCAGGTGAAGCAGCGCCGCCATCTTCCCGACCTTTTCCGCCCGCTCCGCCTTGGGCACGTTGCGCCCCGGCACGGTCAGGCCGAAGGCTATGTTTTCCTCAACCGTCAGGTGCGGCCAGAGGGCGTAGTTCTGGAAAACCATCCCGGCGTTGCGCCGGTGGGCGGGAACGGCGTTTATGCATCGGCCGTCAAACAAAACCTCGCCGGAATCGGGGGCGCAGAACCCGGCAATCATCCTGAGCACGGTGGTCTTGCCGCAGCCGGAGGGGCCGAGCAGGAAAAAGCATTCGCCATCGGCGGTTTCAAATGAAACGCTGTCAACCGCCTTGACCGCACCGAAAGACTTTGAAACATTTTTGAGCGCGATTTTCATGCAACAGCCCGCAATTAACGACTATTAAAAAAACTTAATTCCTGCGGAGACACAAGGGAGGGCTGGCGACACTGACATGATTCACATAAACTTCGGAAGATTGGACATGGTCCCCGGAAATTATCATGCAGTTACGGCATATTCCACGGCGCGCGGATTTTCCATCCGCTTGGAAGCATTCAGCACCTCTATGCCGACAATATTGCCCGCGCTGTCATAATCAATAATAACACCCGGCTTATTCTCATCGCTTTCCTCAATGGATGATTGACTGAAAAGGATGCGAAGCACATCAACTGCAGGATCATAAGTTACTTTCATGGCGTTCTCCAATATTTGCCGATTTTACTGGTCCTGTAAGCCGTTACAATTTGCGCCGGATCAGTTGTCGGATTTATCATTACCCGGATCAAATATGTCTTGCCGTCTCCGGAAATTATTGACTGGTGGTATACAATGTCACCATGTTCTTTCACAACCTGCCCTGGCGCGTTTACAATTTGATCAACCAAATTTTCCGGAATACGCCTACGCATTATTTCGATCTGCGCATGCCTGGTCAGTACAAATCTCATTGATACTCATGATACTTGTTTTTTATGAGGAATCAAATCATAAAAAAAACAGGGACGTAATAGCACGCAGGTTAATTAAGCGGCTCGCGCTTTTTGCGGCAACTTTTGAAATTAGCCCTATTTTTTCCCGGCGGCCGGAGCGGCCGCATTTTTATCTTTCTGGAAAAACTTTTGCGAGAGCTGCTGCACGATGACAATGCACTGGTTGGCCGACCAGTAGAGCACGAGCGCGGAAGGCATCATGTAAAACATCACCAGCATCATGGCCGGCATGAAGTAAAGCATCATTTTCTGCTGGTTGGGATCGGTGGCGGGCATCAAGCTCTGCTGCCAGGCCTGGGTGACGGCCATGAAAATGGGGAGAATATTGAGCGGGATGGGCAGGATGTCGGCAAAGAGGCGCTCGGGCGAGCTCAGGTCGCTTATCCAGAGAAACGGTGCGAACCGGAGCTCGATGGCGCTGCGCAGAACGATGAAGAGCGCGATGAAAACCGGGATCTGGATCAGCATCGGCAGGCAGCCGCTGACCGGGTTGATCTTGTGCTTGCGGTAAAGCGCCATGGTCTCTTCCTGCATCTTGCGCGGGTTGTCCTTGTGCTTCGCTTTGAGCTCGGCCATGAGCGGCTGCAGCTGCTGCATCTTCTTCATGCTCTCCGTGCTCTTGTGCATCAGGGGCCAGAAGACGATCCGGATCAGGACCGTCAGGATGATGATGGCCAGGCCGTAGTTGGGAATGTAATCGTGGGTCAAATTGAGCACGGTGAGCAGGAACTTGGATATGGGCGTCATGAGCGAAGGCCAGAACCCGCCGAATTCCATGACCTCCTCCTGGTGGAGCCCGAGGGTCCGCAGGATGGAAAACTTTTTCGGCCCAATGTAAAGCTTGAAGGCCTGGAGGTGAAACTCACCGGGGCCGAGCGTTTTCATGCTCATGATGGCCGCCGCGGACACGGTTTTTATCTCCGCGCTCTTGGGCGCAAGCTCGGGATCATGCTCCTCGCCCCGGATCAAATCGCGCCCGGCCATCAGGAAATAGCCTTCCGCGCCGCCTTCCGCGGCAAGGATCTGGACAAAGAACTTGTTTTTTACCGCGAGCCAGTCTATGGGAACGGACTTTTTGACGGCAATGGTCCGCGGCAAGAGGGGGGCCGCGCCTTCCTTCAAGGCGTTCTTGAAAAGCTTGGCCAGCTGGCTGCCCCAGTAAGTCACGCCCTCGCCGCCGCTCGCGGCCATGGCGTCGATGCCCAGATAATTCATGCCGCTCATGCGGTATTCGCCGGACAGCATTTCCATGCTGCCGAGCCGGATGGCCTGCGCCGGGATTGAGCAGGCCACGCCGGCGGCGTTTGTGAAAAGGTCGGTTACCGCAAGCTGGTTCAAATCGTTGAGAGCGACTGTCCTCACGAGCTTCACGCCCCCGGTGCCGGCAGCCTCCATGACGAGCGAAGCGCCATCGGCGCTCACGACTGAAAAATCGCCGGCGGACCAGTATCCCTGCATATCCGCGAAAGATGCCGCGGGCGCATTGCTGAAGTTCAACACGACCGGCCCGCTGTCCTTCGCGGCCGTGGCGCGGTAGTTCCGGAACTCGGCTGACACTACGCCGCCGTGCCTTGTGGAGAACGTGAACGTCGCGCCGGAATTGGTTACGGCAACCAGCCGCTCGGGGCCCTCCGGGGCTTTTCGCACCTGTTCCGGCGCGGAGGCCGCATGAGGATCCGCCTGGCCGGCGGCAGGGGCTTCGACCGCGGCCGGGGCGGCAGGGGATTTTGTTGCGGCGGGCGCAACCGGGGCGGCGGCAGCGGGCAGCGTTTCCTCTGAGGCCGGCGCGTTTGTCTGGACGCGGCCTGGCACGGGCGCAGCCACCTTGGGGGCGATCCACTGCTTGTCAATATAGGGCCATGCCATCAGCAGCGCGAACAGCACGGCAATAATTATTATATCCTGTTTTCTCATCGACCGGCTACGACAATATATGCAGCCACTGAAAAACTCAATGCGGTTTTTCCCCGGGCACGGGGTCAAAGCCGCCGGGGTGAAAAGGATGGCACCGGCAGAGCCTTAGGACTCCCAGCCAGCCCCCCCTGAAAGCCCCCTTTTCGCGGACCGCTTCAATGAAATATTCAGAGCAGGATGGATAAAACCGGCATTGCCCGCCCAGGAGGGGCGAAAGCGCCAGTTGATACAACCTCGCCAATAATATCAGCAATTTACCCATTTTCTCTCTTCCCGCTTTGTAAAATCCCCGCCCGGCCGGCCAGGCCGACCAGCTCCGCCTGTAAATCTTCCCACGCCGCCCCGTTAAGCCCACTGCGCGCCACGAGGACAACATCGCATTTGCCCCGGAAGCGCCAGCGGTTAAGCCTGAACGCCTCGCGCATGCGCCGCTTGGCGCGGTTGCGCTGCGCCGCGCCGCCCGCGGCCCTCCCGGCCGCGACCGCCAGGCGCATGGATGAATCCGCACCATCCCTGATCCACATGATCATCAGGCGCCCTGCATACTTGCGACCGCGTTCAAACGTTTCCGCGAGGAGCTTCGGCGATTTAAGGCGCTGGGAGCGGGACAGGCTTTGATCCGTGCGGTTGACCTGTTGCAGGGCCAAATGACACCCCTTCCATGCACTGTTCGGGAAAGAAGGCAATGCCGCTCCGCGCAGGCTCCGCAACACGGCCGGATCCGGCTTAAACGGTCAGCTTGGCGCGTCCCTTCCTGCGGCGACGGGACAGAACCTTGCGGCCGTCGGCTGTTGCCATGCGGGCTCTGAACCCGTGTTTGCGTTTACGTTTTTTTACAGATGGATGGTATGTTCTTTTCATATTAAATCCGATTCACACCGCGCAGTATAGATTACCAGCCGGCATTGTCAACGAAATCCGTTTCTTTTTGCGCGTTTTTTTTGGCATTGACAGCCTTTCCGGCCAAGCGATATCTTAACGAACGATGAAGCCATTTTGTATCGACACAAACGTCTGGTCCGGGCCCGGCGGAAACATCTTAAAGGAAGCCCTGCGCCAGGAGGCGCGCGCGCTCCACCAGATGCACCAGCCGCCCGCCAGCCTGCGCGAATGGAGCGCCATGCGCGGGCGGATCCGCCGCAAGCTTCTCGATGCCGCCGGCTCATTTCCTGCCCCGCCCGCCCTTGAACTCCGCGAGCACGGAACCATAAAACTGGAAGGTTACCGGATCACAAAGCTCACCTACCAGAGCCGGCCGGGGCTGCGCGTCAGCGCCCACCTCATGCGGCCCGACGGCCCCGGCCCCTTCCCCGCCATCCTCAACATGCACGGGCACTGGGCGCAGGGAAAAATAGCCGCGCGCGTGGCCGGGCGCTGCCAGGTATTTGCCAGGGAAGGCTTCGTGGTTCTGAGCGTGGACGCCATCGGCGCGGGCGAAAGGGGCACTTTTCCAAATAAATTCGAGCACCACGGCCGCCAGGGCACCCCGCTTTTTTCAATCGGTGAGACGCTCCTCGGCATGCAGGTTTATGACAACATGCGCGGGATTGACCTGCTGCAGTCGCTCGATTACGTGGATGGGGCCCGCATCGGCGCCACCGGCGCCAGCGGCGGCGGCAACCAGACGATGTGGGTTTCGGCCCTGGATCCGCGCGTGAAAGTTTCCGTGCCGGTGGTATCGGCCGGCACGTTTGAAGCCTACGTCACAAACCACAACTGTATGTGCGAAACCCTGCCGGGCGGATTGCAGATCACGGAAGAATGGGGCGTGCTCGGCCTGGTCGCCCCCAACCCGCTCCTGATCCTGACCGCGCTCCGGGAGGGAATCCCCGCCTTTTTCATGCAGGAAATGCTCCGCTCCTATGCCGACGCCCGCAAGGTTTACGCGCTCTACGGGAAAGAAGAACGCATCGCCTATCAAGCCCCGGATCTGCCCCACGGCTACTGGCCGGAAATGCAGCGTCACGCCCTCGGCTGGTTCAAGCACTGGCTTACGGGCGAAGCCTCCGCCCTGCCCCGCGCGCTGCCCGTGGTGCCGGAATTCCCCGAATCCAGGCTCATGTGCTTCCCCGGAAAAAGCCGGCCAGGGGAACTGATTTCACTCCGGGATTACGTCCGCCTCCGCTGCGGCCGGTGCCGGAAGGAATACCTGGCTCTGAAAAAAATCAGCCGCGCGCAAAAGCTTAAAGGCCTGCGCCGCCTTCTCCGGCTCGAATCCGGCCCGGCGTTCCAGCACTGCAGCGCGCCGGTGCGCGGGGAAGCGGGCGGGATGCTTTTTGAAAAATTCACCGTCGCGCCGTCGCCGGGCGCGCTTGTTCCCTGCCTCCTGCTCAAGCCGCGCAGAAAGACACCCGGGGCAATAACGATCGCCCTCCACCCGGAAGGCAAGCTCTCCTGCCTCAAGGAGCCGACCGCGCAGGCTATTCTCCGCCAGGGGCGCGCACTTTGCCTCGCTGACCTGCGCCACACCGGCGAAACCAAGTGGGACCACCCGGACTCAAAAGAGCATCTCCCGTCGTTCCGGGCAGAGCTCTGGCTCGGGCGCACGATGATCGGCCAGTGGGTCAAAGACATCCTGGCCATCCGGGCTGCTCTTGCAGGGCGCGGCCATGGCAGGGGCGGCATCGAGCTCCTTGCCTTCGGGGAGCCGGCCCTGGCGGTACTGGCCGCGGCGGCGCTCGCTGAAAATTTTGACGCGGTTAGCGTTGAAAAGCTGCCGGCAACTTACGTCACGCCCCAAACTCCGCCCGCCCAGCGTTACAGCATTTACGTGCCCGGCATACTGCAGTGGGGCGACGTCACCCTCATTGCCGCGCTGGCCAACTGCCCGGTGCGCGTGCGCTCGCTGGCAAATCATTCCAATAAAATCCTTTCCCGGCCCGAACACCTGGCCTGGCTGCGCGAGGCCCGGAAAATGGCCGGACGGACGGGCCGGCGCATGCAAATCACCTGAAAGCCTTCAAAGCACAAAAAGGAGAAAAACAACATGGAAATGCTATACCGCCAGATGCAACCCGAAGAAGCCTTGCGCCTTTACGCCGACTGGCTGCTTGAACAGCGCATAAACGAGCCCTTCCCTTTTTTCCGCTGCATTGAAAACAAGCGCCAGAGGGCCGAATGGTACATGATCACCTATTCCCTGCGCACGCTGCTCCTGGCCGCGGACCTGCTCAAGGCCGATAAATACCGCGCGGCGGTTTTCGAACACATGGACCTCTACGTAGGCGAGCAGCTGCCGAACGGTGGCTTCACTTCAACTTTCCGCCGCCAGCCTTCGGCCGGACTGAGCCGGAAGGATTTCCACGAAATCCTGAGGAAAGGCAACGTCAACCTGGCCGACAACGGATCGAACGTAACCGCCCTTATCCAGGCCGCCAAGGCGGCCCCGAAGGACAGGCGGGATAAATACCTCCAGGCGGCGCGCCTTTGGCTGGGCGAATGGGTGCCGCTCTGGGCCCTGCCCGAGGGCGGGTACGGCAACGGCATATGGGCCGGGCACAAGCTCAACGCCCCCTACACCTGCGCCATGGGCACCCTGACCGCGACCCTCGCGGCCTTCACCCTTGCCACGGGTGACAGCGAGTTCATCGAAAACGCCGAGCGCTGCATGCTTTTCCAGTGCAGCCACTGGCTCCCGGACGGGCGGCCGATCAACTTCGACTGCTACCCCCTGCCGCGCAAGACGGCCCTGACCGACTATGGCCACAGCTTCTACCTGCTGGAAGGGATGTGCTGGACCCACTGCGCTTCCAAAAGCAGCGAGGTGCGCGCCCTCATCGCAAAACGGCTCGAGGAATGGTTCTTCGGGAAGGCGGGCCTGCTCTCGCAGTGGCGCGATTCGTGGTTCAATTTCCAGATCTGCTCGTACCCGCCGGACTGGGAAGCGCCTCCCGCCCCGCTGGCAATGTCGCGCCTGGGGCTCCGGCCGGGCTGGGAGCTTGCCAAATCCAACGGCATCCTCTTCGCCTTCCAGTACTACCTGAACCACATCAACAATGACCCGCGCCTGAGGGAAAAGGTGGAACTCGGCATAAAATACCTGTCCAACCCGCTCAAGGCGCGCATGAGCGGCGTCTGCTCCGAGCCGGATGAATCCTACGGCAACTTCGCGGTCCAGTCGACCGGGTTCGCCGGCCTTTCGCTGGCCGAGGCGATCCGCCCGGATTCGGTTCTTGAGAGCGTGCGTTGAGAATGTATGAAAAAATACTTATTTTGGACGCGACAAAGCGCCTCCCTCCATTGAAAATCGCCTTATTTTTGGAGGGTCACGCTTACTAAGCTGCGAAGCCCGCCAAGGTTGCTTTCGCTACGCAGCACGAGTTATCGCGACCATGTTTTGGAATATTTTCACAGCTTCTGCCAGGTTAAAAAAAGTTTTTATCAAATAATAAAAGGACACAAACAATGCCAAAGATCACATTGCTTGGAGCGGGCAGCGGGTTCACCCAGGGGCTTTTCACGGACATCCTCAACATCGAGGGCCTGGACGAGGGCGTCATCGGCCTGGTGGATATTGATGCCGGGCGCCTGGCGATCAACACCAGGCTCATGGAACGGGTCGTAACGCTCATGGGCAAGAAAAACTGGAGAATCGAATCCTCCACCGACCGCCGCAAAATCCTCCGGGGCACCGACTACCTCATCAGCACCATCGAGGTTTCCGGCGTGCAGTGCGTGCAGGCCGACAACAACATCCCCCTCAGCTACGGCATCGACCAGGCCGTCGGCGACACCATAGGGCCAGGCGGCATCATGAAGGCCCTGCGCACCCTGCCGAGCTTCATCGAGATCCTCGAGGACGCCAAACGCTTCTGCCCCGGCGCCATGATCATGAACTACACCAACCCCATGTCCATCATCACCCTGGGGGCGGTGCGGGTAACGGACCAGCCGTTCGCGGGCCTGTGCCATTCCGTGCAAAGCAACTCGCGGGTCCTCGCGGCCATCCTGGGAGTATCTTACGAGGAATTCGAATGGAAATGCGGCGGCATCAACCACATGGCCTGGTTCACGGTCCTGAAGCACCGTGGCCGGGACCTGCACGCGCGCCTGCGCGCGTGCTTTGAGCTCCCGGGCGTCATGGCCGCCTACCCGGTCCGCGCCGCCCTCGTCAGAAGCCTGGGTTACTTTGCAACCGAAAGCTGCCGCCATTTTTCAGAATACGTGCCTTACTTCCGCAAGAGCAGGGACCTGCTTAAAAAGTACGGCCTTGAGGGCAGCACCGGCGCCTATTCAAAATCATGGCCGGCCGGCCGCCTCGAAGTCAACCGCCGCCGCCGGGAAATGGCCGCGGGCAAGCGCAAGATCCCCTTGCAGCGCGGATACGAATATGCTTCCGATATTATCGAGGCGCATTGTCTTGGCCGCCCGAAAATCATATACGCCTCGGTGCCGAACACCGGCCTCATCCCCAACCTGCCCGCCGGCGGCGTGGTCGAGACCGCCACCCTCGTGGACCGGCGCGGATACCAGCCGACTTATTTCGGGCCTCTGCCGGAGCAGTGCGCGGCTCTGTGCCGCTCGAACATGGCGGTCTTCGAACTATGCGTCCAGGGCATCCTGAACCGCGACCGCGAGGCGATCGTGCACGCCATGATGCTCGACCCGCTCTCGGCCGCCGCCTGCTCGCTGGATGAGATCCGCGCCATGGCCGGAAAACTCTTCGAAGCCGAACAGGCCTTCATCCCGGCCTGGTGCCGGGAACCGAAGAGGGTGATCGCCCGCGGCCCCCTGCCGCCGCTCGAGCCTAAAACGCCTTTCGCGATGTCGCTCCTGGCCAGCAAAATCATGCCCCCGGCCGATATTAAAAACCTCGCCTACCCGGCGGACAAAAAGGCGCTGGCGCTGAAGCCGCGCGCTTTCAAGGGTGTTTCTTTCTGCCAAAGGCACAAGGAACTTAAAAAAGCCGGGGCGGCGCTGGTCTACTTTGCCGCGCACCTGCACTGCCGGGCCGCCATGCGCCTGGCGATGCTGCTCGGCCATGATGGCGCGGTCAAGGCCTGGATTGACAGCCGGGAAGCATACTGCAACCCGGTCGCCGCATATCCCGCGCGCACCGACAAGGGCCGGGTGCCCTTCGACGCCTCCAAAGGCATCCATGAAATCCTGATAGCTTTTGACTCGGACTGGGGCAGCGCGGAAGGCATTTTCCTGAGGTTCGAAAGGCTGGATGCGCCCCGCGCAAAAGCGCTCCGCTGGGACATGCTTCCAGAGGTCAGGCCATGAATTCCCCGGGCGGGATTAAATTGCATTAAAATGGTTTTCAAAATGCGCATTAACGCCCATGCCCACGGCAGCCATGCCGAAAGGAACAAAGACGGCAAACTTGTCCTTCCGCTCATGCTGGCCTGGAGGCCGGAGCACTGTACCCCCCAGCAATTCATCAAACAGCATCGCTCCTGGGGAGTCGAAAAATTATTCCTCCTGGATTCCCCGGCCATCGCCTTCGAGTACAAGCGCATCTTCGGGGATTTCATCATCCCCATCCCCGGCGTTGACATGGACAAGTGCGCCCCGGCCGACATCGAGGCGCTGTTTAAGCGGGGGGCGCGCGGCATCAAGTTCATCGGCCCCCTGCACTCTTACGGCGACAGCCGCTACTTCCCGCTGTACGATGTCATTCGCAAACACCGGGGTCTGGCGATGTTTCACACCGGGTTCCTGGCGGTTGAGATTTTCAACCCGGGCGGGCTTTACGCCCGGGATGATTACCTGGACATCACCCACATGCGCCCGGCCGCGATTGACCGGGTCGCGCGGGCTTTCCCGGACCTGA
>Ga0172380_10009652_pt1 | contig 10245 bp, 10 predicted proteins | sample Leawe162metaG_FD_119747 | JGI IMG/M metagenome (GOLD analysis project Ga0172380, IMG submission 119747) | Leachate microbial communities from a municipal landfill in Southern Ontario, Canada - Leachate well 162 metaG | ecosystem: Engineered > Solid waste > Landfill > Unclassified | place...
ACCTAATAGGCACGGCTTCGGACTACGGTGCTTCGTATGTCTTCATCATTGCAAGTTCCGGCGATACCATTAGTTATTCCGCACGGATTTTGTCCGGCACTTCGTATGCCATAGCCCAGTCGCACTCAAGCAACGGCGCCATCCTAGGCGGGGGCGCAACGAATATGTTCGGTCTTCCCTCGTTGCCAACGCTCGTCAGCACACCGCCAGTGCTGTCATCAATCGCCACGGCAATCTGCGAAAGCGCCGGCCTTTCAGCTGCGCAGATCGACGTCACCGATCTGACGGATACGGTCGATGGCTATGTCGTGCAGCGCGGTACTGCGCGCAGCTGGCTGGAACAATTGATGCTGGCGTATCAGTTCGACGCGGTAGAGTCGGACGGCAAGATCAAGTTCGTCAAGCGCGGCGGTGCGTCGGTTGTCACCATCCCGGAGGATGATCTGGCTGCGCGCGAATACGGATCCGCGCTGACCGATGCGCTCACCATCAACCGGCAGCAGGAGATGGAACTGCCGGTGCAGGTGGATGTGAGCTACTTCGACGCCGCCAGTGCCTACCAGACCGCCACGCAATACGCGCAACGCCTCACCACATCCAGCTCTAACAAGGCTTCCTACAACCTGATGATGGCGCTCTCGGCCGGCAAGGCGAAGCAGATCGCCGACGTGCGGATGTTCGAGGCGTGGACCTCGCGCACCACCTTCGAGCAAGTGCACGGCTGGAAGTATGCCTACCTGGAACCAACCGATGTGATCACCGTCGTCAACGATGGCGTATCGCATGTGATGCGCATCGTGGATGAAGATGCGGCAGTGGGCGTGTTCCGCCGCAGCGCGGTGATGGAAGATGCGAACGTCTACACGCAGGATGTAGTGGCCGTCGCTTCACCCGTTCCGTCCGGCGAGGTGAGTCTGGTACCGGAGACCCGTGTGCTGCTGCTGGACATCCCACTGCTGCGCGATCAGGACGACGGCGTCGGGTTCTATGGGGCTGCCAACGGCTATGGCAGCGGATGGAGCGGGGCGCAACTGTTCAAGAGCAACGACGACGGCGCCACCTGGACATCGTTCGGCAATGCATTCCTCAATGACGTCACGTCCGGCATCGCCACTTCCGCGCTGGGTGACTACACGCAGAACATCTTCGATGAGAAGAGCAGCGTCACGGTGATGATGAACAACGGCACCCTGTCCAGCGCAACGGAGCTGGCCGTGCTGAACGGGGCGAATGCCGCGCTGCTCGGCAGCGAGATATTGCAGTTCAAGACCGCCACGCTCACCGCCGCAGGCACCTATCTGCTCACCGGCCTGTTGCGCGGCCGGCGCGGTACCGAGTGGGCCACGTCCACGCATGCCATCGGCGAACGCTTCGTGCTGCTGTCAGAGTCCGATCTGGTGCTGTTCACCGGTTCGTCTGCGGAATACGACCTGGCGCGCAAATACAAGGGCGCATCGTTCGGCGGCTTCCTATCCGACGCGCCCGTTGTCAGCTTCACCAACGCTGCCGTGGCACTCATCCCTTACGCCCCCGCGCAGCTCGGTGGCGGCCGCAATGCCGCGCTGGACATCACCCTCAAATGGGTGCGACGCACGCGCATCGGAGGCGCATGGAACAGCTATTCAGACGTGCCGCTGGGCGAGGCATCGCAAGCCTATGAGGTGGACATCTATACCGACAGCAGCTACGCCACCGTCGTGCGCACGCTCACATCATCAACAGAGACCGTCAGCTACACCGCCGCGCAGCAGGTGACGGACTTTGGCAGTGCGCAAGCCACCATCTATTTCGGAGTATTCCAGCTCTCTGCCGTAGTCGGCAGGGGATATGAACAAAGGGGAACAGTATGAGCAGCAGCACAAGCAATCTTGATCTGATCAGCAGCTCGCAAGCCAGCAAGGAAGTCACGGCCAATGCATTGTTCGATGCGATGTCCGTCTCCGGACTATTCGGGCGCAGGGCAGCGACAACCACCGCACTGACATGGGGCTACTACGGCGGCGTGGTGGTAGTGGCGGGCACGCCGACTGCAGTGGCCAACGGCACCCTCGCGCTGACGGCATCGATGGTCAACTACATCGAATACAACCCCGCCACCGGCGCGCTGGTAAAGAACACATCTGGATGGAGCGCCGCCTCGCTCGGTTATGCGCGTGTGTATGCCATCACCGCTGGGGCGTCTTCTATCTCATCATATATCGACTGGCGCTATCAAGGCATCGGTGCCCCGATCGCACAATTCCCCATGCAATACGCAGGCACATGGAATGCTTCTACCAACACCCCGGCACTGGCATCCGGCGCGGGTGTGAAAGGCAGTGTGTATGTGGTGTCCGCTGCCGGCACCACCAACCTAGACGGTCACGCCGTGTGGACGGTAGGCGATCAAGCAATTTTCAACGGAATAACATGGGACATCGTGCAGGGCGGCGTCACTTCTGCTGAGATCGTATCTGCACTGGGTTTCACGCCGGAGGATGCAGCGAGCAAGGATGCTGCTGCCGGTTACGTGGGTAAGACGCTTGAGAAGATCAACTTCTGGAACGCAGCGCGCACGTTTATGAGCTTCCTAACGAATGCTGCGACTGCTGCAAGAAATTATTCCTTCCCCGATAAGGATGGCACGGTAGCAATGACCAATGACAAGCTATCTGCTTTCGCCGAAACCACATCAGCCGAGCTTGCTGGCGTGGTGAGTGATGAGACAGGCACCGGCGCTTTGGTGTTTGCTAATGGCCCAACTTTTACCGGAGAGATAACTCTCCCTGGAAATCCAACTCTGCCTTTACATGGCGTTGCATTACAAACACTTCATTCTTATTTTGGCAGAGTTAACGACATTGGCAAATCTGGGATGCCGGGCTTTGGCGTCGGCATCTGCCCGGCCCTGCCGGCAGGATTCTCAAAGCTGCCCGGCACCGACTTCCCGCAGTCTGATGAGTACGGCAACTACCAATTCACCGACGGCAGCATCATGGTGTGGATCCCCGCTTTTTACTACAAGTGGACCGGAACCAACATCATCGACATCCAACCTGAACATGCCTACGCCACCGAGGCGCTGGCCAATGCGGACGGCTATGCACTACACCGAGCCTTCTACGATGGCGGCGCTGCCCAGCGAGGTGTGTTTGTAGACAAGTACAAATGTTCAAACAATGGCGGCACGGCTTCCAGCATCAAGAACGGGAACCCGCTCTCCAGCGCTGCCGCCAACGAGCCGTTCAACGGACTCACCGGCGCGCCAGCCAATGCACTGTATGGCGCGATTGCAGCGGCAAAGACACGCGGAGCAGACTTCTTCCCGGGCAGCATATTCATCCGCAATGCGCTGGCGCTGCTGTCACTCGCGCACGCCCAAGCGTCCACCTCGACGACATGGTGCGCCTGGTACAACGCCACCTACAACTTCCCGAAGGGCTGCAACAACAACGCACTGGCCGACCAACAGGATGCGACCGTCACTTTCACCTGGACGGGCAACGCCACCTACACCACCGCCAACAAGACGGGCAGCGCCAACACGCTGGCCAAGACCACGCACAACGGTCAAAACAGCGGCGTCGCAGACCTGAACGGTACGATGTGGGAAGTCGCGCTTGGGCTGACATCGAACGGCACGAACATCTATGTGCTCAAGACTGCTGCTGCGATGAAAGACATCACCGCCAGCAACACACTGGCCACGGATGCGTGGGGCGCCACGGGCATCGCCGCACTCTATGACGACCTCGGGACTACATACGAAGCGCTGTGGGCGACTGGCGCGAACCGCTCCACTTACTTCGGCAATGCAGGCCAAGTATTCAGCACCGCCACCAGCGGAAACGCATGGAACGCCGCAGGCGCCGGCGTGCCACTTATTGGAGGCGTTGGCGGCACCAATGCGTTCGGCAGCGACATTCTGAGTGATTACAAGCCGAACGAGATGTGCCCGATCGTCGGCGGCGGCTGGGACAACGCGTCGCGCGCTGGGGTGTGGGCGTTGAATCTCGTCCCTGCGCGGGGTGGCTCGAGCAGCAGCATTGGGCTGCGCGCGGCCTTGTATCTCTGATGGCCTGAGCGATAGCGATGGGCCTGCACGATGAAGCGAAGCTGGATCAAAAATATATGGAATTCGCCAAGCTGATGAACATCTACCTCAATCACTTCCCGAAGCACGAGAAGTATGGGCTCGCGCTGGAGATTCGCCACGCGGCCTACGAGGTGTATGGCTACATCGTGGAGGCGCAAAAGCGCTATCACAAGAAAACCGCACTCACCAACCTTGACACCAGGCACGAGCAACTGCGCATGCTGGTTCGCCTGGCGCACACGCTAGGGTATTTTGAATTCAAGGACGGTAAGCGCACAGAACAATCGCCAGCTGCACAGGGAGAGCGCCGCTATCTCGCTTTGTCTCGGCTGGTGGATGAATTGGGCAGGATGCTCGGCGGATGGATCGTGGCCGAGCGCCAGCTTGATAAGCGGGAGGCGTCTTAACATGTGCCCGATCGTCGGCGGCAACTGGAACAACACGTCGAACGCTGGGGTGTGGGCGTTGAATCTCAACAATGCGCGAGGTAACTCGAACAACAACATTGGGCTGCGCGCGGACTCGAAGCCTCAAAGACTGAAATTTAGTCAAAGTGGAATCAAGGGAGACGCTTTCCGGCGCGTGGCGAATGCCACGGCGAAATCGGTATGCTTCCGCCTTTCTGGTAGGGCGGCGTGCCGCCTCGAAGGTCTGGCGCCATGAAGCGCATCGGACATCTATACAACAAGGCATTCACGCGCGAAGCGCTGATGCTGGCATTTTATGCCGCCGCCCGCAGCAAACGCGGGAAGCGCGCCTGTTTCACCTTCGAGAAGTCGCTCGCCAGCAATATGGATGCGCTATACAACGAGCTGCAGGATGGCAGTTATATCCAGCGCCCGTACTACAGCTTCATAGTGCAGGAGCCAAAGCCGCGCCGTATCTTCGCGCCGGCATTCCGCGACCTGGTGGTGCAGCATGCAATCTATCGGGTAATCTCGCCAATCTTTGATGCGGGGTTCATCGATCAATCCTTTGCGTGCCGCACAGGCTATGGCACCCACAAAGCCGCAGACTATGCGCAGGCCGCATTGCAAGCCTGCCCGCGCGACAGCTACACACTCAAGCTCGACATCAGGAAGTTCTTCTACCGCATCGATCGCACCATCCTGCGCACTCTGATCGAGCGCAAGGTGAAGGATTCCAGTTTTGTGGATTTAATGATGCGCTTCGCCGATCACGGCGAGCCGATCGGCATCCCGATCGGCAATCTACTCAGCCAGCTATACGCACTGATCTATCTGAGCCCACTAGACCACTACATCAAACGCGAGCTAGGCATCAAGCACTACTGCCGTTACGTGGACGACTTCGTGTTGTTCGGCATCGGCCGGGAGCGCGCACTGGAGTGCCAACGGCTGATCATTGATTTCATACGCCGCGAACTCAATCTTGAACTGTCGAAATCAACCATCGCGCCCGTTTCGCGCGGCATCAACTTCGTCGGCTATCGCACCTGGGCCGGAAAGCGGTTCATCCGCCGGTACAGCCTTGGCAACTATCGCAGCGCCATGCGACGTGGCGAGATCGAATCCGCAACATCCATATTAGGCCACGCTCGTCATACCCACTCACTGCAGCACATGCTGCGCTATTCAAAGGAGCATCACCATGCCAACCATCATCGCGTACCGAAAATATATCGATCCAGAGATCACGCGCGAGCTGCTGCTGCCAACTGACGACCAGCTTCAGCCGCTCGGCACAGAGCTGGCAACGTTGGCAGATGGCACCACGTATGTCTGCCTGCCTGATGGCGCGGCCTTGCCGACAACTCAACCGCAAGAGATTGCAGCGAGCATTGCGCAAGGGGTGACGCTCACTGCTGCGCTGATCGCAGACATCAAAGCAGCCAGCCCGCACGTGCGCCTCATCAATCAGCGCGTCGCCGACCAGATTGCCGCCGAATACAGCCTCGCAGAAGAGATCAAGCTGCTGCGGACGGCGCCGAGCATTGAGTTTGAGACATATAACGCGCACGCGGAATCCTGTCGCGCTTGGGGTCGAGCAGAAAAAGCAAAGCTGGGGCTGGTATGAAAATCCCATGCGACAAGTGGGCTCACTTCTTCGGCGGTGCCGCCGTAGCTTTTGCGGCCGGTGATGTTTACGACCCGGCGGTAGGTTTCGCAATCAGTTGCGTCGCGTGGGCCTTAAAGGAAGTCGTCGATTGGATGGGATACGGCACGCCTGACAGATATGACTTCCTGGCATCCGTGGCAGGGGCGGCGGCAGCAGCAACTTATCTGGTGGCAATACAAGGAGTTTCCAATGGCTGAACCGCATGTAATGACGGGCGTCGTCGTCGGGGCTGCCATCAGCCCGGTGGCGCTGCTGATCGGGGCGCAGGTGGATGCGCTGGTGGTGGGACTGATGGCGGCCGTGTTCGCCACCATCTGGCTGGAAACGGTAGACAGCAAACCCAAGGCCGCTGCCGCCGTGGCGCTCTCCGCCATGCTGGCCGGTTACGGCTCACCCGTGGCCGCGTCCTATGTGGCCAGCGCCGTGCCATCGGTGGCAGATGTGGGCGACGGATTGCGCCTGCTGTGCGCCGCCGTCATCGGGGCCAGCGTCACCTGGGTGTTGCCGCTGGTGATGCGTTATGCCAAAACCAAAAGCGGGGAGGGTGTATGAGTGCCGGCTTGTTTCTCATCCTGTTCGAACTGTTATGCGCGGGCATCGTGGTGGTGCGCTGCGTCTGTGTGGCAGCCAAGATGAGCCGCCGCGAATTCACCGGCCACCCGCTGCAATTCATCGGCGTCACGCTGGGCTACACCTTCATCGCCGGCGGTGCCGTGGGCATGGTGCTCCACCACATCGCCGCGCCATGGCTGCTGCTGGCGGGGGTGGCGCTATGGATCGTGTTTGATAGACGGAGGCGGTCATGCTGATGCTCACCGAACATTTCTCGCTGGACGAACTGTGCCAGTCCGACACCGCCACCCGGCTGGGGATTGACAACACACCCCCCGCCGAAGTCATCAACAACCTGCGCCGCCTTGCCGAGGACGTGCTCGAACCCTTGCGCGCCAGCCTGCGCGAGACGGCAGACAAGCCGGTGCAGATCTTCGTCAATTCCGGTTACCGCTGCGAGGCGCTGGAGCGCGTGCTGTGCCGCAAGGACTTCATCGCCTGGGCAGTCCGCCACGGCGTGATGGCAGATGAAGCCGCATGGGGCGTGTACTTCGCCCGCAAGTCCCACCCCAAAGGCAACAGCGCAGACATCCGCGCGACATCCTTCGGCACGCCGCTGCAGATCGTCCGCCACGTCGCCGCCCAGCCACACCTCATGCGCGCCATCGATCAGATCATCATGGAAGGCACCTGGGTGCATACCGCCACCGCCGACCATCCGCGCGGCAACGTGATGACCGCCACTTTCGACGCGGCCGGCGTGCCAACCTATAGCAGCGGCGTGGCATGATGGTCTACCCATCCCGCGCGGGCCTCGCCCTCATCAACGGCTGCTGGGCGCTGGCAGGCATCCTCGCGGGTGTCATCCTCGGCGCATGGCTCTGCAGCCGCCCGGCACAACCGGCCGGCCAATGGCAGGCAGCCAAGCCAGACAAGCGCATCGCCGACACCGGCACCGAAAAGGTCAAGCCGCAAGACTGCGCCGTCGTCGTGGCAAAGCCTGCCGCCAAAAAGAAGCTCGACCTCCCGCCCGAGATCCAAGCCGACCCCAAGAAGCACGTCGCCACCGCCGTCATCATCCAGCCCGCCGAACGCCCGCAGTCTGTCGCCGCCATCTTCAACGAAGCAACCGGCACCACCGACATCCTCACCCAGCGTCTGGCCTACCCGTGGCTCGCGATCGAGCAGCGTGGCCAGTTGTGGCTAGGCTACGGCCTCGCCGACGGCGGCCAAAGAGTAGGCCGCATCCACCTACGAGAAGACCTGCTGCAGATCAGCGCCCTGCACTTTGGCGGACAGGCGTCGCTGGATACAAGTGGCGCGTGGTTTGTTGGGGTTGGGGTGGGGTATCGGTGGTGACTGACTGGCCAGCTGCGCGCCAGTTGATGCGCGGCACAAACTGAAGGGAATCAATATGCACTACAGAAACGGAAGAGAAGCAAAGAACGGAGACAAGATCGTGAAGCTGGAAGGCGGAAAGGTCGTGTCCTATGGCGTACTGCACAGCGCAGTGCCTGGCAACGACTTCTGCAACGGCAACATCGCCGCCATCCAGCCGGTGAACGACTACGCCTGCATGTGCGACTGCCTGCACATCGATGACGTGGCGGAAGTGCTGGCCGAAAAGGGGCTGGATAAACGGCCGGAAGGGAAGTAATCCACCACCCCGACCTAAGAGACCGATCCGGGCCGCGCACCAAGCGGTCCAGCTCTTTTTTTTCGCCCATAGAATGCTGCCGAAAAGCTGCCGAAGCCATGTCATTCCATGCCATAAATCCGGCATTGTCTATTTTCGAGCAAACAAAAAAGCCGCTATAAATTAGCGGCTTATTGTGTTTTTGCTGGCGGAGAGGGCGGGATTCGAACCCGCGGTGGGATGTTATCCCACACACGCTTTCCAGCCGGGCAATCGAACCCCACCAGAACCCAATAGAAATAGGTTTTGTGATGCCGTGCTAGTTTGAAAAATGAGTTTTTGGCACATTTTTGGCACAGTGAGGTGAGGTTATGGCAACGATCCGAAAAAAAGGCAACTTTCAGTGGCATGTTCAAATCCGGCGCAAGGGGTTTCCTGTCGCAACCAAAACGTTTGAAACCGAGGATGCGGCAATCAAGTGGGCGCGGGACATCGAGTCGAAGATGGACAAGGGGATTTATTTCGATAGAACCGAGGCAGAACAAACCACCCTTGGTGATCTCATCGATAAATTCCTGAAGGAGCATGCCCCTCACGAATACAAAAAACGTGAGGACGGCAAAGAGGCATTCAAATTCCAGTGCGCGCATCTTAAGAAGCGCTTGGGAAAATATTGTTTAGCCGCAATCGATCAACGCGTGGTGGCTCAATATCGTGATGACCGGCTTGCAGATAAGTGGCGCGGCAAACCGATTTCAGGCAGCACCGTCAAAAAAGAATTGAACATGCTGAGCAGGCTGATGGGTTTCGCGGAAATCGAGGAGGGTATTGATCTGCCTCGGGGAAATCCTGTGCGCAAGGTTCGCATGCCCAAAGACGGAGTTGCTCGCGATCGTCGCCTCACTGAAAAAGAGTGGGAAAGGCTGGAGGCAGAGTGCAGGGCAAGCAGAAATCGTAGCCTGTGGCCGTGTGTACAGCTTGCTATCGCGATGGGCGCTCGGCAGGGGGAGCTTCTTAATCTGGCATGGAAAGACATCAATAAACAGCGGTGTGTAGCATTGTTGCGCGAGACGAAGAACGGTGATGATCGTTCGGTGCCATTGACCAGCCATGCCCTCTCGGTTCTAAACAGCCTGCCTGTGCAGATCAACGGCGGCAAGGTCTTCAACATGGGACGTATGACGATCTATCATGCTTTCATCGCTGCTGTGAGACGCGCAAAAATCAGTGACTACACTTTCCATGATCTTCGGCATGAGGCCTTGTCCAGACTGTCGGAGCGCGGTGATCTGACAATGCTGGAAATCGCTAGTATCTCAGGGCACAAGACACTGAAGATGCTTCAACGCTACACCCACTTGCACGCTGAAAAGCTGGCGAAAAAATTGGGGTAGAGTGCTTTACAAGTCTATAAATTTAAATTACATATACAACAATGATGAGTAAGCCCTCGGTTAAAGATCAATATTCCTTCTTGTTTGCGTCGATGTTATGCGCGCTTCATGAGGGCTCTCGCCATTGGGGGCTTACCGCGAGCTACGCACAGAGACTCCTTGCTTTCTCTCCTTTTGCCGTCATTGGCTCATGGGCAGCAATCACCCAAAATACAATGCTCATTGTGCTTGTTGGTGCGGCAATGCTGGCCACAGTTGTTGTGACAACTGCAAGCGACAAGTGGGGAACTTTCCTTGCTGAAAAGTTGCAGGAAACTCTGAGGAAACTTGAGTCTTCAGCGCGCCAAGCTGCGCAAGTTATTTCTAATCTTCCGCACGTCGAGAAAATTCGACTTCCCAAGATTTACTTCACATCTGCAATTCTGCCAATAGCACCGCCACCACCTCGCGCGCACCTCGCCGGCTAGCCGTCTGACACTTCGTCCGGCGGTAACCGGTCGAGGTAATCA
>Ga0172380_10009653_pt1 | contig 10242 bp, 13 predicted proteins | sample Leawe162metaG_FD_119747 | JGI IMG/M metagenome (GOLD analysis project Ga0172380, IMG submission 119747) | Leachate microbial communities from a municipal landfill in Southern Ontario, Canada - Leachate well 162 metaG | ecosystem: Engineered > Solid waste > Landfill > Unclassified | place...
AACAAGGCTAAAAACGACCCTTATTGAGTTTTATTATGATTTTCGGCTCAACATTGAGACAATCGCAACGGGAGGCAAGAAGAAACAGTCAGAAAATATCGCCAATTTTTATTGATAATTTAGAATTACCGCCTGAAAATCCAGAAGAAGAAAAGGAAATCAGGGAATATCTTGATTTTTTGAACAAACGCAGTATTTAGGCAAGCTATAGACCAATACGAGAATTTAACGCAAGGGCGGGGCAAATAACGGCCTTGTGGGCTATTTTAAATAAGAATAAGGCCGGTGTTTATCCGGTGTTTTTGGGGGCAGTTGTGCAGTATATATACCAATGGCCTTAACCGCCTTTGTTTTTAGGTTAAAAATAAGGCTTTGTTGTTTTATGTAGTATATATGCTTCATAAAATCCCCAATTGTCGCTCCCTTCACGGGAGCGTGGATTGAAACATTATTATACTCTAAAAAAGGTGACTTTATATATGGTCGCTCCCTTCACGGGAGCGTGGATTGAAACACCGAAAACTGCCGCAATGCGATAAGGATTTTAGTCGCTCCCTTCACGGGAGCGTGGATTGAAACAAGTATTTTTATAGCTTCTGCCTTGCCGTATTTAGCCAAATACTGTTGTGCGATGATTTTACTGTCTGTTTCGAGCGTCATTTTAAGCCTTGCTTTCTATATTTAAATTCGGGTAATATCTATAAAATATCCATTGTTAAGTTCGGCGGCCATTCGTTTCCCTGTCCGGCGCGCGTCTTTTGCTGATGTTGCCTCTATTATTTCGTATTTGTCATCCAATCTGCCGTAGGGGAAACGGGGGTCATCAATTCTTTGTCGCAAATGGACTCTATATTTTTTCATTATCATTTTAAGTAAATAGACTATTAAACTAAAGAAAATTATATCATAAATAAGATATAAAGTCAAGTATAAAAATAGGTTAAAAGTAAAATAAAAGGATTAAAAATGTATTGTAAAGAATGCGGTAAAGATAGCAAGAATAGGGATTTATGCGATAAATGCAGGAAAGCTGCGTATAGAGCTAAAAAGCGGGAATTGTCCCCAAATGTCCCCAAAAAATTGCCCCCAGAATGCCCCCAGTTGAACGAATTGTCCCCAAAGGGTAATAATGTACCCTCTGAAATTGTCCCCAAAGAAACATCGGACAATACCGAACAGACAGACATCGAGAGAGGGATGCCGAATCCTTCAGTTGTGATTTGTGATGAGTTTTCGGGGTTGCCTGATAACTTCGGGCAGCCTGACTGTCAATGCCGGCACTGCCTTAATATCCATAAGACCAGACCTGATGTTAAACTCAATCACGGCTCATATATGACCGCTGCCGAACTGGTACTAAACGGATACAAATATAACAGAGTATCATTATGCTGAAATGGTAATAAGCACAACGCAGGCAATATAAACAATATGGATAATATCGGTAAAATGCGAGACCCCGTACCCCCCTCTTTAGAAAATAAAGAAAAGGGCATAGAGGCTTTCTCCCAACTTTTTCTTGTTTTTGATATAGTGGACGCTTGGTATCTATTTTAAAAAATTTTTTTGGAGTAAAAATAATGCATTATTTGATGATTTTGTTGATGGTATGTGGGTTATGTTTTGGTGGGGTGAATGTTGGTATGAAGGACATACCTGACGGCAGTGTTATTTTTTATTTTGAGTTAGCTTCTGATTTTAACGATGCGGGTGTTGTTCAGGCTACTGATTTTAATGATATTGACGACTGTGTAAGTGTGGACGTTAAGGGTCGTGATATTGATTTTAGTGGTAGTTTGTATGATATATTTATCGACCCTAATGGCAGCGGCGAGTTTGACGTTGTTATTAAGATTGACCCTCCTGAGCCGAGGAACATTACTGCTGTTGCCAAGACTTACAAGATAGCTGATATAGGGGTTAACGCTGCTGACGGCAATGATTTCTTTTACCCGTTGAGTTTTAGTGATGTTGACAGCAATCCTTACGCTGGGCCTAAGGTTATGGGCAAGGTTTACATAGGAGTTGAGGACGCTAACCACGCCTCTCAGGACAATATAAAGGTATATTTGTATGGCAAGAAGGACTGACGTACCCAAGGGCAGGCAGCACGTTTTAAGGTGCAGGCCGTTGAAGCGTAATGGTGAGTTTACCGCTTCTGCTTATCAGGTGCGGTTTATGAGTGAGTATTTGAAGCAGTTAGCCGAGGGCGGCCAGCCCAATCCTTACGAGATTGTTAAGGGATTGGGGATTGCCGGCCAGAATTGGGTAAACTGGCAGAAGAAGCGCGGTTTTACCGATTGGTTTTTAAAAAGGCGGGACTCTTTTCACAGGCAGGTTGGTTTGCCTAATGTTCACACGAAGATATACGTTGAGGCTATGAAAGACAGTGTTCAGGACAGGAAATTGTATTTGGAGCGATTCGACAAGGACTACAAGCCTAAAACCGAGCAGAGTATGGTCTTTGCGGGTTCACGTCCTATTGATATTGACGAAAAAAGCGCTGTTGAACAGAGCCGTAAATATATAGAAAGTCAGGAAGTATGATATATCCTCTTGACAGCGAGTTAGAGCCTGTAATTACGGGCAGGATTTTCGACAGGATTATGCAAGACCCTGACGCTCAGGTTGTTGAGTGGAACAGGTGCAAAAATGAACCTTGGTATTGGCTTGTTAACTACGTTTTTACCAAGCGAAAGGACGAGAATGTTGATGGCGCTTCTGTCGAGCGTTTTCCGGCAGACGAGTATTTGAGATATGTTTTTGATATGTGTTTTAGGGAAAGGTACTTGGCTATTGATAAGAGCCGACAGATGAGGCTTACTTGGCTGTTTATGTCCTTTGGATTGTATTGGGCGGAATTTCACGACAACGAAGAAGTTATCTGCCAGACAAAGGCGGAGGCTATCGCCGATAGCGAGTTAGTCAAAAGGGCCTTGTTTATGTTCGAGCATCAGCCTGTATGGATGCGCAGGGGCATAGTGAATAACTCTTATTGTGTGTTGGGCTTCGATAACGGCTCTTTAATTAGAGGTATTCCGTCAGGTGCGCATAAAATAAGGGCTTACAATCCGACAAGGGGCATTATAGACGAGTGCGGTTTTTTGGAAGGTGAATTTGAAGAATGTAAAAACGATATGCTTGCCTGCTGCAAGGATGTTAAGGTTGTCTCCTCTGCAATGGCCGGAGAATGGGGCGACTTTATAAATAGTGTAGCGGCTTAATATGGAACTTAACTCAAATTTTAAAAATCTGATGGAAGGCTTGACCGCAAGACGGCTGGCTAATGGCTTTGCGCATTTGCGCATACATTACACGGCAGACCCGCTTAAAAGGGGCGATTGGTCGGACAGGGCTGCTATATATTACGGCGGCAAGGAAAATCCTAACTGGCGCAGGGAGCAGGAAATAGATTACAACGCATATTCAGGCCAGAGAATATGGCCGTATTTATGCGATTTACACAATTCAGAATTCGATATGAGTAAATGGACTGTTTACAGGGTAATAGACCAAGGCATAAGACACCCTACGGTATGTCTGTGGGTTGGCATTAACGCCAAGAAAGACAGGCATATTTTCAGGGAATATTACTCTGTCGGAAGGAGTATTGCCGAGAACTGTCGGAATATCCTGAATACCGACAGGGGCGAAAAAATAGCGGGTTCATTTATAGACCCTGCGACTGCGAAAAGAAACGAACTGACCCTGAACTCTTTATCTGACGTTTACGCCGAGAATGGGATTTCCTGTTTGTATGCCGATAACTGTTTTGCCGGTTATGACACGGTAGGGCAGATGTTGCTGTCGGCCTTGGCTCGCAAGGCTCTTGACGGTATGAAAGTTTCATATCTGGAAAAGGCCACGAAAGAGCAGTTGGTTATGCTTGCCGAAAAACCCGCCCTTACTTTCGATTTCAGGTTCACTCCGAAATGCTGGCAGGAAATGTGCGGGTTAAGATGGACGCAGAGACGGGTGGACGGAACACAAAAGTCCCAGCCTGAAACTGCGGTAGATGTTTACGACGATGGGCCGGACTGCGTGCGGTATGCCTGTCAAAGCTGTTTAAGTTTTATCGGCGGCTCTGAAAAGAAAAATTTGACGATACTCGATATTATGAAATTACATCGGGAGCAGAAAACCCAAAAAGATATTATTAAGAAAAGGTTAAATAGATATGCCGTCTGACAAAGACAACAAAGAACAGAGAGACTTATACTTATATTGGATGAGCTGGATAAAAAGGGCGAAGAAAAACCATCCTGACAAGGCTTGGAAAAGAGCCGAAGACGCTTTGCTTGTTTCTGACGAGAACAAAGACCGTCCTTATGTTTCAGGGTTTAGATTGCTATATGAGAGAATGAAAAGCTATCTCGACCAGATTTCCCCTACTTTTGATGTGGTTGCTTCTCAGGCTTTCTTTAAAGACGAGTTCGTAATGAAGGCCGCGCAATGCGACAAGAGGTATCTCGACTATCTTTGGTCGGAACAGAAGATACAGGAAAAACAATCTCAAAAACTCGATAGTACCATTATAAGGAACTGCGGATATACGCTTTGCGGATTCGATACGAAAAAGTGGATGCCAAAGTTAAGTTATTTAAAGCCGTCTAAGGTTTACAGAGACCCCGACTGCGACGGTGTTCAGGAAAACGAAAAAGCTATCGCCTACGAAGAGGATATATCCGTAGAGGAGTTCGTTAGTAAGTACGGAACAAAGAACATAGAATCTATTTTGAAAAAAACGGGAAACATTCTAACAGCAGAAGAACAACAGGGGTTGCCGGACGATACCGACCCGAAAATGTTTAAAACGATAAAGATATATCATATTTTTGCTAAAGGCTCTGCCGCAGTTCGTAAAAACGATTCTGAAATTGACGTACCAAAGGAAAAAGACGTCGATGTCCTCTTGGAGAAAGAGGTTAAACGGTACTTGCAATACACCGAGGGGCATATAGAGCCGTTATTTGACGGTGAATGGCCTTATGAGCTTGACGATAACGAATTCCCAATAACGGCGCTTTCGTTCAACGTTGTTTCGGACTATCAGTATTCTTATACCGATAACGACCATATGAACAAGTCTGACGTTCTCAAAAATGATATTCTTAAAGACCTTGAGGGCAACGCTTATTTTACTGGTAATAAGAAATTCGGCGGTACGCCTGCGGCGGCTGATTTGACAAAAAATGATATTGAAAAATTTCTTAACGACCCGCAAGCGTATTATTTCCCTAATATGATAGACCAAAACGGAAAACCGAAAATACTTCAGATTGATACTGGAAGATTTGAATTAGGTCTTATCAGAAGTTATGAAATTTTCGACAAGGTAAACAAGGACTCTTCTGCTCTCGGCGAATTGCTGTCCACTTCGGCTCAGGAATTTAAAGATGTTACGGCTATGGCAGTCAGGGTAAACGAGGCCAATTCCCACCAGCAGGTAAACAGGAGATTGAGTGGGCCTTATGGTTTTGAGGAGAGTATAAAAGAAGACGCTATAAAACTTTTGGAAATTGCTCATCAATACGTTCCCGCACAGTCTATTGTAGAGGTCGATTCCGACGATATTGACGATTTTGGAAATGTAGTTCCTAAAAAGGAAATGATTAGACTTCCTTGGCCGGAGGCTTTGCAGGCCATAAGCAAAGGCGGGAAACTTATTCAGCTTGGCGTGGACGCTATTGTCGGGCAGGAACTTGCTCAATTCTGGCGAGAGGGATTGCCGACTCTGGAATTTAAGTTATCCACTACCGTCAGGGTCAAGAAAGGCTCTACGAGAGAAACTACTCAGGAAAGCAGGGCTGCGGTAATGAAACAGTTTTATCTTGAAGTTTTATTACCGCTTTATCAGGCCACTAATAGGTGGGATTTAGCCGCCAATTATGTTAAGCAGATGGGCCAAATGGCGAACATAGATTATATCGAAGAAAATATACCTACTCCTGAAGACGCCCAAAATGTTATGGCCAAACAAGAAGAGGCCGAACAGATACAAAAAGAAGGCGCTATTCAGGAGATACAGGAAGGACAAAGTGCCAATATACCAGTATAAATGTAAATGCGGAAAAAAGTTTGAAGAGTTCAGGACGTTTGCTGATTATCGTACAGCGACTTTCTGCCCGAAATGCGGACAGGAAGCGGACAAACTTATATCTACGCCTAACCTGATTACAGATACGAATTTCCCATTGACAGGAACTTTCGATAAGAGGTTAGGCTGCAAAGTTGAAGGTCGGAAGCATTTTTATCAAAAAGTGGAAGAAAAGGGGTTCGTTCCCCTTACTGACCATCAAGTAAAAAATATGGAGTAAATTATGGAAACTGAAATCAAGGAAGTACCCTCAATGACCGAGGTTTTTTCCTCTACTGACGAAGAGCTTGAGCCAGTCGTCGAAGAAGAAAAAGAAGCGGACGTTGTCGATACGACAGTGGTCGATGAAACCCCAAAGGGCGAAGTCGAAGAAAAAGTAGAAAGTACGGAATCGAAAGAAGAGCCGGAGGCGAAAGCAGTCGGTGAACCGACTTGGACGGAGTTAGGACTTCCTCAATATGAAGGACTGACAAAGAGTCAGGTCGCAGAATGAATTAGTTTTATCAACAAGGAATATGGCAGGGCTACTAATACAATCGGAGAGTTGCGAAAGCAGATAGTTTCTGCGGTGGACAGCACCGTAAAGCCGTCTGAAAGCAAAGAGACGAAAAAGAGTATTTTGGACGCTATGCCGTCTTTGAGCGAAGAAGAAACCATTAAGTTTAACGAAGTTTACGCCCAATCTCCCGCAAAAGCGGTAATGATGTTCGGCGGAGACTCTATGGTTAAGCAAATGGTGGAAGAGTTGCTCGAAAAGAAAATGCCTAAAAATCTGGATAGTATTTTGGCGGAAAAAACAGAGTCCATTAAACTTGAGACATTTTTGGCGAAAAACAATTTAACTATTGATTCGCCCGAAGTTGAGTGGATGAAAAAGGTCGATACGGAATATCTTGCAGGCCAAAACAGGCCGTATGATGAACTGTACGAATTGTGTCAAATGTGGCAGAAAAAAGATGGGGACTCATCTAAAGTTTACGAACTAATGAGAAAGCACCCCACTATGACTCTGAAAGAAGCCAAAACGCTTATCCCGAAAAAACAGGCTGCGGTTGTCGATAAAACTAAAGTTGTGAACGACATTAACAAATTAAAGAACGCAAACCATACGAGTCGTACAGTTAAGGCTTCCGAAGATAATATGCAAACCGCAGAGTCGATTCAGGAGGCTTTTGAAAAGTACAATGACTCGTAGTAAAATAAAGGATATTAAATTATGAGCGCTATTGATGCTGCTACCAGTCGTGGGTTATCCCAAAGGATAACCGCTGCGACAAAAGTTATTCAGCAGGGTTTTTTCAACGAAAGAGCCTTGCTTAAAATAGCTGAAAAAAAGATTAAATACGGCGGAAGCCATACGGAAGTGGAATGGTATGTACGAAACGTGCCCACCGGACAGACTGCCACGCACGGCAATCCTGACGGCGAACTTTCCGTACTGACTTTCGAGGAACAGAAACCCGCTAACAGGGTTCATCTTCCGTATTGTTATTTGTTAAAAACCTACGGTGTTTCAGACAGGACTCTCGAAGCTAATAAGAACGCCGGTGCGAATAAGATTTACGACGCTGTTGCGGAAAATCTCGAACTTGCACGTTTGTTTATGTACGACGCTATTGCGCCTGCTATTTACAATGCTACAAGTTCTGATACCGAACAGCCTGTCGGATTGCTTGGTGTATGCGGAAGTCCTATTCATACTTCTACTCACGCCGTAGTTGCCGCAGGCGTTTCTTATGCAAATAAGACCCTTACCACTAACGGCTTTACAGGTTCGGGTATTACATCGACTACCACAGGTCTTGGTATTCAGAGAACTGCTGAATTGCAGGCCGCTGAAACGTCTTGGGACGATAACCAGTGGGCGCCGGTCGTTGCTTCTATCGAAGACGCTTGCATAAGTGCTGGCGACGCAACACAAACCAAATGGTCAACAGGTGCTTTGTATGCCCTTGCTTGGCTTGCAGACCAGATGAGTCTTACCCGCACAGTTAGCGGTACTGGTACGCAGATTAAGCCAGACCTTGCTCTTATGGCGGGCGGGCCGTTTGCCGCCCTGAAGACTCTGCTGATTAAGAGTCAGATGACGTACAACATACCGCTTGGCAGGAAAGATTTGACCCTTGCCGGTTTCTCTAACATTTTAGTTGATACAATCGCCTGCGTCAGAGATACGGACGTTCCGAACTCTGCTGACGGCACGGAAAGAGTATTTGTTTGCGATTCGAGTCAGTTCAATATCGAGACTACGCATAGTAAGTCAGAGGGCTTGATTAAGAACGATTTCGACCCGAACATCGCAATTATCAACGGTGCTGTTGGCACGTTAAAGGCCAATTATATGTTCCGTTGGAATTCTCCGACCGCTGTTGCCTGTCTTGTCGGCTGTGATGACTAACTTTTATAAAGGAGTTTAAATTATGAAGTATTTTAAGAACATAGGACAGCAGGTGCAATGCTCCGGCCTGTTGAATCCGGTCGATATAGGCGATGTTTATTACGATGGCGATGATTTTCAAAAATGCCCCGTAACCGACGAAGACTACACGCTTACGCAGGCGACACAGGGAACTATGTCGCTTTCCGCAGGCGCAGACAACGGAGTCTTGCTTCTCGACTGCAATTCTGCGACTACTACACAGGGCGCTCAAATGCAGCGTGTCGCTGCGTCTTTCACCCCAAAAGCAGGTCGTATGATTTGGTTTGAGGCGAGAATTAAGGTTGCTGATACCGGTTCACTCGCTACTGCCGGAGAAATTTTCGCAGGTCTTGCGGAAATTGACACCAGCATTATCGACACGAGTGCGGTTTCCACCTCTAATCACATTGGTTTTTCATCTGTAACTGATAACGGGATTCTGTTGTCGAACAGTGAAAAGGCTGACGCTGGCACTACAAGTACCGGAACTACTATTGCCGAAGACACTTGGGTCGTCCTCGGATTCAAGGTAACAGGTCTTGACACGATTGACTTCTATGTAAACGGTGTTTGGGTTGCACAGCACACTACGGACAATATTCCGATAGTTGCTATGGCGCCTTCGTTTGTAATGCAGAGTTCAGGCACTACTGACCCGATTATGCACATTGATTACTGGGAATGTATGCAGACCAGATAAGTTTAACGAGACAGGGGTTGAGCCATTTTTCAATCCTTCAACCCCTGTTCTCTTTTTAAGGAGTTTGTTATGTATGAACAAATAGGTTTTATGGGTCATTTGTCAGGTAAGGTCAATGCCAAAATACCTGCGGATATGTATATAGATGTTGACGATATGAACTCGCAACCTATTTCATACACAATAACGCAGGCTACTACTGGCACTTGGGAACTTGACGCTGACGCTGAAAACGGAGTCCTTTCGATAGACTCTAATTCTACTACTGAGGCACAAGGTCTTCAGTTTCAAAAATCACTCGCTTCTTTTCTCCCTAAAGCGGATAGAAATTTATGGTTTGAGGCGAGAGTTAAGGTAACTGGTATTACAAACTTAAATGCGGAACTATTTATCGGATTGGCTGAAATAGACTCTACTGTTATCGCCGCAAGCGCGGTACATACGAGCAATCACATAGGTTTTTCGTCCGTAACTGATGACGGCGTTCTTTTGGCTAACGCCGAAAAAGCCGGAACTGGAGCTACGAATACCGGAGTTACCATAAAAGCAGATACTTGGTATAGGCTCGGATTTAAGGTTTCCGGTCTGACTTCGGTATCGTTTTTTGTGAACGACCAGTATGTTTCAGCTTTGCCAGCGGCCAATATTCCCATAGTAGTTCTTGCACCTACGTTTGTATGCCAATCTGGTGGCACAGACCAGCCTGTACTCCACGTTGACTATGTAATTTGTCAACAAACAAGATAAAGGAAAAAAATATGAATAAAATTACCATTTTAGTATTGCTTTTTATGGTGGCGTTTTGTATCGGAGCGGTGTCTCAAACCCCCTACGACCCTACAGCTTTACACGATTCGGTCGCAACGGCGGACATTGACGATGGCGCAGTTACGACAGTTAAAATAGCAGACGCTAACGTAACAACCGCCAAGATAGCCGACGCAAACATAACTACTGCCAAAATAGCTGACGCCAATATAACTTCTGATTTAATTGCGGACGCCAATGTTTTAACTCAACACATTG
>Ga0172380_10009654_pt1 | contig 10242 bp, 7 predicted proteins | sample Leawe162metaG_FD_119747 | JGI IMG/M metagenome (GOLD analysis project Ga0172380, IMG submission 119747) | Leachate microbial communities from a municipal landfill in Southern Ontario, Canada - Leachate well 162 metaG | ecosystem: Engineered > Solid waste > Landfill > Unclassified | place...
TGAATTGAAAAGTACCCGCAACAGTTCTGACAAAAGAATCGTCCGCGTCGGCCCTAGTAGTTCCTATCCCATTTATGTTTCCGTCTGTTCCCAACTCAAAAACATACTTTCCCTTTTGCACAGCATAGCTAAAATCCGTACCAGAACAGCAACCAATCGATGAAGTAAACCCGTTCAGCCCGCCCATAGTAATCGCTTTACCAACAGAGTACTCTGCGAGTTCGCTATCTGGAATTTTGTATTCGGAAAGCAACCATGACTCCAACGAAATAGCACTATTATAATTTGAGATTCGAATAAAGATATCATCAATCCCTTCCCTTGTGGCGTTCATCTCAGCGATGCGAACTTGTGTCAGATTTGCAAGTATTGTTTTGCATTCTGTCTGGGTCGGTGTCTTTGACACCCAGTTTCCTTGTTGTGCAAAATAACAACTCACTTCCATTGTAGCCTTACTCTGGAATGTAATCTTCTGAACCATATCCTTGTTATTATCGCCTGTCTTAGCATCTGTCTCTACCTTATAAGTTGCCCAAGCACTCGGATATTTGAAAGAAAATCCATAAGTCGTATCTGTGTATGTATTCCAATCGGCAGTTGCATCAACAGGAGAGATTGATTTAATCATATTTTCCAATAGAGTTCTATTTGAAGTTGTGTCTGGCAGGCTTTCGAAAACTATATTCGAGTACATCGAACCTGTTTTAAAATAAACACCATAGACAATATCTTCTTCGGAACAACCAACACCATCGCACACATCCATATCCTTCTTGTGTTCGATGATACCTCCAACAACACTGCCAGCCTTCGACACTTTTACGGCCACATCATCTGCTGTTGTATCGTAATATTGACCCAACATATTGCCGCCGACTCCCGATGAAGCGGCAGTTTCATAATTTATAGAGTAATTCTCATTTAGAGAAAAATGATATATCTGAACATGAACATCGGGGTCTGTCGCTTCACCCGCATCCAAAGTCGCCTCACCCCAAGTTTCTGGATATTTTACTGCCAAATCCAATTTCGAAAGCGAGATTGACTTCCAGTCGACAGTAGCGTCGACAGTATTTGTATTGTCGTTCGTTACTATTTTGCCGTTTAATTCATCGATCTGAGTCTGCAAAGCTTTATTGTCCTTCTCTGCCTTGTTGTGCAATAGATAATATGTACCGCCACCGACAAGTATTGCTGTTACAAGCACTGTCAGCGTAACCATGAGAACTGTTTTTTGGTTCATCTTCCTCCGAGAATTTATTTTGTTTTCTGTATTATAGCTGAGATCTTTTCAAACTTAAACATCTATATCTGTCATTATTTGACTACCTTTGTCATTCCCGCGAAGGCGGGAATCTATGGAATGGTCAATCCTTATTTAATAGCGTATTAGAACAACTATCACATAGATTCCCGATCTCAAGCTTTCAGTCGGGAATGACAAAAGAAAAAGTAATGCTCGCGCTTGTGATTTGAGTCCACCCTTTCCCCTCATTTTTAAGGAGGGGCAGGGGTGGTTTATATTTCCATATTAATAAACCCCACCTAACCTCCCCTTGAAAAGGGGAGGAAAATCATAAATTAGTCACACACCGCATTAACCAAGTGTTCGATTATTGGATTTTGGGGGTCAGTAAGGTCGATGCCGATGACATCTATGCGGATGTTTTTGAGATTGTATTTTTGACTTAACTCAAGGGCGAGGAGTTTTAATTTGTGTTGTTTTCTTGGATTGACATAGCCTTTAGCTGGACCAAAATTGTTGCTGCGGACGGTTTTCACTTCGACGATCACTGTGGTTTTCTTGTCTTTGGCGAGAATATCAATCTCACCCACCATCAGGTTGAGGTTGCGTTCGAGGATTATATATTTGAGCGACAAAAGAAAATCGGCAGCCAGGTCCTCGCCATAGTTGCCGGTCTTTTTATTGTTTGACTTGCTGCTCACTGGGAGCTTTCTTCTTATCGAGTTCGATGTTTTTGGCGACAGCGTTGATGTTTTCTTTGGTATCAATATCGACTGGACGCTGCATCTCGTAGCCAGGCTTAGCAACAAGAACTTCGAATTTGCCTTTTCCAAGAAGCGCGGCGAATTTGCCATCGCCATTGGTCACGACTGTTTGAACAAGCCGCTTGGTTGCTTTGTCGATAATTCTGACAAGGGCTAGTTGAATAGGCTTTTTGTCATGGCTAGCGCGAACCGAACTCCACGGCGAATGTTTGATCAGGTTTTTGGCGCTGAAAATCCAGAGCACGAGATAGACCAACATGAAGAGCCAATTGTTTGTCGTAGAATCTTTGAACAGCGCGTTGACTGCCAAAAGGGAGCCAAGTGCCAAAAAGAGAAATGAGAAGACGGCCATAACCTTCTGTGTGAGCGCTGCTTTGGTCGCACGATAGAAGTGGCGTTTGACATCAGTATCATTCATGACAAGTGCGATATCAGAGATTATCAGACCCTTTTTGTAGCTCTCAACTTCAACAATACCGCCTTCATAATAGCCATAGCCTGCATCTACGGCATGATAATTGTCCTTGGAAACAGATATTTTGTATTTTCCCGGTTCGGCGACGAAGCCGTATGAGCCATCTTTGTCAGTAAAATAGCTACCATGGACATGATCGTAACCAAGGCTATCAATAGCAATCAGGCTGACTTTGACACCAGGGAGCGGCAGGCCGGTCCCCGCCTCGATCACTCTACCCCATTTGGATTTGCGGCGACGAATGCCGAGAAAAGAGAAAAGCGCATACCAGTAGCTTCGAATCAATTCTGAGGTTGAGAAAAGTGTCGAGAGATTGGCCATCGCGGCGACAGGTAGAGTCGCCAGGGCAGCAACAGCGGCTACAGCAGAATAAGTTGCGGGTATAAACTTTTCTTGAATGCCAAGGTTTTGAGTGAATTGGGACAAAGCGTTAACTGGTGAGGTGAAAAAAGAGGGCAGATCTACAACGGGGCTCTTATCCTCGACTGGCGGAGTAATAATTTCCTCCGAATTTGTGTTGGTATTTGTGTCCACCACAATCTCTGTATTTGTATTCTCGTTTGTGATTGAGTTTGTATTGTCATTTGTCACGATATCGTTGCTCGTAGAAATTCTGAAGGAAACAGAATTTGTCTGCCGGGAACCAATACTAGCGATGGCACTGAGAACAAAGTAATAACCATCAAGACTTGAGCCACTGGCAATATTGGGCATGATGATGAGATTGTTTGTATTTGTTGTGGGACGGGTCGAGACGCTCCAATAGCCATCCTGGCTTGCGCCAAGAACACTGCCGGTCGAATTGTAGCTTTGAATACGAATATTCCAGTCGGTGGCATCAACAACTTTTTGTGGATCAGCTGGGTCGATGACACGCAAAGTGGCCGCAACACCAGTGCCAATCGTCGATTGAGGGACAACGGAATTGTTTTGCAATGTGCTACCATCCTTGGTAGCTGAAATGGTCAGAATATAACCATAGACCTCCGCCCTTGCGTGAACTGCAAAAGTAATAGCGAGTGCGATGATTAAAAATAATGACAGAAATATTTTTTTCATGATTATTACAATTATAGGACAACGGGGTAAAATACGCAATTTTCAATCCTCTTAGAAGTTGCTATAATTGAATGAATGAACAAAAAACTCCTTTGGATTTTGCCAATTATATTGATACTATATTTTTTGGTGTGCATAGTATTCTTTTATAGTGATTACAAATATGCGCTCAACGTCAAAAAACAGGGTGCTGAATATTTGCGACAAAATAGCAATGAGATACTCGACCGAGTTGCTCAGGTTGATAAGAAAATAGTGATTATTAAACCAATTTTGGTCTTCAATAAGGATTGGCGCGAAAAAGCGGAGTTTGTCCACAAAGTCGCCGAATCGAAAGAGATTATCAAGGAGATTGGTGGCTTGAGCGGAGAAAAAACTTTTCTCGTACTGATGCAGAACAACGCCGAGATGCGACCAAGTGGTGGATTCTGGGGTGCTTATGGCGTTTTGAAGATTAGAAATGCCCGGATTGTATCATTTCAAACTGGCGATACCTATCTTTTTGACCTGAAAAGTCAGGGCAAGTTTGACCCTCCCGCAGAAACGAGAGAATATTTTGCCAACGAGTGGCGACTTTGGAATGCCAACTGGTCGCCAGACTTTGCGACTGCCGCAAAGCAGGCTCTTTTCTTCTACCAACAGATAGACAGTCAAACCAAAATAGATGGCGTAATCGGACCAAATGTCGACTATCTTCTATCTTTATTGAAATCGACGGGGCCTATCGAAGTTCCAGGATATTCTTTTAATATCGATGAGAACAATTTCGTGCAAAAGATGATTTATGAGCCGATCGACCCTGCTGTGATAGAGACGAGAAAAAACGATCCGAACTTCATCACAAGCAACAAGGTCGTCAAGAATATGCTAGGAAATTTGGCGACTACTATTCTAGATAAGATTGAGGCTGATGGCCAAGAAATTACTTTTGCCAGAAGCACAAACACTGCTTTGATAAATAAGGATTTGTTGTTATACTTTAACCAGGATGAGCTGCAAAAGGCCAGCGTGAGCCTCAACTGGGACGGCAAAATAAGCGGTGGCAATAGCTTAGTTGTAATTGACGCAAATATTGGCTCAAAGTTGGATTTTCTAATTTCCAAAAAGTCGGTGACCAAAAAAATTGGAGCGGGACTATATGAGACGACGCTGATTTACAAGAATAATTTCGTGCCTTCTAAAGAAAGTGATTTATTCTCGACATATCGCAATCTGGTCAGAATATTTGTACCAAAAGACTCGACTCTGGTGAGTTGGTCTGGCGGACAAAAAGACGTAAGTACGTCATACGACCAAGACACAAACAAAACTGTTTTTACCAATCTGACAATCTTGACTCCAGACGAGTCTGATACTTTGAAATTTACTTGGCAGACAAGCGAGGAATATTTACATACTCCTCTTGAGATTGAAAAGCAGTCCGGCAACAAAATTAATAATTATTACGTAGATTAATATGCTCAAAGTTGAGAAGCTCAAAAAATTTTATAAAACAAAGCTCAATAGCATACACGCCTTGAACGGTATCGATTTTTCTTTGCAGAAAGGCGACCATCTGGCAGTAATTGGCTCAAATGGTTCAGGCAAAACGACCTTGATCAAACTACTAACCCAGTTAACTCATCCAACAAGCGGCAGGATATTGATAGATGATAAGCCGTTAAGTGACAACGACAAAAATAAGTTTGGGCTGATGTTGGGCAACTCGATTGTATATCACCGTTTGACTGTTCGCCAAAATCTCGAGTATTTCGCCGCTATATATAATGTAGAGAACGCAAATGAAAAGATTAGTCATCATCTGGCTGAGTTTGGCCTGACCGAGCGACAACATGATCTAGTAGAACATCTCTCAGAAGGCATGAAGAGCAAGGTTGCCTTCATCCGCGCTATTATTCATGAACCAGAAATTCTGATTCTAGACGAACCGACCAATGGCGTTGACCCGATATCAACCGATATATTACTATGGCATATCAAGAAATATCCGACTGTGATTTTCTCCAGCCACAATTTGTATGAGGTAGTCGATGTGGCCAACAAGGTTTTAATCATCAATCAGGGTGAACAGGCTTTCTTCGGCGATATCAAGGATGTTAAGGCTGGCTCTCAGAGCAGCCAGGCAGTACGAGAAGAATTATTAAAAATGTACAAAAAATGAGACTTACGACTTCTATCAAGCAAGTATGGGCGATTACAAAAAAGGAAATTCATCTTGAGGCAAGATATTTGATTCCCTTCTTTTCAAACGTCTTTTTCAATCCTCTCAAAATGGCTGTTTGGTTCTTTATCGTCTATTTTGGCTTTTTCTCAAATGGCGCGACGAGCCTAGGCGACTTAAATAAAGAAAATTATGTTTTGTTTCTGACAATTGGCTCGACATTCAACATGTTTTTCACTATTGCATCCAGCAATTTCCCGGCTAAGTTTTTCAATGAAAAATACTGGAAAACCATCCAGGGATTCATCATCGCGCCGCTAAATAACTTCAAATTTGTGATTGGATTGAGTCTGGCTGAACTGATCAAGGCCTCCTTTGGCGTACTGGTTTTCTCAGCTATCGCGATGATTTTCTTCCCAATTTCGATTTATAAATTTCTGCTTGTTTTGGCTGTAATTATTTTTGTTTTTGTCGGCATCATGTTTATTGGTCTCATTCGCGCTGCCTACATCTTGGTCAACGAAAATATCAACACTGTTTTTGAATATGCTTTTATGGCTGTGGGCTTTATCTCATGTTTTTATTACCCAATACAGGCCTTCCCCAAGTTTCTCCAACCAATTATTTATTACAATCCGATTTATCAGGGCATCACGCTTGTACGAAACATTTGGATTGATCAGCCTGTGCAGATTTTTAGCATTATCTACGTTGTTGTTTTTACTATTTTTGCAGTAATTTTTGGCGCTGCAACGTTCCGGAGACTAATACACCATCATGATATTGAGGGATATTAAAATTTTGATTTGTTGTGACAATTAAACTATAATATATTAAGGATAATTTGTTGCACTACTTCGCTATTCTGGCTACCATCCTTCATTGAAATTACGGACGGCGCGGCGTAGGGCCTCGCAATCGGCAGGTGCTCTTGCCCTACTTCGCTCTCTGAGCTACGCAGGGCCTCGCAGACTATATATAATTTAGGTGCTCGGGAGGGGAATTGAATAAGACTGGTTTTTCGAATATCATTGGTCGCTGGTGGTGGTTTATTGCCATCTTTTTGATGATTGGCATTTTCGGCGCGTATTATGCCTCACAAAGCATTGAGAAAAAATATGTTGTCTCGACCAAAGTCTTTGTCACCTCTTCTGTAGATACTTCGCTTGCGAATGCGAATGATACACTCTACTCTGATCGAGCCGTCAAGACAGTCGTGGTCTTCGCTTCGAGTATTCCAATCAAGAAAGCCTTGAGTGAAGCGACCTCAATACCAGTGGATGACTTAGAGGAAATTACTGTCAAGAACATCGCGGGTACACAGATTATCGACATTCAAATTGCAGGTACCAACAAGGACAATCTCTTGCTCGCCGCCCAAACGATTCCAAGTGTCATTGACGCATATCTCAAGAATCTTCAGAAAGATATAACTGAGAAGAATCAGATTAAGGCGTCAGTTGCAGAGTCTCCCGAAGAGGCTACCACTACAGGAGCCACAGCCCTCCAGATAATGGCCCTCATCTCTATTTGCGCATTTTTAATAGCATATCTCTTGAGCTACCTTTTCGAGACGATGGATAATACTATCAAGAGCGAGAAAGACTTGAAACGTTTAAAGATGCTTCATCTCGGTAATTTTGGCTTGATGAAAAATATTGGCAATATGCCAAGTGCCATCAACGACCCAAACAATCGTGCCGCCGCTGAGATGATGCGTGAGGTTCGAACCAATATTTCACTATCCGAGAACCATGAGAATCTACAGACTCTCGTAGTGACTTCGTCGAATCCCAAAGAGGGCAAGAGCTTTTTCTCGACAAACTTGGCTGTCATGCTCGCCGAGACCGGCAAACGAGTCGTACTGATTGATTGTGATTTTCGCTCCCCTTTCATCAATCGTATTTTCAAGGTCACTAACCGCAAAGGTCTCTCTGACTACCTGAAGAATCAAAATGAGCGAGATATTCTGATCAAGAGCCAGACAGAGAATCTCTGGCTAATACTGGCTGGAAATAATCTGGAAAAAACCTCCGAACTCTTGGATGTAGCCAAGCTCAATGACTTCAAGAACCAGCTGATCAATGTGCTTAAATTTGATTACATAATTTTCGATACCGCACCAATTAGCATTACCTCCGATGCAGCCGTACTTTCGAAAATTGCCGATGGAGTCATAGTCGCAGTTGAGAAGAACAAGACAACGTTCAATCAGATTCGCAAACTTCAGGAACAGTTCAACAAGGTTGGCGGTAATGTCGTCGGCGCCGTCATGACTAAGGTCAGGAATGAAAAAAAGGTTTACGGCTACTATTCCCAAAGATAATCTTTTGCAGAACAACCCCCAAAATACGGTTTCTAAGTTAGAAGTATATTATGCCAATAGTCAATACAATAATCGCGGCCACAATCCTCTCTACAATGGTCATTATCGCGATTTCAAAGCCCAAGCTAGCAATTCTAATCATGATTGCTTTTTTGATTGTCTTGGGCGACCTGAGAAGAATCGTAGGATATTATATAGGAGCATCAAACTACGACCCATTGCTTTTGGTTGCACCTCTGTTTGTCATGATTTTGCTATTTATTCCAAATAAAGATTTTCAATTTAAACAAACGAAGATCTCAAAATTTGTTATTGCACTTATGATTGTGATGGTATTGCAAATATTTAATCCTATCCAGGGTGGGATAAAGATAGGCCTCGCCGGTGCCATCTTCACGATTATCCCCCTTTGTTGGTTTTGGATTGGTAACAAATACGGCGATTTAGAACTGTTGAAGAATTTGTTGAATAAAATAATTATTCCGCTAGCGATTGCAGCGGCGCTATTGGGATTTTATCAAATTTTTTATGGCTTCACTGTTTTCGAACAAAACTGGATTGACTTGATCAACTTCAATTCACTCCACGTCGGCTCTGTAATGAGACCATTTTCATTCTTTACCTCGCCCCAAGAATACATATATTTTCTACTCATCGGTCTAGTTGCAACAGTATTAAGCTACAAAAAAAATCCTGTTTTCTTCGGCATTGCTAGCATCCTCCTTTTTGCCGGCCTCTTTTTGGCCGCCGCCCGAGGGGGGATAGTCATGCTTGTTCTTGCACTCGTTTCTGCTGTGGCAATTAGCAAAGCAAAAAGTATTGTTTCATTTATTCCAAGATTTGTGTTTACTCTGATTTTAGCGCTGCTAATTAGTCAACCAGTTTTAACCGCTCTCAACAAATTAGAACCGCCATCAGCCATATCCGATCTATACAATCGCCAAATAACAGGATTAAGCAAGCCGCTAGATAAGGAGTCGTCAACGCTCGTCGTTCATCTTAATATCGTGACCGATGGACTAGCCACTGCGCTTCATTATCCCCTAGGCATGGGACTAGGCAAGTCCGGCAACACGGGGAAATTTGGCAGCGAGGTAATTAATTTGGAAAATGATTTGAGCCTATTCATCACCACCGGCATCCTTGGTGGCGTCCTCTATCTCATAATTGTCTATTTGGTAATTATTGATTCTATGATATGTTGGCAGAAGAGCAAAAAAGAAGAAATATTTTTGTTTACGATAATTCTTATCAGCACACTACTAAGCTGGCTTGGTGGCCTCTATAGTATATCGGCGATAATTTGGCTCGCAGTTGGAGTAATGAATAAATATGACAACAAAAATGAAAATATTGATACTGATGCCATTGGCAACCCAAAGAGGCGGAGCAGAGAAATCGCTTCTTAATTTGCTTTTTCAGAATGAAATTGAGAGGCAATTCACTCCTGTGGTTGTCTTTTTTGAAAATGGACCGCTCGTCGAATTGCTTGAGAAAAGAACTTCCGCAAAAATATATGTCGTTGAGACGAAAAGGTTGTCAAATGTTCTTTCATATTTTCGAGCAGTAATAAGAATTAGACAAATTTTGATACGGGAAGAATGCGATATATTACTATCATGGATGATGAAAGCACATTTTTATGGAGGATTTGTGGCAATCGCAACCAGGACACCAACTATTTGGTTTCAACATGGCTTTGCAAATAAAAAATCTATTTTGGACTTAATAGTCTTATGGCTGCCGACAAGCGGAATACTGGCTTGCTCAAAAGCAGCGAGATCAACTCAGCATAGGCTTTCGCCAAAACTTAAGATCAAAGTTCAATATGCATTTATCGATGTTGAAGAAATTAAAAATGTTGACTCTAATAGTATCTTAGATTTAAAGAAACGGCTAAAAATCCCTCAGGGCAAAAAGATTGTAGGCTTTGTCGGAAGACTGCAAAGATGGAAAGGTGTACACAACTTGCTTCAAGCCTTGCCAGAGATACTGAAAAATAATCCTAATACAATTTGTATGATAGTTGGTGGTGCACACAACACGGAAATTGAATATGAAGATGAATTGCAACAGTTGGTGAGAAAATTGAAAATAGAAAAAAATGTTGTCTTTTGCGGACAGCAAAAAAATCCGCTCGAATGGATGAAAACGATGGACGTTTTTGTCCACACCTCTGATTCTGAGCCACTTGGCATGGTCATCATAGAA
>Ga0172380_10009655_pt1 | contig 10239 bp, 11 predicted proteins | sample Leawe162metaG_FD_119747 | JGI IMG/M metagenome (GOLD analysis project Ga0172380, IMG submission 119747) | Leachate microbial communities from a municipal landfill in Southern Ontario, Canada - Leachate well 162 metaG | ecosystem: Engineered > Solid waste > Landfill > Unclassified | place...
AGGAGCCTCCATGACCAATAACGCGCAAACGACCTATCTGGCTGGCGGGTGCTTCTGGGGGATGGAAGAGTTAGTACGTCAGATTCCCGGCGTGATTGAAACCGAGGTCGGCTATACCGGTGGCGAGACCCCGAATGCGACCTATGAAGTAGTGAAGACAGGTCATAGCGGACATGCCGAATCGCTAAAGATCGTATTCGACACTAAGCAACTGACCTACCGCCATCTGCTGTTCGAGTTCTTCCGCATGCACAACCCCACCACTCGAAATCAGCAAGGTAACGATGTCGGCACGCAATATCGCTCAGTGATCTTTTATGTCAGTGAAGAACAAAAACGTAGCGCAGAGGAAGTCATCAAGACAGTGGATGCTTCCGGAGAGTGGAAAACGAAGGTGGTGACCGAGGTGGTACCGTTCAAGGAATTCTACCGAGCCGAGGATTACCACCAGGACTATCTGGTGAAACATCCACACGGTTATACCTGCCATTACATGCGCAGGCTAAAACTGGGCGAGTAAAACTAGCTCTTTGACCTAAAGCTCAACAGCAAACCGACGGCCGCACCTGCCGCACCACAAATCAATATCTTGTTGCGCATATCCTCGATACCTGAGATAGAACGCAGTGCGCTCTGAAATCCGTTGCCTCCGAAAGTGAAGAGTGTCTTCATACTGACGTATTCTCCGCCCCATTTTCCGAAGAAGAGATATCCGACGATCAGGCCCGATAGCGCAAAGGCTACAGTAAGCAAAATATTATTCTGTCTCATGCGTCATTCCTTTCGTCTCAAACTTTCAAGCTAATGCATATCCAGCGACGGCCACACCCATGGTCACAATGCCCAAAGCAAGATTGATAGCGACCAATTTGCGTATCTTGCCCAACAACTCACCTGCCTCTTTCCAGCGTTCTTTGGCGACATGCAAGCTCAGCGGGACGTATAAGCCGAAGAATACGTAGCCGTAGATCACCGTCATCACCAATCCCAGCAACAACATGAGGTGTACATGGTACGACACTTGTGCCATACCACCATATTGGTAGATTAAGTAGAAGCCGGTGACCAGGATGAGGCCAACCGCGCCCCACACCCACGTGAAGAAGCGTTGAAACACCTTATCCCAAAGCCGTAGACGTTCTGGAGGTTGCAAGATATCAACGGCTGCGGGACGCAATATGACGTAGGCGAAGAACATCCCGCCCACCCAAAGTACGGCAGCCAGCATATGTAACAATTTAAAAGCGATCATGGCAATCCTTGGATTTTGGGTGAAGTGTACAACAGCGCTTCGCGCACAGGTCGGAAGCTGCGGCGATGCACTTCAGATGCACCGTGTTCACGCAGCGCGGCGAGATGTGCGGCAGTAGGGTAGCCCTTATGTCCGTCGAAACCGTACTGGGGATATTCAACGTGCAACTTCAGCATGAGTTCATCGCGTGCGGTCTTGGCCAATATGGAGGCGGCCGAGATAGCAGCGACCTTGCTGTCGCCTTTCACAATGGCCTCGCTGGGAATACCCGTCTGTGGACAATACAGGCCATCTACCAACACTTGCTGCGGCTGAATAGGCAAGGCCAACACTGCTCTGCGCATCGCTAGCAAGGTGGCCTGCAAGATATTGAGCGTGTCGATCTCATCGACTTCCGCATAAGCCACTGCCCAGGCCAAGGCGCGTTCTCGAATGATGGGAGCCAACAGGTCGCGTTGCTTCTCGGAAAGTTTTTTGGAATCCGCCAAGCCCTCAATGGGGCGGGCTGGATCGAGGATGACTGCGGCTGCGCTCACAGGACCCGCCAGCGGCCCACGCCCTGCTTCATCCACACCACAGATGAGCAGGATGTCACTCATGCAAGATAGGGCAGGATCGCCGCCGCAGCTTTCTGTGCGGTGTTCTGACGCAAGGTCTGGTGCATGACATCAAAGGTCTGCTCCAACTCCGCGACGGCGTTCTTGTTGTTGACCAGATTGAGCAAGGCTTGCGCGAGATTCTCCGGTGTTGCATCGTCTTGCAATATCTCTGGCACGACAAAGCGCCCAGCCAAGATATTGGGCAAGCCGACATAGGGCTGATACTGCTTGCGCTTGGTCAGCCACCATGAAAGTGCTGGCATCTTGTAAGTGATGACCATCGGGCGCTTGAGCAATGCGGCTTCCAATGTTGCCGTCCCTGAAGCCACCAATACACCATCTGCCGCGATCATGGCATCGTGTGCATGGCCGAACAGCAAGGTGATGGGAAGTTGCTGTGCTTCCAGTTTCCACAGTACTTCTTCGAAGATATTGCGCGTCTCACGGCTAGCGAGCGGTACGAGGAATTGAGCCTCTGGCAGTTTCTGCAGAATGAGTTTCGCCGTCTCGATGTAGGTATGAGCGAGATGGCGCACCTCACTTTGACGACTACCCGGCAGGAAAGCGAACACCTTGGCGGTCTTGGGCATGATGCGCATCTGTTCGCGCATCTCGGCACGCTTGGGATGATCGGGCAAAAAATCTGCCATTGGATGCCCAACGTAGGTCACAGGTACGCCAACCTTCTCGTACAGCGGCGCTTCGAACGGGAACAAAGCCAACACATGCGAGACTGCCTGTTTGATCTTATGGATACGCTCACCGCGCCAAGCCCAGATCGAAGGGCTGACATAGTGCACGGTCGGCACCCCGCTCTGCTTCAATGCCAACTCCAAGTCGAGATTGAAATCCGGCGCATCGACACCGATAAACAAGTCTGGAGGTTGGGCGAGAAAGCGCTCACGCAACTTGCTACGGATACCCACGATCTCACGATAGTGACGCAGCACCTCGACATAGCCGCGCACCGCCAGTTTTTCCATGGGAAACAACACATCCATGCCGACAGATTCCATCTTGGGTCCGCCGATGCCGATGAAGCGCACATTGGGCGACGCCTCTTTGATGGCAGACATCAGCATGCTTCCTAGCAGATCGCCCGATGCCTCGCCTGCCACGATGGCGATAGTTTTAACTTGCAACGACATGGATTAACGAACGATGCCGCGTTGTGAACGGTTGAGAAAATCAGACATCAGCTTCAATTCGGGATATTCCACCAATTGTTCATTGATGGTTTTTTTAGCCTCTTCCAGCGTCAAGCCCGATTTATAGAGTGTCTTGTAGGCGCGCTTGATCGCCATCACCGCTGCACTGGAGAATCCGCGACGTTTCAGCCCTTCCGAGTTGGTGCCATGCGGCGCAGCGGGATTACCCGATACCGTCACATACGGCGGGATGTCTTGGAACAGGATGCTGCCCATACCGGTGATGACATGCGAACCGATCTGGCAGAACTGATGCACGACGGTGAATCCACCGAGTATGGCGAAGTCGTCCACGATGACGTGACCCGCCAATTGCGCATTGTTGGCGAAGATGGTGTTATTTCCCACTTGGCAGTCATGTGCCAGATGGACGTACGCCATGATCCAGTTCTTGTTGCCGACACGGGTCACACCCCCGTCTTGTGCCGTACCCAAGTTGAAGGTACAGAACTCGCGGATCATATTGTCGTCACCGATCTCCAAGCGGGTCGGCTCGCCGGCATATTTCTTATCCTGCGGGATCTCGCCCAAGGAGCTGAATTGGAAGATGCGGTTGTTGTTGCCGATGGTCGTGTGACCGTTGATGACGACATGCGGCCCGATAGTCGTGCCTGCACCGATCTCGACATGCTCCCCGATGATGGAGTAGGCGCCGACGCTGACATCGGCCGCGAGCTTGGCATGGGGATGGATGATGGCGGTTGGATGACGCAGACTGTCCATCATTTATCCTTGATGGTGCAGATCAACTCCGCTTCAGCAGCGATCTGGCCATCCACCTCGGCTGTGCCTTTGAACTTGAACATGCCGCGACGGTTCAATGTCATCTGCATGCGGAAGATCAACTGGTCGCCGGGAGAGACGGGGCGTTTAAAGCGTGCATTGTCGATACCGACAAAATAATAGACGGAATTGTTATCCGGCTTGGTCCCCATGCTTTTGAAAGATAGCAATGCGGAAGCCTGAGCCATCGCTTCGATGACCAGCACACCGGGCATCACAGGGTGATGCGGATAATGTCCGGGGAAGAACGGCTCATTGATGGTGACGTTCTTCAGCGCCACGATGCGTTCATTAGGCACTACTTCCAACACACGATCGATCAGCAAAAACGGGTAGCGATGCGGCAGATGCTCAAGGACTTCGTGGATGTCCATCGTTATCGGTGTGCTCATGTGTTTTTCTCCTTCAAGATTTCGATCTGTTGTTCCAACTTTTTAATACGCTCTGACATCTCATCCAGATGGCGCAGTTGGGCTGCATTCTTGCGCCATGCGTGGTTGTCATCGAAGGGGAACGTGCCCGTGTAGGTGCCTTTTTCGCGAATCGATTTTGTGATGATCGTTCCCGAGGAGACCTCGACTTGGTCAGCAATCTGCAAATGTCCGAGGATGATCGCACCGCCGCCAATACGACAATAACGCCCGATGTTGGCGCTACCCGCGATACCGACACAGCCTGCGATAGCCGTATGCGCCCCGATACGCACGTTGTGCGCGACCTGAATCTGGTTATCCAACTTGGCACCTTCTTCGATCACGGTGTCGTCCAACGCACCGCGATCAACCGTGGTGTTCGCACCGATCTCGACGTGATCACCGATCACCGCGCGCCCGATCTGGGGGATCTTCAACCAGCGCCCTTCTTCCATGGCGATGCCGAATCCGTCAGCCCCGATCACCACGCCAGAATGCAGGATGACATGAGCGCCGACGACACAGTCTTGATAGACCACCACGCGCGGATAGAGCCGGGTGTTCTCACCGACCGAAGCGCCATCACCGATGCTACAGCCTGGCATCACGACCGCCCCTGCACCGATCTTTGCGCCCTCGCCAACAGCCACCAGGGCGCCGATATGCGCGCTGGGTGATACCTGCGCACTGTTGGCGATCACGGCAGAGGGATGGATGCCGGGTGCATATTCTTTGAGCGGATTGAGGAAGGCTGACAGTTTGGCGAAATAGGAATATGGATTGGTCGCAATGATTCGTGGGATCGAGGTCGCTTCAGCGTCAGCTTCGGACACGATCACCGCAGACGCTTTACTACTTTCCAATTGCTTGCGGTACTTTGCGTTTGCCAAGAAAGCGATCTCGCCTGTTTGTGCGGCATCCAATGTGGCGATCTGGGTGATCAGGGTATCCGCATCACCCACGACCCTGCCGCCAAAACGTGCTGAGATATCCGCCAAACGATAGGCTGTTCGAGTCATGATGTTGCGTGCCGAATTCCGAGTTATTTGCCCGCGCCTTCAGTTGGCTCATCAGCCAGGTACTTCAGCACCTTGTCGGTGATGTCGACACGTGGATTGTGATAGACCGCCTCTTGCAGAATGACATCGTAGTCCTCACTCGCCGCGATGACTTTGATGGCCTTGTCGGCACGCGCCAAGACTTGCGCCAACTCTTCGTTCTTGCGCAGGTTCAAGTCTTCACGGAAGTCACGTTGCTGCGTCTGTAGCAGGATGTTCAGGTTGGCCAGTTCACGTTCTTTGATACGGCGTGTGGAGTCCGATATCTTGCCGCCATCTTTTTCCAAAGAGTCCTGCAATTCCTTGGCTTGCTTGATGAGCTTCTTGATCTCTTGATCGCGCACGGCGAATTCTCTCTCGATCTTCTTCTCGGCATTCACCGCTTGTTCTGATTCGCGCAGGATACGCTCGGTATCAACGACACCGATGCGTGATTCAGCAGCATGAGCCGCTGTGAGGCAACTTGCCAACAGTAAGGAAAACAGGATGGTGTTTTTCATTTTGACTCCTTCAACAGCGCGGACATGAAGCGTCTGGCTCAGTCGCGTACAGTTAGAACATACCGCCCATCGAGAACTGGAAATTCTGCAGCTTATCTTGGGTCTGGCTATTCAATGGTGTCGCCCAGCTCAATTGGATGGGCCCCGCAGGTGAGAACCATGTCAGGCCTAGGCCATAAGAATAGCGCATTCCCAGCGACGCCGCATTTGGAGTCGATATGCCATACACTGCACCACCATCAAGGAAGGCACTCAAACGCACTGACTTCTCTTTTTCCATACCAGGGAATGGAAAAAGTATCTCGGCGTTACCAACCACTCGTTTATCTCCGCCTAGTGCATAGCCACTGTCATCTCTCGGGCCTAACGAGCTGTAATCATAGCCACGAACCGATCCTGTACCACCCGCATAGAAGTTCTTGAAGAAGGGTAGCGCATCTCCGTCATAGCCCCCTGCCACACCAAAATCGCCATTCAGGCGCAAGGTGAAATTCTGACTCAAGGGATGGAACAATTGCTGGGTATAGTTCAGCTTGTAGAATTTCTGCCCGGAGACCGGCAGAGAGGCTTCTATCGATGCGCGTTGGGTGGCACCATCAGTGGTATTAAGAGCGCTATCCCGCGTGTCGCGTGACCACGCGATGGTTCCCAGCACGTTCTGGTTAGTTGCCCCGAAGGCGTTGATGTAATCGATGTAACGCTGCGGGCTGATCTCGGTTAGACCGATAGTGGTGTTCTCCAGTGCCAGGCCATAATGGAACATCTCTTCATCACTGATGGGAACAGCGTAACGCACTCCGCCGCCATAGGTCTCGGAGGTGTACTGGCTGACCGAGATGGTTGTCGCATTGGTTCGACGTTTGTAGACATCAAATCCGCGGCTGATGCCGTCATCGGTGTAGTACGGGTTGGTATAGGAGACGGAATAGACTTGATTGACCTTGCTGGTGTTGATCTGGGTAGACAGATAATTACCCGTACCAAAAAGGTTGGATTGAGTGACGCCTCCCATGAACGTCAATCCCTCATTGTCACTAAAACCTGCCCCCAAGTTGAAATTACCCGTCGGCTTTTCCCCGATGGATAGATTCAAATCTATCTGATCGTTCGTTCCTTGCACTGGCTGGGTCTCTATATTGACCCCAGAGAAGAATCCCAATCTATCAATGCGCTGTTTTGATTTTTTGATCTTGGAAGTGGCGAACCATCCCCCTTCCATCTGGCGGAATTCGCGGCGAATGACTTCATCTCTGGTCTTGTCGTTGCCTGTCACATTGATGCGACGCACGTAGGCGCGTTGCATCGGATCAACCACAAAGGTGAATCCGACCGTATGTTTTTCCTTATCCACATCCGGAACAGCACTTATGTTGGCGAAAGCATAGCCTTCTTCGCCATATTGCTCCCTGATCTTGTCTGAAGAAGCTGTCAGTGCTTCTCGCGAGAAGGTAGCGCCAGGTTTGACCATGATCATCTGGCGAACCTGATCTTCAGACAATCCGCCTTTAGCCACGGCGACCTTCACTTCGGAAATGGAATATCTCTCACCCTCGGTGATATTCAACGTGATGTAGATATCTTTTTTATTCGGAGAGATGGAGACCTGGGTGGAATCGACCGCGAAGTCCATATAACCCGAATTCAGATAAAGGCTTCGAATCGATTCGATATCGGCGGCCAGTTTTGGTTTGGAGTATTGATCGTTGTTGGTGAACCAAGTGAACATGCCAGGCGTAGTGAGCTTCATCACATCGAATAGATCATCTTCCGAGTAAGCCTTGTTTCCAACAAGATTGATCTGGCGGATCTTTGACGGCTTACCCTCTGTCACATCAAAACTCACCGCGACGCGGTTACGTTCCAATTCTTTGACTGTCGTCTTCACCGAGACGGCGTATTTGCCGCGCGCCACATATTGGCGTTTCAATTCGTGCTCGGACTTATCCAATGCGGATTTGTCGAAGATGCGTCCTTCACCTAGGCCGACCAACTTCAGGTTGTCGCGTAATTGGTCTTTGGGGAAATCCTTGACGCCGTTGATCTCGACGCTGTCGATGGTCGGGCGCTCTTGTACACGCACAACGAGCACACCTTGGTCGGCCAATAGCTTCACGTCCTTGAAGAACCCTGTCGAGAACAGGGCACGCAATGCGGTGGTTGACCGAGCATCATCCAGTGTGTCGCCCACCTTGACGGGTAGATAACTAAACACCGTACCCGCTTCAGTACGTTGGATACCCTCGACACGGATGTCTTTGATGACGAAAGGTTCGGCAGCCCAGATAGAAGCCGCGTACAAAAGAGGCAGTACGCCCGCTAGTTTTTTCAAATTCATGTGATATTCAACCCGAAATCAGGCGGCTGATGTCGTTATATAACGCAAAAGCCATCATGGTAACCAAGAGCGCGATGCCCACCTTCTGTCCAGCCTCCCACAGCGAGTCTGGCACCGGACTTCCCTTGAAAAATTCGACCGCATAATACAGCAAATGCCCGCCATCCAATAACGGGATGGGCAACAGATTCAGCACGCCGAGGCTGATGCTGATGAGCGCCAAGAATCCAATATAGGCTCCCAATCCGAGTTGTGCCGATTGACCCGCGTAATCCGCGATAGTGATCGGGCCCGAAAGGTTCTTCATGGAGACTTCGCCCATCACCATCTTGCCCATCATCTTCAGGCTGAAGATGGAGGTGTCCCAAGTCTTACGCAAGGCTTCTTGCAAGGCGGCGACTGGCGGATAACTCACTGTCGTGATCATCGCCTCAAAAGCAGTCTTATCGATGAATGCGGCCGCACCGATACGTCCGATGGTTATGCCAGCGTCATCAAAAGGCTCGGGTATGACGGTAATTTTGAGATGCATCCCGGCACGCTCGATCTCGACATGCAACGGCTTGTTTGCATTGGCACGTACTACATCCACCCAGTTTTCCCATAGCTCAACCGGTTGAGCATCGACACTCAGTATCCTGTCATCCACCAAGAATCCTGCGCGCTGTGCCGCACTACCCTCTACCAGCTTGCCGATGATGGGATAGACAGGGGGTTGATAGGGCTTTAATCCCAATTTATGCATGAAGTCGCCATCCAGATCGGCTGCGGTCAAACTGTTCACCTCAAGCACGCGGAACTCGGACTCCCCATCTTGCGTACGCAATTCGATGTTCGCCGCCTTCTGCTGCAAAACCCTATCTAGCATCACCCAGCGTATCTCTTGCCAACTGGGTGTCGCTTGCCCATCGATAGAGACGATGGTCATCCTGCTTTGCAGACCTGCCACCGCCGCTGGCGTGTCTGGAGCGACCGCACCCAGCACGGGTTTAAGCCCAGGAACGCCATGGATGAACAGCGCGAAATACAGTACGACTGCCAACAGCAGATTCGCTACCGGTCCTGCGACTACAATGGCCATCCGCTGCTGAACGGTCTTGCGATTGAATGTCCGCGACAGCTCATTCGCAGCCACTTCCCCCTCGCGCTCGTCCAACATCTTGACGTAGCCACCCAATGGGATGGCAGAAATGACCCATTCCGTCTCACCGCCAGCAAAACGTTTGGCATAGATCACCTTACCAAAGCCTACGGAGAAGCGCAGCACCTTGACGTCGCACCAACGCGCGACCCAGTAATGTCCCAACTCGTGGAACACCACCAATACGGCAATGGCGACGATAAAGGCGAGTAAGGTCATCATCGCGTGATCCACTCTTGTGCCACTTCACGAGCCGTCGTATCCGCATCCAGCACGTCTTGCAAGATGTTCACTTCACGGCGTGCAACTGATCCCAATACGGTTTCGATCAAACGGGGAATATCGAGGAAAGCGATCTTTCTATCTAGGAATGCAGCAACGGCCACTTCGTTCGCGGCATTCAGCAAGGCAGGCACTGTTCCACCCTCACGCAAGGCTTGATAGGCCAAGCCCAAGCAAGGGAAGCGAACGAAATCGGGGGCGACGAAATCAAGCTTGGCGATCTGGAACAGGTCGAGCGGTGCCACACCCGCATCAATACGCTCCGGATAAGCCAAGGCATAGGCGATGGGCGTGCGCATGTCAGGGTTACCCATCTGCGCCAGTACCGATCCATCCACATACTGCACCATCGAGTGGATGACACTCTGCGGGTGCACCACGACTTGGATATCATCAGCCGAGGCGTTGAACAACCAGTGCGCCTCGATGACCTCCAAGCCTTTGTTCATCATGCTGGCGGAGTCCACCGATATCTTGCGCCCCATGCTCCAATTCGGATGGGCACAGGCTTGTTCAGGTGTGACGTTCTGCAATTGTTCGATCGGGGTATTGCGGAACGGGCCGCCCGATGCGGTCAGGATCAGCTTGTCGACCTGTTCGGCCCAGCACAGCGGATCCGCCGGCAAGGCCTGGAAAATCGCGGAGTGCTCACTGTCGATCGGCAGCAG
>Ga0172380_10009656_pt1 | contig 10239 bp, 23 predicted proteins | sample Leawe162metaG_FD_119747 | JGI IMG/M metagenome (GOLD analysis project Ga0172380, IMG submission 119747) | Leachate microbial communities from a municipal landfill in Southern Ontario, Canada - Leachate well 162 metaG | ecosystem: Engineered > Solid waste > Landfill > Unclassified | place...
GTAGAAGCCCAGCCAACTTGAGTCGTGTTGCCCCCATCCACATCGATAGACCTGATCCCCGACCTGAGCCCCGACCTGAGCCCCGACCTGAGCCCGGACCTGATCCCGGACCTGATCCCCGACGCTCTCGCCAAGCCGCGTATTCTTGAGAATGGCCGCACCGATCGCGCCTTCGTGGGGCGATGCAAGGCGGATGAAAATCTTGGGAGCGGGCAACCCGGCGACGACGTATGCGTCCTTGATTGCCTGTTCCGCGGAATCGAAGTCTGCCGGCTCGGTCGAAAGGCCATAGCGAAGGAACTCATCCCGGATGACGGGAATTTGCGCTTCTTGCTCGGCAGTCAGTTTTGTGAGCGTGGCCTTCGCCATCCATCCATCTCCCGCTTCAGGTGTCGGGGCGTTGCGCCGTTCGACTGAGAGACATTCATAGTAGGAGATTTCCCACTCGTCAAATAGAAAGATGGGACGTTTCCTACTTTCTTGGGAGAGGTGCCCGTCCACGCACAACAAAAAGCCCCGGTGTTAGCCGGGGCTGGGGAGGGGAGAGAGAAGTCAGTGAGTGGTGGGATCGTGCTCGAATGTCTCGGGCGGGAAACCGTTGTCAGAGCAGATGAGCTGCAGCGCCCAAAACTCGCACCGGTCGTCCTCGCCTTCAATCGGGACTGTGAACGGTCCGTTTTTCCCGATCCACCACTCCGCTGTATTCAGCGAGCCTTTGCCTAGCATTGGCCTGCAGCCGTTCCGGCGTAGCTTCGCCTCCCATTGCGAGCGTGCAAGGAGGCGATTGGCTATCACAGATCAATGACAGGTCGCGACGTATTCTTTCGGGCCGGGAACAAACCTCTTGGGCGGCACGATGCCGTTGTTCTCAAGGGTCTCCCGAATGTTTTCAAGAGGCTTCACGTCGATGTCCGCCTTGAGCCGATGCGACAGGATCACCTTGAGCGCCTCGGTTACGTCCGCGAGCACGCCGTCAATGTCGGTGTGCGAGAGAACCAGGCCGGGCACTTCGTCACTGTACGCGCGCAGGCCGCCATCCGGGCGCCGTTCAAAGCATACCGTGATCTTGAAAGACCGATCGTTCATCTTCATACTCATTGCCGCGCTCTGCACCATCGATCGCGCCATTGCGGCGCAAGAACGAAACGCATTGCTTCCCAAACCGTTCAAATACTAGCATATTGACAAAGGCGCGGCAACGAGATACGTGGCTAACGCCCCGCCACGTATCTCGCGGAAAAATTTCCTGCAAGGCTGTTTCTCCTTCTGCGATCTCATCTGACGATAGATCGCCGTTCATTCGCGCTCCCCTGTCCCGCCGTCTTTCAGCACCTCATGCTTGCAGTCGAGTATCACCCTCAAATCCTTGATGACCCGAGCGGCCTCCAGAATCTGAGCGGACACCTCCTCGGCAGTGAACATGTCGATCAGCCGCGCCACTTCCCGCAACTCGTGCTCGATATCTCCCGGCTGGCTGTTGGCCGGCGCACCTGAGATTGCGATTTCATCCCGGTAATCCCGGATCGTGTTTGCCGCTCGTTCCAGCAGCCTGGCACGCTCTGGTTTCGTCAGCCGATCGGTTTCATTTGCAGCTCGGATCAGTTCGAAGACGAAGGCGGCGGTCATCCGCGCCACTGAAACCATGCGACGACGCGACCATAAACTCTCACGTCCTCTCTAAGGAGTTCATCTGGTGCCCCATAACGCTCGGCGTTGTCTGAGATCACCATGATTTTGTTCGATCTGGGCACCAGCTTTAGCCGCTTCACAACGAGACCATCGCCGACGTCTACCGCATAAATGTCTTCTGGATTGGGGTGCGTATGCGAGGTGTCAACAAACACAGTCGAACCCTTGGCCAGCGTGGGTTCCATGCTGTCCCCTGTGACGGGCATCGCATAAACCTTCGGCATATTCCTCCAGCCTGCCTTGATAACCTCCGGGAAGCTCCAGAAACCATCAGACATCGCAGGGTCAATCAAATCGCCTTCATCATCGAATTCGACGCTCAATGAGCGCCCCCCGCCGGCCCCTGTATCTATTGTGAGGTTTTGAATATCCCCGCTCGGCGGCGCCGGTTTTTCACGGAGCCCTGTTTCGTAGTCCGGCGCATCGTCGGACGGGACAAGTTCTCCCTTCGCCAGGGCCTGAGGATCAAGAAAAAGGGCCCTCGCTAAGCCATCCATCTTGTCGGATCGTATTGATCTCTTGCCATCCGGTTTGATGAGATCGCGAATAAATGTGCGCTCAATTCCAGCGCCCGTAGCGGCCTCAATTGGCCCCACCTTCAATTGCTTTAGGCGTAGCGCCACGATGTCCCTTAGGTTCGTCATGCGGGCAAAATAGGATTTTTCCCACAGCCAAGGCGAATGGGATGTTTCCTATTGCAAGGTAGGAAACATCCCACTATAAGAAGAGGATGGAAAGCGAACTCGCATCTCATCTTATCGAACTCGCAAGGCGCTTTGGTAAGTCCAAAGGGCTGAAGGAAACCACGGTCGGGCGTTTTTGTGCGCAGGATGGTCGGTTCTTCGCCCGCATCCGCGATGGCAACACTTTCACCGCCAAAAAATATGATGAGGTCGTGGCTTGGTTCTCGGCGAACTGGCCGTCCGATGCCAAGTGGCCTGAATATGTGACGCGTCCTGCCCCGCAGGAGACGGCTGCATGAGCGCCGCACCCCGAACTGTATATTTCGCCGAATGCATGGGCCCAGATGGCCAGCCTATCGGTGCCTACAAGATTGGTTGTTCGCACGGCTGGCAAGATCGCCTGAAGCAGATCGGAAGCGGATTGCCGTTTTCGCTGGAGCTTCGCGCGGCGGTTTCTGGGGATTTGGTCCTCGAACGAATTTGCCATCTCTCGTTCAAAGAAGACTGCATCTCGGGAGAATATTTCAGACCGTCCGAACGTCTTCTGCGCTGCGTAAAAACGGCAAACGAGTACGGGCGCATATTCACCCTGATTGAGGATCTCGGCGAGTCCACGGTCCCGGATGGCGCTGTCCAAGCCTTTATGGATTTTCACGCCGTGAATCTCGACGAGGTATGCCGCGTCCTTGGTGTCCCGCCAGGCCAGTACGAGAAGCGAGTTGCAAATAGCAAATACCGATCGAGGAATATCGTGGCGGCCGCTGCTGTCGTGGCTAGCCGCAAAGGACACTACGTTCGATGGCCGACAGACGCTCTGAGGGGACTGCTTGGAGAGATAAACGCCAAGGTGTCTCAAGTACCAGAAAAGGCTGCTCACACACCCCAACCTGATGGGGCCGCACAATGACCGGCCGAGAAAAGTATGCTGGCGGCTACACACCTGACGGCACGTTCCTTCTGATCGATCCTGATCACGGAACCATCGTCAAGCGGTCGCAAGCCGAAGCCGAACTTCGCCGCCTCAAAGAGCAGACCGCCCTCCGCGAGATAGAGCGGCGCAAGGCCGCGAGGCAGGGAGTGGCGGCATGATCACGCGTCACGGCCTTGCAGACGAAATCGACGGTCTGGAACTCCAGATCAAAGTGCTCAACGAAATGAAGAGCGCCGCCTTCAAGGCGTATCGCGAGCAGCTTGAAGGCGCCGGTATGGAACCGCGCCGGGCCTCGGCAGAGCTTGCCGCTACGAAGGCCGCCATCGGCAAACGCCGGCAGCTTCGCCAGAACCCGGATGAAGCCCGCGAAAAAGACGATCTGATCGATGCCATTTTGTTCGAGATCATGGATCGGCCCTCGCGTGCACACGAGGCTGGCGATTTGGGCACCACCCCAAAACCCAGCGCTTCCAAGGTGTCTAGCGCCGAAACGGCTGATTTGGTCACCAGCCCCGAACCCGTGCAGAAATTGCATGAGTTGCCCCTTCACGACAAATCCACCGGCGAACTCCTCGATGAGCAGCCGGAACAGAAATCGGACCCGGTCCTGTCGGGTGGGAACTCGTTGCCAGCGCACGAGATCGATGAAAGCGCTGCGGACGACGAGCAAGAGAAATCTGTATCGAGCGCACCAGGCAGCGCCATTGAATTCGAGGATAGCGCCTCGGATGCTGGTCTGGCGTCGTCCACCAATTCCAATTCGTCCGAGCCGAACTCCTCCCCGGTAGAAGCGGATACGCCCGACGCAGGGGCCAATGCGTCGGGCACCCTTTCCGAAGACGAGTTCGTGCCGCTGTCCTTCCAGATCAGGAAGATGGATATCCGCGAACTGCGTCCTCATTGCCTCAATCCGTCGAACTGCGGCGGCTCCGGCTCGAAGCATTGCCACGCTTGCCTGAAGGCTGCGGCGGAAGGCGAGGCCGCGTGACCCCGCTCCTCCAGATCATCGTGATTGTCGCCATCGTTGGCCTGATCGTGTTCGGCGGCGCGGTTGCGCTCCTGTCCTGGGGCACCTCAAAGGACGAGGAAGACGAATGAGCGCGCGCAACGAAGAAGCCCGGCGCATGCGAGCCGAGGGGGCGAAGCTCAGCGAAATCGGCGTGGCGTTTGGCTTTTCGATTGAGCGCGCAGCGCAGATATGCCGAGGCGTAGCCTGCCCCATCGATCACAAAAGAGCAGCCAGCCGGCGAAACGTCGTGTTGGCAAGCGCCGCTCCACGCCGGTCGCCGCGCATCAACAAGGATGGAACATTCATCCGCGATCATTATCGCAAGCTCTCTGCGTCCCAGATTGGTGGTGCGCTCGGGATTTCTCGCGATGCCGTGATCGGCGCGGCCCGTAGAATGGGCCTCTCGATCCCCAAGAATTCCCCACCGTTGGCTGACTCCTCCCGGCCAACGTCGTCTGCCGAAGTCGTTCCTCCCGATCCTTTGGCAGGCAGACCCGCTGAGCAGAACATCTCCTCGAAGGGAACTGTCTCAGCGGGTTCTTTTCCAGAAGGTGATGCATGAGCGACCTGTCTCCAGAAATGCGCACCCGTGTCGCCGAACTCTATGCCAGCGGCATGGACACCTACGACATCGCCAAGAAGCTCAAGCTGCCAGAAGCGAAGGTATATGGCTTCGCCTTCGCGCGCCGTCAGACGGAAGATTTTCAGCGTCACTGGCCTCAGCGTGAAGACGGCAAGCCACTCATCAAAGCGGTGGGTGTCTGATGATCCGCCTCCTCTCACGCCTCCGCTCATTTCTTCACCGCTCTAAAATCCAGGATGTCTGTGAGTGCCTTGACGCGCTCGACATCGTGCCGGCTCAGGCGGAACGGCTTGATGCCCGCGCCCGAAACGAGGGGGCGGTGTAGATGAGCGGGAACCAGAAATTTGTGGCGCTCATGTTCGGTCTTTTGTGGGCCGGCATCGCCGCGGCCAACTGGGCCGTCTATGGCGGCGGGGTGTGCCAATGAGCGCGCTCCCGATCGATCATCATTCGCTGCAACTAGCCCGCGCATCATTCATCCCCGAGAGAACTGGCGGGGCTGGCACTAGAAACAGTGGGTTCGCCAGCCCCGCGCCCAGCCGATGCGGTCGGCTGTATTCGCTGAATTTGAGCCGTCTTCTCGACGGTGGGTCTTCCCGTGTGCTCCTCAAGCCTTCCAAGCACAGAGCGCGCGGCTTCTCCGATCTGCTGAAGTCCTTTCCTGTGTTGCTTGCCGCTCATGGAAACAACCATGCAGCGGAGCACCTGAAATGTCTGACAAACACCCTGAAGGATTCGACAAGATGAGTGTTGAGTACGTCAACGAGTCCAAGAGGATGGCCGACTTCATCCTCCATAAAGTCCATCGCGGTCCCGGTGACACGGTGGATGCGGCGATGCACCGGGCAGAGCGCCTTTATGGCGTACCAGCAGCATGGCTCCACCGGCTGCGCTACCGCGAAGTCAAAGACATGCCGATGTCCGCATTCGGGGCATTGGCGACAGCTTACAGGGCGGCATGCGAGGCAACCGACAAGGCCTATGAGGCCGAGAGGAAACTAGCAGATGCGCGCAATTCGAAAGTTCTTTGGCTGGCTGATTTTGTGGCTGGCAAGGAAGGCGAAAGGGCTGTGAAATGAGGCTTGGGTTTATCTATTTCCTTCGCCGCGCCGACGGCCTGATCAAGATCGGTTACACCTCGGATTTCTCGAAGAGGCAGCGACACCTGACGAAGGCGCACGGTCCTTTGGAGGTAATCCGCGTTATCAATGGCGACAAGCTCCGGGAACAGCGCCTCCATTACCAGTTCGAAGCGCTCAACCAATTCGGCGAGTGGTTTCGCGATGATGGACGAATTGTTGAACTCATACACGCCCTCCCCGATGGCGATGAATTCGAAGTCTTCCCCACCGAAGCCAAACGCAGGTTCGCGGAAGGAGAGCACCGGCTTGTTGCGGAAGCGTCGCGTCTAGCCCGTGAGTTAATCAAGTCACGGGGCGTGAGGCTCGGGATTTCCACAGGGCGTGCAGCGAAATTGATTTCATCAGAGCTAGGCATCAGCTTCTGGATATTCGAAACAATCGTAAAGGGGAGAGGCCAGACTATCAGTGCGCATGCTCTTGATATCCTTCGGCGCGCCCTCCCAAAGGAATTGCTGGAGCACCGTGACGAGCTTATGGCCGAGGTGCACGCGGTCGAGAATGACTTGCCTTCGCCAATGATGGCTCGCCTGGAGGCTGCGAAAAGCAACCAAAAAGCGGCGAGGGCAATGAGATGAGCCCTACAATAGAGGACGGCGGGCCGGCGGAGCTTTTGGTGGATCGGATCGCTGCTTTACTCCCGCAGGTATCCGAATGGAGTGACACCCCCGTTCGGGATTCTTGCGCTCGGTGTGATGCCGAAGGAACGTCTGAGTGGTTCGTACAAGGGATTGAAGGTGGCTATCACGCGACCTTCGGTGACGAACTACAGGCTCGTTTCATCGCCTTGCTTAATCCAAACAACGTTCGGCTGCTGCTCACCATGATCGCACAACGCTCCAAGGGGAGTTCCACATGATGGCGGTCTTAACGACGAATGAGCAGGCAAAATCCGATGCCATCATAAGAGGGTTGCACGAGCTTCTTCGCACCGAACTGCGCGATGGTTTCAAGGCTGCGGCCGAGCCAATCATTGAAGAAGCAGTCAACAACGCGATGTCTTCATTCGAACTCGCCATCGAGCGTTGGGCCGAACCAATGCAATTGAGCGAGACCATCAACGTGATCCTTTCCGACAAGCGCTCCAAGGGGAGGGTGGGTGAATGAGCGACGCGATCAAGAACGGCTTCACAGCGCGCCAGGCAGTCAATGGCGGATGGATAGTTTCGGCGGTGACCCAGCAGCACGAGTTCCGCGTCGACCTCGCCGCCTTCTCGTCGCCAGCCGATATGCTTTCATGGCTCCTTAGGGAGCTTGTGACGGAGCCCTACGAGGAAAACAGACGCGAGCTTTATGACGCCGTCCTGAACTCGGCAAAGAAGTCCGCAGAAGCGCTGCCTGAGCCGGAGCCGAACGAACCCTTCGACCCCGATCGCATTCCCACAGACATAGGCGACGGCGCCGGACCACTCTAACTCCCGAGAAGGATGAAGGAAATGAACCAAGAATACAGCGGAAGCGCTGCCGTAAAAGGCCAGTACGCCAATCAAGTCATGAAGGAAACGCTGCTCTCCAAAATGCGGGTGGCGGTGGACCTCGCCCACGAAGCGCGGGCAAGAACCACGTCTGTTGCCAATGCGCTTGATGGCGAAGCAGCAGACGAACAGTCGAGAGGTCAGCCCGCCGCACCTGCGCGCCCCGGCATCCTCGGCTCATTCGAAGACATCGCTGATGAAGTCTCCCGGATCGCCTCCAGCATCGTCTCCGACATGTCCCGCATCGAACGTCGTCTCTAACCCGCACGCGGCGGACCTTCCCTTCCTGACGCAAATGTCAGGAAGGGGCATCTCTAAGACGAGGAACACATGGCAGCAAATCTCAAGGCCGTGAAGAGCGACGATACGCTCCGAGACGAAATCATTGACGATCTCGTCGCAGCCAATCTCGAAGAGGGTGCTGCGGTAGAGCGGCCCCACAAGGACCTCATCAGCAGCGGTCGCGCACGCTTCGCGTCCAGTGCAGACCACTACCGGCAGGCCAAGATCAAGAACTTGGCTGAGCGTGAAAACCTTCTTCGCCAGCTATCAGAGAACATGCACGACGGTCTTCAACTCGACGGGCTGCTTGCCGCGCTCGAAGTGACGTGCATCGCGTTGTCTGGAAAGCCATGACCCCCTCCCAGCAACTCGCAGAAGCCTTAAAGCCGGACGGTTTGGCGGAAACCACGTTTGGGCCGCTAGAGGACTATCGTCCGGTCGAAGGATGGAAAGCCGACGCCGGCAAGGCGCGCATGGATTTGCTACCTCCGGAATTCCTCACCTCAACAGCCGCTATCCTCGCCTTTGGCGCAGCCAAATATGGCGAACGCAATTGGGAGAAGGGCCTGAAATGGTCCCGAGCCTTCGCCGCCCTTGAGCGTCACATGTGGGCGTGGTGGGCAGGCGAGAAAGCTGATGCTGAGACCGGAAAATCTCACCTTTGGCATGCGAGTTGCTGCCTTGCGTTTCTCATAGCCTATGAGGCGCGCGGCACTGGCGAGGATGACCGGCCGTGATCCGCATAGAACTTCCATGGCCAGACAGCGGCCTTTCACCTAACGCGCGAGGCCATTGGTCAAAAAAGGCGAAGGCGGTGAAAGCTGCTCGGGGTCTCGCGGGGTGGACTGCTGTCCAAATTCAGCAGCTTGAACAACTAAAGGGCGCCGATCGCTTGGATGTTGTCATCACCTACACGCCTCCGAACCGAAAGGCCCGCGACACCGACAACATGGTGGCCTCATCCAAAGCCTACTTCGACGGCATCGTGGACGTGATCGGTGTCGACGATAGCAAGTGGGACATTACCATCCGTCGGGAGCCCCCACGCGAACCAGGGGAAGTTCGCCTCGAGTTTGAGGTGGGCAATGGCTGAGAAGCGATATTGGGACGGTGAATGGCCGAACCTCAACAGCATTTCTATGGCGTTCACTGAAGACGCAAAATACCTGTCACCAGCTGCGATGGGCATCCTTCATCGCCTTGCGTGGTTTTGCGCCTCACGCGGTGTGTACAGCTTCTACAAGCCAAATCCGCAGCCAATGTGCTTCCCCAATAATGATCCGACCATCATTCGGATATCCGGCTCCTCGCCAGAGATATGGAATGCAGAAAAGGATGAGGTGCTCGCGTTCTTCGTTCTGAGCGACGGCAACTGGTTTCTGAAGGACGAAAGCATAATCCGCCTGTCGCGGGACAGTGGGCGCATGACGCTCGCCTCTGCATCAAAAATGGCTGCCCAGGGAAGGGGAATTCGCTGCGTTTATTGCGGCGATGAGGATGGGCCCTTCGATCATGACCATTTGTTTCCGCTTTCCAAAGGCGGGACCGACGAACCGAACAACATCGTCCTCGCCTGCGCCAGATGCAACCGATCCAAGGGAGCAAAAAGCCTGATGGAGTGGATGGCCTTCATGAGAGATAAGCATGGCTAGAATCCGCTCGATACACCCGCGTCTCGCTACAGACGAAATCTATATGTCCATGAGCGCCTACGCCAAAGCAGCGTGGCCTACTCTTTGGACCGAATGCGACGACCAAGGCATTTTTGAATGGAAGCCGGTGGTTCTCAAGGCTCGGCTCCTTCCTGCTGATCCTGTCGATTTTAGCGCTCTGCTGGACGAATACATCTCACTTGGATGTGTCCAGAAGTTTGAGTCAGGCGGCAAAAGTTACGGCGCGGTTCGGAACTTCAGGCGGTATCAGAGACCAAAAAAGCCGAACTCGACTTTCCCTATCACGCCCGAAATCGAAACTTACGTCTCATCAAGAGAGCCAAGTTCCGAACCAGTTCCGAACCAGGGTGGAGATGGTTCGGAAAAGCCGAAACAGAGGAAGGAGGAAGGAGGGAAAGGAGGAAAACCTAACGGTTTTCTTGAGGGCGCTCGCGCGCCAAAAAAATCCTGGGAAATGGAAATCGACGAGGTGATGGCTCATGACTGAGCTTGTGCCAGTGGACAAGTTTTCGCGGCTTCCAGAGCGATATCAGCGCAGGGCTCGGGAGATCGATGCTCGGGTTGGCTCGATCAACGCTGAACTGCGCCACTGCTCGACGGACGAGATCGGCGAGACGTTGAAGCGGATGCGCCGGCACTTTCGTCCACAGCCCGACACTGAGCCACGCGAGATGGCGGAGGGGTTCAAGGACGCCTGCCGCGACCTGCCGGCATGGGCGATTTCTGCTGCGGCAAACGCATTCCTGGCCGGACGTGTAGGGAACCATTCCGGGCA
>Ga0172380_10009657_pt1 | contig 10238 bp, 17 predicted proteins | sample Leawe162metaG_FD_119747 | JGI IMG/M metagenome (GOLD analysis project Ga0172380, IMG submission 119747) | Leachate microbial communities from a municipal landfill in Southern Ontario, Canada - Leachate well 162 metaG | ecosystem: Engineered > Solid waste > Landfill > Unclassified | place...
GCAACAGGCTACATAAATAATGGAATTACTGAGTCAGCAGATATAAAACTTACTTATAAAAATAATTTTATTGTAAACATTTGTGTTAGCTGGCTTTCTCCTAGAAAAATTCGCCGCGTAGAAGTAACGACAGAATCGGGACTAATTGAATCCTCGTATGACGGAATCGTGCGATTTATCCCCTTTAATGGCGATGCGGAGCTTTACCGCCCCGCAAGTTTAGGTTCACCATTAGAGGTGGAGATGATTCATTTTCGAAATTGCATTCTTGAGGGGAAAGAGACTTTATCTAGCGGAAATGTTGGGGCTAATATCGTGAGAATTTGCGAATTGGCGGAAGAATCGGTAAGACAGAATGGAGCGGAGAAAAGATTGTAATGAAAATTAGGTCATTCAACGGTTCTGAACATATAGAATCAGAATGCGGAAGTTTTACCAATCTCAGTAGAGAGCTTAACTATATCTTTAAGGAGCGGGGAATTTATTCCGAAGATGAAGACGCAACCACCATTTTTCCAGAATGCCTCGACACCCAAAGAAAATTCAAAAATCAAATACCCTTTTTAGCGTGCGAATATTCTCAGCCGCCCGCGTTTGTAACCCACTGGTTGCGACAATACAACCCCATCGTAATTTGTATAAGTAAATTTGCAAAAAACAATTTAATTCGCGGCGGTTATCCAGAAGAATTAGTTTATGTTTCTCATTTGGGGAATAATGCTGCTTTTTGGACTCCCGCAGATATAGAAAAATTCCCCCATTTTACATACCTTACAATAAATACGAGCAATGACCGATCAGGATATAATATCCTATTGCCAGAATTTATTAAATTTGCACAGGGAAAAGACATAAAACTTTACATTAAAGATGGTCAAAATGATAAATTTCAGCAATGGGTAAAATCAATAGACGTAGAAAATAAGATAATCTATGACGGTAGAAGGTTAAGCAAAATAGAATTGCGCGATTTATATAGAAAAAGTCACATAAATTTGTATTATAATTCAACAACTTCCTACGGTTTGAACGTAGGGGATGGGGCATTATGTGGAACGCCCACGATTGCCACTTTTTCGACCGCAATTCGGGAATTTTTGCCAGAATGGACCCAACCACCACTTTTAGTTAAAACAACCACAAAGAGCCTTGACGCAGAATCAATCAGCACATGGCAAAATATCGGTTTACATTCGCCACCGATTGGTATGTATCCAGAGGGAACGACTCGGCAGGAGCTAGATCCGACAAATATCATTGCGTCATTAGAGTATGTTTATGATAACTACCTTGAAATGCAAAAAAGAAATCAGGAGCATCGACAATTTATCCTTCAAAACTTAGGGTGGGACAAAACCGTTACGCGAATTCTTGACGTTTTAGAAAAATGCCACTAATATAAAGTGAACTTTTCTTAAAATAATCTTGAAATTTGTATCTTGAATCACTATAATCAGTAGTGAAGTATAAATATCCTCTTCAAACCGACAGTTTCAATATTTGGGATCGCTTAAAGGTTTGTGCTTTTTTGCTTAACCGTAAAAACAAACTAACGCTCGGACCAAAAACGGAAGAATTAGAGAAAAAATGGTGCAAGTTCGCGTGGGGCGTAGATGCTATCGCCACGTCTTCAGGATCGACGGCCAATATTCTACTTGTGGAGTCGTTTTTACAGACATATAATTATAAACCTCAAGATGTTGTAGTATTTATTCCTGCTACCACATGGGCATCATCAGTTTCGTGTTGGACAATGCGCGGTTGCCAAGTGGTCTTTGTGGACATTAACCTAGAGGATTTTAGCTTTAATTATCGCTCATTAACTAATTCCGTTGCGCAAATTCATAAAAAAAACCCAAATAAGATTAAGGTAATCTGGCCGACCGCACTGATTGGAAATATCCCAAATGTCGATAAATTAAAAGAAATCGCCGCAAAATACAATTCCTATCTTTTTGCCGATCTGTGCGAAACATCGTTAGGTTATTATAATGGAGAGAATATCCTTAGTTGTTTTGATATGGCAACTACCTCATTTTTTTGGGCACACGAAATTAATTCAATCGAATGCGGCATGTTGTTTACTAAGATTGGTTCGGATAGATTTGAAGAGAAAATAAATAACGCGGAAATGATTAGGAGTCATGGCCTGTCGCGCGTTTTACATAACATAGACGAAAAACAGAGATTAGAAAAAGAAAATCCATTTATTGACCCCGAATTTTTGTTCATTAAAGAGGGAACAAACTTGCGACCAACCGATTTAAATGCAACGTTTGGACTTTTAGACTCCGAAAGAATATACAAGTATTGTCTTCATAGAAGGAAAATTTGGCGATATTTTGTTAAGAATTTACCCGAAAAATTTCTACCACTTAATCCTGATATTATACCATTTTCATTACCATTGATTTTTAAAGATATTAATACTGAAGACTTTCCATTAATTAAACTGAAACAACGACTAAAAGAAGTGGGATTTGAATCTCGCCCAATCATTTCTTTCGTTGCTAATTCTCCTGCGTATAAACATCTAGCTAAAGGTAAGACATTTCCTAATAGTAGATTTTTGTCATTAACGGGATGCTATGTGGGATTAAACAATAACCTACGAATCAAAGATGTAGATAAACTACTCAATATACTCAATAATGTATGATCAATTACCTCTATAAGTTATATTTTCGCCTCTTTTGTGGGGTAAAATTCGGCAAAAGCACCCGCATTATCTTCCCCGTTAATTTATATGGTTGTGAAATTGGTTCAAATTGTCTAATCGGACCATTCACGGAGGTGCAACCAGACGTTTATATCGGTAATAATACTTGCATTCAAAGCCACTCTTTTATTTGTGCAGGTATGAAAATAGGCACGAATTGTTTCATAAGTCATGGAGTAATTTCGGCCAACGATAAGTTGCCCATTTTTAAGAATAAAATTTGGAAAATGCAGCCGCCGGTAATAGAAAATAACTGTATGATCGGATCAGGGGTGAAGCTATTACCCGGCGTGGTAGTCAAGAGCGGAAGCAAAATAGGAATGGGAGCGATCCTAACGAAGTCAACGGAAGAGAACGAAACATGGGTATCGCCCGCTGCCACGAAAATCAAACCAACAGAAAAAAGAATAGGATTTCAAAAATGAGAGTAGATTTTTTTAATGCAATCGCTCAAGATGCCCCATTCAAGGAAGAAATTCGCGCGGCAGTTAGTAGAGTATTAGATTCTGGCCGTTTTGTAGATGGGGACGAAACCAACAAATTAGAAGAACGATTGGCAAAATTAAATGGCGTCAAATATTGTGCTTTAATGTCAAATGGGACAAGCGCATTAGAAACTTTGCTTCGTTGTTTTGATTTAGACAAGGGGAAAAATATCTTAACTCCAACCAATAGTTTTATTGCTACGTCTTCTGCGATTTCGACCGTTGGCAGCAATCCAATTTTTGTAGATTCTGACGCGACCTGCAATATTGATCTTAATTTAGTTGAGAAAGAGTTAAAGAATGGAAATATTCAGGGAGTTTTGGTTGTCAACCTATATGGAAACCCTGTTGAACATGAAAAACTTTATGAATTATGTATCAAATATGGGGTAATTTGTCTCTTGGATTTGGCGCAATCGCACGGAACGAAATACAAAGAAAATCATCCGGCACAATATTGTCACGGATGCGCGTTTTCTTTTTATGTAACAAAGGTATTGGGGGCCTACTCAGAATCAGGATGCCTATTAAGCAATTCAAAAGATGTTATTGATAAAGCCAAATCTCTGCGTAATCACGGGCGTTCTACAGAAAATTATTCGCATCAATATCTGTCGTCAAATTTACGGGGAAGCGAATTTTCGGCGTCGGTATTAAATGTCAAATTAAATCACCTTGATTACTATTACGGCGAGAGGATCAAAACAACACAGGAATATAACAATTATTTTTCTGATTATCCCGAAATACTACTAAAAACTACGCCAAATTCTGAAATTGTAAGATACGTCTATAATATTTTTGTGCCGCAACGAGATAAGTTAATTGAATATCTTAACAAAGAAGATATTGGAACAAATATTCATTATCCCATTATAATTTCAGAACAAAAAGCGTATAAACATCTAAGATATGTTAAGGAAAACTTCCCTGTTGCGCATAAACAATCTCAGGAAACATTAAGTTTGCCGTTTTGGAGCGGGTTTCCCTCAAAATATGCTCAAATTGTTAGTAAAAAAGTTATTGAGTTTTTCAAATCAAATTAACAGACGGAATATAAAGTTGGAAGCGTGACAAAATAATGAAAATATGCCATCAAATTGTGTAATTAGTAACGTGAACGAATTGACCGCATCCGAGTTGAGTTCAAGAATCTGCCAAGAAGGACTTGAATATACTTTGTTGCACTACTACTCTATTAAAGACTTTAAAACAATTAAAAACCCACAATTAAAAGTAAAGACGCTAGAACTAATTAATTCAGTCAAGCTTTTCCAGAACGCATTGGAACGCGCGAGATTGAAAGAATTGGACGAACCACTAGAACAATAATTAACAAGCCGATTAGAAACATTATGAAACTACAATTTATTTTTGAACAGAATGACGACAAACTCAGGGCGGAAGCGTTGCTAGACGCTCTTTTTGAGGCTGAGGGACAATCTATCGCGGATCGTTTTGGCGAAGCAACCGTTACCGTTTCAAATAAAGCGCCTGCGTTCTATATTTTTGACACGGAAACTACTAAACATGGCAATATCGGATGGCGACTTGCGGCGAAGTCTGCTGGCGAGAAGTTTTTCGGGGTTAAACCGGATGTGAGGAAAGTAGCGACGTTAGCAGAGGAAAAATATAACAAGTTGGCGTCGCAAAGTAAAGTAACGAAAACTAGCGTTAGTGAATCTAAGAGTGTTTCTATTCCGCACGCGCCACAAGTTATTGAAGACAAACCAGATAAGGTAGATCAAAACAATTCAAAATGGTCTAAAAATGCAAAATAACCTTACAATTTCGGTCGATGCATGTTACGCCTTCGATTACCTCGCGATACTTGTTATTAAGAATCAAAAAAGACTTATTCGCTATGACGTAGTTGAAGACTGTAAAAACTTTCTAATTGGTCAAATCGGGCGCAATAAGTTTGTGGAAATTATGCAATCGCAGGAGTTCGAGAATCTTTGTCAAGTTAATAGCAAAACATTTGATTTGGTTGAAGAAGCGAGAAAAGAAGACGACGGACTTGCAAATAAAGTGGATGCAGCAAATATGGACAGATACCACGCGAAAGTTGCGTTACAAAAGTCTTTTTTTAGTTCAGAACCTAGTATTGAAAAGAAAAGTTAATTGGCAAATCGCACGGTTTGCTATCAAGTATTGCAAGTTCTCTAGCTTGCTAAAAATAATCTAAAATAATCTTGATTTTTCTTTGCTAAGTTAGTATAATAGTTTATGAGAAGTCAAAGTGTTTTAATTTCAAAAATTGGAAGTGCGCAAGGGCGCCCGTCAGACTTTTATCCTGATGGCTATCGCGTTTTTATTGATGTAGAGTGCAAAGATTCGCGCGAAATGCTTAGTTTGATGGAGTTTGCGCGGGCGGACAATGTTTGGATTACGGATGAGGAACCAAAGCATTAATATGAGCAAAAAAGTGATTGTTAGTGGAGCATCAGGACAAGATGGTTCTTACATGATTGAATATCTTTTGAAGAATACCGATTTTTTTATCGTAGGTACAATGCGGCGTACGAGTCAAGCAATCTTATCTAATCTAAAGGATGTCATATCAAATCCAAGACTGAAATTAGTAACAATGGATTTAAACGACCCCCATTCTATTGAAGGCGTTATTTCTTCTGAATTGCCAGATTACTTTATTAATTTTGGTGCGCAAACTTTCGTGGCAGATTCTTGGACCAGTCCCGCGTCACATATGCAGACTAATGCTGTGTCAATTATTCATATTCTAGAATCAATTAGAAAACATACGCCAAATTGTAGAGTTTATTCGTCGGGAAGTTCTGAGCAATGGGGTGACGTAAAATACTCCCCTCAAGATGAGAAACACCCAATGTCTCCTAGATCAGTTTATGGGGCGTCGAAGTGTGCAGCGGCCCATATTTGTAAAATTTATCGAGAATCTTATAATATGTATATTGTCCACGGCACGCTTCTGAATCACGAATCGGAACGCAGGCAGGACTACTTCGTTTCACGCAAGATTACTAAAGGCGTCGCACGAATTTATCATGCCATCAAAAACGGATGGGATTTTGAACCAATTGAAATTGGGAATCTGGACGCATATCGTGATTGGAGTCATGCTCTGGATTTCGTAGAGGGCATCTGGAAAATGCTTCACCAAGAAAAATGTCGGGAAGATTTACAAAAACATCTTATTACTAGAGATATTAAACCGTCATCTTTTTGGGCAGATAAAATTAAAGAGTATGTATTGTCTAGTAACGAAAAACATCAAGTTAGGGAGCTAATTGAGGTAGCGTTTAATGAAGCAGGTATCAAGGGATATTGGAGTTTTAGTGGAATGATTGGGAACACCGCATATCCTGAGCATGAAGTTTTTAGAGAATACAAAGAGGAGGATGGGCGAAGAATTGGATTAAATACAATTTTTGTCAAAGTTAATCCTAAATTTTATCGTCCGGCGGAAGTTGGTCTTTTACACGGGGATTCTACCTTGGCACGAATAGAATTAAAATGGGAACCTAAAATATCATTTGATGAATTAATTAAGAACATGGTAAAAAATGACATAGCAACCTATACTTCCCAATAATATAACTTATGACCAATAAACCCCCACTTCCCGAACTCCCGCAACTTAAACTAACAACCTTTGATTACAACGAGGAAACCGGCGTTTTAGACATTGAATTAGAAAAGTCAGACTATCTAAATGAATACGTGGGAAAAGAATTGAAACTAGATAGGGCGGCGACGCATGAGGAGATGGAGAAGTTTTTCGTAGAAATTATTGCAAAGGCAATCGCCGGAACAGACGGCTATGATTTACAAACCGAAAGCGAATTCGCGGCAAACGATGGCGAAGTTGCAGAAAAAACAAGCGAAGTGCTACCGAAAATTGTGTAAATTAGTGAGTGACGCCAGAATACAAACACACAAATTGTAAACACAGATCGACCGATCTCCAAACAATTACTGTAAAACGCTGCAAGTGCATCGGAGATTTGGTTACGCACGTTTTTGTATGTTATAGATTGAACATCAACGACATACAACCATCAATTTGCGCGGATTGCCCTCATTTTGAGCTGAAAGAAATAATTACTCAATAAATTTCTTGACAATCAAATGTTTCGTTCTATGATGAGGACATGGACAAATTAATTATCCTCGCAATTCAAACAGAAGACGGATTCTTTGTTAAAGACCACAGGCAGGATGGAGATTACGCCGAAAAGTATCAAGTTAGTTCATTAAAGGGATATTTCTTTGATGGCGTTCAAGCGAAACCTACTTTTTCGCCGCTGTGGTTAAAAATCGCCACGAAACCTACACGAATTCACATTCTACAAAACCAATCAAACATTAATCATAGATTTGAATTAATTGATAAAAGTCTTGAATCTGATAAGTTCCCATTGGTTTTTGCTCGCGAAGCTGTTGCAGAACCCGGCGAATGTACTTACTCTAGTTGGATATGGAAGTCCGAATTTCAGCATTTTCAATCATTATACGAAGAAAAGTCTGATCCTCAACCGACGATTGAAGTAGATCAAGAATTTGAGTTTAGAATCATTTTGGTTGTTGATAACATTAAGGAATATGCAGACTTTTCATTTTCAAGGGCGGCAGGGCGATACGAATCTGATGGTAAAATTAATGTAACCGCCAAATCAATTACCCATCAAGTTATTGATAAAATTATCTTTCCCGAGCCAATTCTTCCTTCTAAACCGTGCTCGCTATCGTCAAAAGAGACTTACGGGATTATCCGCGAGTATATCAAAAACAATATTAACCCGAAAGCGGCAGAAATTACTTCTGATTACGACTTTTGCTTTACGGTAAAGAAAAAAGTAAAATTAGCAAAACCATATACGCACAAGTGGGAAAACAAAAAAGATAATGGCAAGTCTTATCGCCCGCCGCGCATTAATCAGAAATTTGTAGAAAATAGGAATGTAGAAGTCTTTGAAATGACTCACGCGGAATCAAAATATCAAGGTTATACGGTTATTGAAGGATTTCGCGGCGATAACCAAGACGATCTAAAGAAAAATATTGATACATATCTTGAAGAACTTATCAATTATATCAATGTTCCGCTGATGGAATGTTCCTGTTGTAATGGGGTTGGAGTTTTGGAGGAGGCAAAGAAATGAATCAGACCATCTCAATTACTCAATCTTTTGAATTATCCCCACCAATGGTTGAAATTTTACTTTGGCTAACAGAAATTTCCACAAATCCATTTGGCAACCGCCTCACTTATTACAGTGGCGAATTAGATCAAAAGGATTTTTCACAAGAGATTGTTGATCAATTAAATAAGTTGGGATTATTGAAATATTACGGGTTAAGTTGTGATTTGTCTGTTTCTGGCAAGTTAGTTACAGATAAACTTAAAAATCAATAAATTATGCAGAACAAATCAGAAATTAGAAAGAAAGATTCAACAGCGAACCGTTTAGAAAAGAGGGTTGTTGTCGCACGAGTGGCGGCAATGGAAAGTGAAGCAATATACCTACGAACCGTTTATGGATGTATCAACAGACAGGCGAAAGATATTGAAGATCGCATTGAATCTATTAAAAGACAAATCGCTGCGGAGCGGGAAAGCGTCAATGAGTAGAGAAATCAAATTCCGCATTTGGGACAAACTAGCTGAATATTACATCACGCCCGAAAGCCTCAATCAACAGCATTATATCATTACGCTGAATGGAGAATTTGTCAATTTACAAAATGGCGCAGGCGGAAAGGAATGCATTATTGAGAGATTTACGGGGCTACAAGATAAAAATGGAGTAGAAATTTATGAAGGGGATATTATCAAGTTGCCCGATGGAAATACGGGAGTGGTAGAGTTTTGTAGCGGTCATTTTTACCATACGGCGCAAACGAATCTAACAGGACCATTGTATTGGAATGAGGTAATTGGTAATCTCCTCCAGAATCCAGAACTTCTAAAATAAAATGCCCCGCCCGCGCAAACAACTTTCACAGGAAGACTCCGCCGACTTAGATCAAAAGAAGGCGAGCAAAGAGGCGACTAAAATCAAAAAACAATGCATTGAGCGCGTTTTAAAGACCAAGCATACAAATTGGCCGTGCCAAATTGGAATAATGAATAAGCTAGTATCTAAGTATCCTGATTTATCATTTTGGTCAACTTTTGATGTTAATTTTTCGTTCACTATCCCGTCTATGGCGTGGTTTCTCACCGAAAAGGGCAACGATTACCTCGCGCAAGAATACAGGCGGGCGACAACAGACCTGAGCGCATTGATACAGCCGCGCGAAACGCCAAAGCAAGATTTTACTAATCAAATTGTGGAGAAAGTGGAAATCAAAAAGAAAATGTTGACACTTAAAGATTTTCTGGGATAATATCCAAGTGAAATTTATTAAAATTACTATTGTTCTTTTATTTATTAAAATCGCAGAATTATTTAGTTTAATTGGTGATTTAGTGGCGCATTTTGTCCCCGACGAAGATTTTATGGAGGGCAAAGACCACGATGTAATTTATGGTTACGCTACAGATACTCCATTGAATACTTTTGAAATTTTTAAAATGATTGAAATGGGCTGGTCCCAAGAACGTCCCACGCGAAATTACGAAAAAGATTTCTCACTAGATGACTATAGACAAGAGGAAAGTTGGTGGGCATACGTTTAAATCGTGCAATCACCCGAACAAATTCTTGACAATCACAAATAATTCTCCTATAATAAAGGAAGAGTTAGTTTTCTAAATCATTCAATTATGCTATTCACAACTAAAAAAGGAATTGAAATCAACATTGATGAGGTAAAACTTGTTTCCATTTCTACAATTAACCTAGATAAGAGAACTGTAGATCGCGCGATTGTAGTAACGAAAGCTGGCGACGTTGAACTTTTCGGCGGGGAAGTGTTTGAATTTCAGCAGTTTTTGGCGCAAGAGAAATTAGATAAGTGACTACTCCCCCGAATAAATTCGGGAGTCTCCATGCGTCCTTTTTATGAAAAACGATAACGAAAACCAAACGGGAGCGAAAACTCCATTA
>Ga0172380_10009658_pt1 | contig 10237 bp, 9 predicted proteins | sample Leawe162metaG_FD_119747 | JGI IMG/M metagenome (GOLD analysis project Ga0172380, IMG submission 119747) | Leachate microbial communities from a municipal landfill in Southern Ontario, Canada - Leachate well 162 metaG | ecosystem: Engineered > Solid waste > Landfill > Unclassified | place...
AAGGCTTCGTCTTGGATAAGGGCGCGGCTCGTTTCAATCGCCTGCTCTTTTTTTTCATGCTAAACTCCAAATTACTGAATTGTCGTCTATTTCTCAGATTTTTGCTTAACTTAATGGCAGTGACGCTGGAGCGTGGGAACGATCAAATGCTTGCTCGCCGGCAAAAACGGCATGGCAGCATACGCCGATTTCATCCCGCATTACGGATAGGAGTAAGGGCGTTCCTTGCTTTCCGGTTCGGCGTTGGGGCTAACGCCGGCGCTGGTGCGGGTGACGGTTTTGATCTCCGCCATGGCGTTGAATTTATCGATTTTATCTGCGTCATTGCTACCGTTCACGTTGATGACCACCAAGCGCCCATGGCCCTGGCCGAGGTCGTTGCGGAAATCGTAGACGGCGCCGGCTACGGTCAGTTTGTTGGCGTGGATTTCGTGGCGGAATTTTTTCAGCGCTGCGGCTACCTGATTGTTGACGTTTTTCTTGACGCCCTCCATGTTGTCTATGCCCTTGGGGATCATGATGGTGCTGAGTTCGCGTTTGATCGGGCGCGATTCCTTGCGGTAATCGCCGGATGCCGCTTTGATTGCGCCGCAGGCCGAATGGCCGATGAAGATCAGCAATGGGGTGTGCAGATGGTGGACGCCGTATTCGATCGAGCCTTCGGCGGTGCGCAACTGGTTGCCGATGTTGCGCACCATGAACAGGTCGCCGTCGGGGGTTTTGTCGAGAGCGTGGGTATGCACCCGAGAATCCGAACAAGTCACGACCGTGGCGCGCGGATGCTGTCCATCGGCCAAGTCTTTGAAGTAAGCTGCGGGATGGCTTTTGACGAATTCTTCGTTGTCTTGCAACAGGTTCTGGACTATTCCGTTTAATTGCTCGGTTTCGCTGTCGGCCAGCGCAGATAGTGTCTGCATGCAGCATAGGACAGCCAGCAGCAGGGTCGGCAAGGTGCGTTTGTTCATGGCGTGATTCCTTGAAAATATTATGGGTAGGAGTAAGGCTGCCAGGATTGGGTCGGGTCGCCATCCTGTTTTTTGGCAAGCGCCTGTTTGTTGGTCATTGGAGTATGGGCAGCCGTTTTGGGCGGTTTCGGCGCTTTTGCATGCACCCGTGCCTTTTTGCCATAGGGGCGGTGTTTCGACGCAGCCGTTGCGGGCAAGGAAAAAGCCAGCAATAAGCACAATGCGATCAGTCCGGTGCGTTTCATTTTCCCCCCGATATGGTTGCCCGTTCGAACCGGATCATATCACCGATCTGGATTTTCAGGTTTTTCCCATCGCTTTCGCCTACCGAAAACAGCGGCTGGACTTGTTTCACCGTCAGCGCGGCGACGGGCTTTTCGGAGATGCCGAGCAGGCGGTTGCTGCCGGATTCCAGCGCTTCGGTGATGGACGACAGGCCATAGAGCATGAATTTGTCGCCAACCGCCACGCCGGAGGTGGCGCCGGCGTCGAAGAACAAACGGTTGTCTTCGACCCGGATGATTTTGGCGTTGAACGCCAGGCGTCCCAGTTCTCTGGCGATGAACTGCGTTTGTTTGTCGAGCAGGCGCGCGACTGCGCCGCCGAACGGGTGGGCGAAAAATGCGGCGCTGCCGAAGGGCTTGTCGCGGCCTACCGTTGGATTGCCGATAGCGCTTTCATAGGCGCGGAAATGGGTGATGAGCGCGCCGGTTATGCCGTCGTGCAGGAATATTTCCACCTCGATGCGGCGCGATCCAGGGTCGTTGGTCAGGAATTTCTGCAAGATGCCGGTCGGCTGGTCGGCGCCGGCGTCGATGACAACGCCGGACAGCACGAACTGCGCGCCGGATTGCTCGGCCAGCAGGCGCACCGTTTCGCGGTTTTGCGCGCGGTCCAGCGGCAATGCGAGCTTGCCGAGCGCCGGCCACGTATCGGTATGGATAGGCAGGAACATGCCGCTTTCGTCGAGACGCCGCAACAACGCCTGCGGATAGCCGTTCCAGATGTTGTCGATGTCCTGCACCTGCATGGGTTGGGCGACATGGAACTGGGTGACGGCGATTTTTTTGCGGTATGTGAGGCTGGCCTCGCGCGGCGCCACTGTGGCGCGCAAACGCACATACAGCGCGTTGCCCTCGCGCCATTCCTTGAGTATCACCGGCTTGGCGGCCACTCCCAGCGCCCGGTAGCGGGTGTTTTCGCGCATCCCTCTGTCGGGCGTGCTGATGACGGCGGCGGAAACGCCCATGCCCGCCGATTCGTCCGCCTTGCGTAGCGCATCCTCGACCGCAAGCTGACGGGCTTTGTCCAGACCGCCGTCGTCGATTAACGCAACACCTTCGACTTCCACGGTTTCGGCGTAAGATGCTGCGGACAAAACGATTCCGGCTGCCAGAAGCAGCAGCCGGATCAGGCGAAGAACATAACGCACCATTATCCTAGAAACCTCCGTTGACCGCTTGCCAAGGTGTGTAATATATTGATTCTAAACAATTTTGTTATCTATTTTGCGTGTACCCGTTTGGTGAGAGCGCTACGGAGGTTTCTAGTAACTTATCGGCCAAGTCTTTAATTTTGCGAAGAATGTGTCGTAGATCAAGCACTGGCGCGGCTCTTAGGTAGGGTGGATAAGCGAAGCGCATCCACCTGAACATTCCGGGACTCCGTTCGGTGGATGCGCTTCGCTTATCCACCCTACCCTCTGTTGGCTGCCGGCTCGTCCGGCTTAGGATTATTCGTTAAAGTAGCTAAAGTTGGCCGAGTAGGCATCCCCCGCGCCAACTGCGCCCCGGTTGGCGGAACTCGGGTTAGGCTGGGACATGGACGCGCCGCGATTTTTGAAGTTGTCGAAAAAGTCGCTGCCCAGTTCCAGTTCGAGCACGGTTTCGTAGTTGCCTTCCGCCATCGGCGTGATGCTGGCGACTTTCGCGCCGCGCACGTAAGCATCGACCAGGACGCGGAAGCTGTCGTTCTGGGAGATCATCGCGGATACGGTGCTGTTGCCGGTTACGCGCACGCCATGCAGTTGTTCCGCCAATGCGCGGTAGGCATCAAGCTTGGAGGCGCGCATCGCCATCAGGCGTCTTTGCCCCGGCGTGTAACCTTCGAAGGTGCCCATGTTGCCGTAGCCGAGCGCGCTCAATTTGATTGTTTTGGCGGGCATGTTGATCATGGGTCTTTCGGCCATAGCGGCGGAATATGCCGAATCGCGGTAGCCGTATGTTCCGCAGCCGGCCATCAAGCCGACAACCGGGAGTAGCCAGAGTAGTTTTTTCATTTTGTTTCCCCTGATTCTTGAAGGTAAGTCACACACCCCGATGCGCGGAGGCGCTCCAACTGTATTGGTTTACGGTAGTAAATTGCAACTCTTTAGTCGCACGGTTTCATCCGGCCAATGGTAGGCTCAGTTTCGACCCGGAAGCCGGGATTTCCCATTTCCCGTCATAGCCCACCCCGGTCAGGTACAGCCCGCCCGGCGCGAAGGTCGGCGCGGCGCGGCTGCGGTCCCGGCTTTCCAGGATTTCCTTGATCCAGGAAGGCGGATGTTTGCCCTTGCCGACGTACACCAGCGAACCGACGAGGTTGCGCACCATGTGGTGCAAAAAAGCGTTGGCGCGCAGATGAAACAGAAAGTATGCGCCGGATTGTTCCATATCGAGCCGGTGCAGGGTTTTGACCGGCGATTTCGCCTGGCATTCGGCTGCACGGAAGGCGCTGAAATCGTGCTCGCCCAGCAGGTAGCCCGCCGCTTCGCGCATCGCGTCGAAATCGAGCGGTGCATGGAACCATCCGACCCTGCCGTGCAGCATCCCGGGACGGGCAGGGCGGTTGAGCAGTAAATAAGCATAGCGGCGCTCGTGCGCACTAAAGCGAGCGTGGAATTCGTCGCTTACCGGACGCGCCCAATTCACCGCCACCCCTTGCGGCAAATGCGCGTTGACCCCGCGTATCCAGGCGCTTTCCGGTCGAAGCGCCGGGGTGTCGAAATGCACCACCTGGCTCAAGGCATGGACGCCGGTGTCGGTGCGTCCAGCCGCGACGACGCGCACCGCTGTGCCGGCAATCGCCCCCACCGCCCGCTCCAGCGCATCCTGCACGCCGCAGCCCGCCGTCTGGCTTTGCCAGCCGCAAAAGGCGCTGCCGTCGTATTCCAAGCCCAGCGCGATTCTCACAACAACAACGTTCCCAGCATTGCAACGGTCAACGCCAACACCAGCCAGTCCCGGCGCACCAGGGGGATAACCTCGAAACTCACCGTATGGTCGTGGAAGGTTTCCGCAGCCAACGCATGTTGGAGTTTGGCGCGCCATTCGCGCGGCTTCAGGCGCACTGTCTGCTCGGCATAATATAGGGTCAGCCACACCCTGGCGGCCAAGCGGTCGCCCGGCACGCCCAGCCGACGCCATGGCCGCAGCAGTTGATACATGCCGGCCAGCAACTGCCGTCCCGGTGTGGTCGCCAACAACAGCGCCAACCCGGCCAGCAGGATGGCCAGACGCCAAGCCTGCACCGCGCCCGCCTGCACCCCCTCGCGGCTCGGGCTGAACGCCCCAAGCGCATCGACCAGATTTTCGCCGGGCGTCGCCCAGGCATAGATGAGCAGAATGGACAGCAACAGCCAGCGGGTGCGGCGCAACTGGACGATGAATTGAGAGCGATGCAGGATCAGCAGAATAGGCAAAAGCAACAAGCTGACGCCTAGCATGGCGAGGGGACGCAACCACGGCAACGCCAACGCCAACGCAAGCCAAATAAGAATACGGTTCAAGGGGCAGAGGCCAGAAGACAAAGAACAGAAAACCCCCTCCTCAAAGTCTGTCTTCTGTCCTCTGTCCTCTGTCATCTGTTACCTGATCCCCGCCAGCAGTTTCTTCGCGTCGGCCTGCTGTTCTTCGGAGCCTTCCTTGAGCACTTCTTGCAGTATTTCGCTTGCGCCTTCCTTGTCGCCCATTTCAATATAGGCCTTGGCCAGGTCCATCTTGGTCGCGGCATCCTGGAAACGCGCGGCGTCTTCCTGCTTCTGCTTGGTTCCCGTCTCGCCGGCGGAGGCGTCCGGGGAAAGATTCAGGTCTATGCCCGACAAGTCTATGTTGGACGCCGCCGTCGGCGGCGGAGTTTCCTCGCCTATGTCGAAATCGAAATCGAGCATCGCCTCATCGCTCATCGCCGGCGGCGAAATCAGGATGGATTCGGCTTCCTGTTCCACCGGTGCGGGGGCGGGGGCGGGTGTGGCTGCGGCTGGCGTAGCGGGTGCGATCGGTTCTTCCGCCGTCAAGGCCGAAAGATCAAACATCATGGTTTCGTCCAGGGACGCCCCGGAGGCTTCGGCTTTTTCCGCCGGTTTTTCCATTTCCGGCTCAGGCATTTCCAAGCCAGGTATATCCAGTCCCGGTATATCCAGAGTCGGCATCGCGGGTGTCTCCGGCTCGATCGCCGAAGCGCTGAAATCCGGTTCGAGGTCGGCTACGGCGGCCTGCCAGGATTCGGCGCTGATCAATCCTTCCTTGCGTACCGGGGTTCCGGGCGTTTCCTCGGTTTTTTTAGCTTCGGCGTCAAGTATCTCAGTCGGAAACTCCAGGTCGAAATTCAGGATATGCTCGTCTTCCTCGACGGTCGGTGCAGGGGCTGCGGGCGGTGCTTCCTCAATTGCCTCAACTGCCGGCTCGGGGGGTGTTTCGAGGTTGAAATCGAGCAGATTTTCCGGCGGGGGAGGCGCTTTTTCTTCGGCTTGCGGCGTCGCTGCTTCCAACCCCAAGTCGAAATCGAGACTGGGCGCCATGTCTTCGACAGGCATCCCGGCCTGCGCGCTGTCCAGCGCAATGTCCATTTCGCCGGGCGGCTCGCTCACCGCTCCCAGGTTGAAATCCAGGTCGGGCGAAGTATCCACGGCAACTTGCGCGGCGTCGAGATCGATAGACTCGCTCTGCGGCGGTTCCTCCGCTGCCGGCGCCTCCGCCTCGGCATACAAGGGATTGCCCGCGTCCAGCGCGCGTCCCATCTCGGCGGCTTTATTCCAGTCGGGATTGGGCGCGCCGCCGGTCGCGGCATAGAACTGGCGCGCCAGCGCTTCAAAGGAGCCGCGATCTTTCCGCCCGGCATAAATTTCCAGCAGTTTGAGTTGGATCTCGTGGCGTTGCGGGTCGCGCGCCATCGCTTCGCGCAAAATCTCCTCGGCCTGCACGTCGCGCCCGTAAGCCATGTAAACTTCCGCTTCGGCTATCGGATCGACTTCGTTGGTGTCTATGCCGCCCAGCCCGGACTGGGTGAAGTCGGTGAGCGCCGACGATGCTTCCGGCGGGAAATCCGCCGGTGCATTGCCGGGCTGCGCTGCTTTGCCCACAGTGTCCTTGTCGGCCTTGCGCTCCTCGATCTTGCGCCGGATGGCGCGCGCGCCGAACAATCCGCCGAGCAGCACCGCAAGGGCGCCGCCGCCGAGTGCGAAAGGGTTGCCCAGCAAAGCGCCCAGGAAAGACGGCGAGGCCTCGACCGGCTTGGCCGCAAGCGTCACCACCTTATGCTTGGGTTTAGGCGGCTCGGCGGCGGGCGGCGGCACAGGCGCGGGAGCTGGCGCAGGGGCAGGCGTCGGTGCAGGTGCAGGCTTGGCTGCTTCTTTCGATTCGGTTGCGCCCTGGCTGCGGATTTCCAGCAGCTGCTGCATGTTCTTGATGCTTTTTTCCAGTTCGGCAATGCGCAGGTTGGCTTCCTGCAAGGCTTTGTCGCGCGCTATGGCATCTTCCGACGCAGCGGTCTTGCCCGGTTTTCCGCCGGACTGCTCGCTTCTGGATAATTTCAGCACGTCCTTGGCGGGTTCTTTCGCGCCCAGCGCCTTGTCTTCCGTTGCTGCGGTGATCTTGCCGCCCGCCGCCTGTCGCGCCTGATCTTCATGGACGGGCTTGGCGGCTTCCACCGCGCCGGCCAGTTTCTGTTGATAGGAATGCCAATCGGCGGCGTGCGCGCGCACTTCTTTCTGCGCTTCGTTATGATCCTGCGCCACTACTTTGCCGTTTTCGGGGATGCGCAGGATTTGGCCGGTTTTGAGGCGATTCATGTTGTTGCCGTCAAACGCCTGCTGGTTGGCGCGGTACAGCGACACCAGCATCTGCTCCAGACTCACGCTTTCGGGTTTCACCGCAGCGGCAATTTTCCTCAAGGTCTGGCCGGGTTTGACCGGGCCGTAGGTTGCCGCCTTGGGCTTGCTTTCCGCCTTGGGTTTTTCTGCCGCAGGCTTGCTTTCCACCTTGGGGGTTTCTGTAGCCGGCTTGCTTTCTGCCGCAGGTTTGTTCTCTGCCGCCGGCGGCGCTTCGGCTTTGGCGATTGGTGCTGCCGCAGGCTTCGTTGCGAGGGTTTTTTCGGTGCGTAATACGGGTTCCACCGCCTTGGGCGCTTCAGCCGGCAAGGCTTGCGCTTTGGGCGTTTCAGCCGGCGGCGGTGCTTTGGCCGTTTCGGCGGGCAGCGCCTGCGTCCTGGGGGGGGCGACCGGCGCCTGCGCCTTGGGCGCTTCGACCGGCGCGGCTAGCGCCTTGGGCGTCGCGACCTGAACCTTGGGCAGTTCTACAGGCATTTCCTTGCCTGCCAGCGCTTCCAGCGGCGTCGCCTGTTCGGCGGCGACGCCGGGCGGGTCGAGCAATACGGTGTATTCGCGCAACAAGCGGCCAGCCGGCCAGTTGACCTCGATCAGCATATCGAGGAAGGGATCGTTGATCGGCTGCGGGCTGGTCAGCTTGATAAACCATTCGCCGCTTTTTTTCTGCTCGACGCCGAAGCGTAACGTAGCCAGCGTGGTAGGGCGGTCGATCTTGGCGGTCTTGAATGCATCTTGAGAAGCCAAGGCAGCGGAAAGCGCGCCTTCTTCGAGCTTATCCACCGCATGCAATTCGATTTCGCCGCGAAACGGCTGTCCCAGGCTGGACAAGACGGTCATCTTGCCCAGTCCGACGGCGTCTGCCGCCGGCGGTGCAAACATAACGCCGGCGCCGATTAACGCACTGATGATTGTTTTGCGCACTACGCCACCCTCGATACTCTTATTAGATGTTAATTAAAATAACATCATGCAGTTAGGGATGCAAGCTAAACTTGAACTCACAAGTGACAGGATTCTTTGAGGTGTTGCGCTTATGCCTCTAAGAGTATGCGCAACATGCGACGTAGCGGCTCGGCGGCGCCCCACAGCAATTGGTCGCCAACGGTGAAGGCGGACAGGTATTGCGGCCCCATGTTAAGCTTGCGCATACGCCCCACCGGCACGGTCAGCGAGCCGGTCACGGCGGCTGGCGTGAGTTCCTGCATAGTGATCGCGCGGTCGTTGGGCACCACTTTCACCCAGTCGTTGTGCGCCGCAATGATGGCGTGGATGTCGGCCAGCGGCACGTCCCGCGTCATCTTGATGGTCAGCGCCTGGCTATGGCAGCGCATCGCGCCGACGCGCACGCACAAGCCATCGATGGGAATCTGGTCGCCGGAGCGCCCCAAAATCTTGTTGCACTCGACCTGGGATTTCCATTCTTCCTTGCTCTGGCCGGATTCGAGCTGCACATCGATCCACGGGATCAGCGAACCGGCCAACGGCACTGGCCAGGCATCCAGCGGGTAACGCTCGGAGCGGATGAAATCCGCCACTTTTTTGTCGATTTCCAGAATTGCCGAAGCCGGGTCGTCCAGCAGCGCCTTGACCTCATTGTTGACCGCGCCCATTTGCTGGATCAGTTCGCGCATATTGCGCGCGCCGGCGCCGGATGCGGCCTGATAGGTCATCGGCGTGATCCATTCGATTAAGCCTTGGTCGAACAGCCCGCCGATAGCCATCAGCATCAGGCTGACGGTGCAGTTGCCGCCGACATAGGTCTTGATTCCCCTGGACAAACCGTCCTTGATTACATGACGGTTGACCGGGTCGAGGATGATAATGGCATCATCCTTCATGCGTAGCGTGGAAGCCGCGTCTATCCAGTAACCTTTCCAGCCGGCGGCGCGTAGCGGCTCATAGATTTCCTTGGTGTAGTCGCCGCCCTGCGCCGAGATAATCGCATCCATCGCCTTGAGTTCTTCGATATTCATGGCGTCCTTGAGCGGCGGCACATCGCGACCGACATCCGGCCCCTTGCCGCCCGGATTGGACGTGGTGAAAAACACCGGATCGACCAGCGCAAAATCGTTTTCCTCGCGCATCCGCTGCATCAGCACCGAACCGACCATGCCACGCCAACCTACCAAGCCTACTCGCATCATTTTTCTTACCCTTAATTTTTATTCAAAAAAACCTACTCTGCCAACCACTCGCCGACTTGAAACGCATAACCCGGCAAGAATCCCAACACAATCTCATCTTCAGTGCCGAACACGTCGGGAGGCTGACAATATTTGCCATCCTGCAACACGTACCGCTCCACCGTGTTCGAATAGGGGTCCACAATCAAATATTCCGGCACCGCCGCGCGTTGGTACACCCGCAGTTTGTGTGACCTATCCTTCTTGGCGGTGGACGGGGAGAGTATCTCGATCACCACATCCGGCGCGCCGTCAACATATTTGCCATTGGCAAGCTTGGCGGGATCGCAGACCACCACGATGTCGGGTTGCACCACCGTAATATCGCCCAACACCACATCTATCGGCGCATACAACACCTCACAGCCCGGCGGAGGCGCTTTGGTTTTTTCCGTATTCATCGCTTCGAACAGTGCGCGAAAAATATCCGCTGAAATCCGTTGATGGCGAATCACCGGCGCCGGCGACATATCCCACACCACGCCGTCGATCAACTCCCAACGCGACTCGTCGGTTGACGCCAGGTAATCGCGCACCGTCAGGTTGGAACCGGTTCGTTGTGGTAGCCCCATCGAATAACCCCTGCTATAATGCGCTTTGTGGGAGGACAGTCCAAGTCCGGGCAATTGCCACCGCGCAAGGTATAAACATCATCAGTTATTTCCAAGCCGCCATTGCTGCAACTCAACGCCATCATTCGAAGCGCCATTCTCAAGCCAAGACATCGATTCAGGAAAATCATTGCTTGGATTAACCCACAGAATCTTATGCAATTCCGGGATGCAGCATGATGCCGTTGAAAACAGCATCCCGGCTCTGTCATCCAGCGAAATGACATTACCATCCGTAGCCAGCGCGGCTTCAACCAAGTGGCAGTCTTTAACCTAGAAAGCTCAGTTGACCGCTTTCCAAGATGCGTAACATAGTGGTTCTAATAAACTTTGTCATATATTTTGCGTTCACCCGTATGGTGAGAGCGCTACGGGCTGGATTGCACGGTTTTC
>Ga0172380_10009659_pt1 | contig 10237 bp, 25 predicted proteins | sample Leawe162metaG_FD_119747 | JGI IMG/M metagenome (GOLD analysis project Ga0172380, IMG submission 119747) | Leachate microbial communities from a municipal landfill in Southern Ontario, Canada - Leachate well 162 metaG | ecosystem: Engineered > Solid waste > Landfill > Unclassified | place...
CCGTGGATGAATTAATACAAGCAAGTGGATATATTACTGTTAATGATTGGTATAATAATGGTGTTGCTAATCACATAAAAAAATCAAACATATCAAGCTATCAATTTGGTAGACAATATTATAACGGAAATGAATTAATTATTATAAAAGATGATGAATTAATAAATGTTTCTGAAGATAATATCATAAAAAAATATATGGGAATTACATCAGGATGTTATAGAGGAGGAATTTGCTTATCTTTTGATGATACACAAAATATAGACACATGGTTATATGCTGACACTAATTTGCAAAATTATGGATGGAAGGCATCATTCTGTATAATGACTCCGGCTGCAAATACAACCTATACTCAAGACAGTAATTATATTGTGGGATACAAAACCAGACTGAATTTATTAATTGAATCAGGACATGAATTAACAAATCACGGAGTAAGGCATTATTCTTTATCGTCATATCTAGGGGAGGGACATACTTGTCGGGAATATTATGATAATATGATTTATCCTTTGCAAACTATATTTCAAACTGTTTTGAATTATATTCCGATGTCATTTGCTTATCCTTCATGGTTTGGTACTAATCTAGAAATGAGCAATATAATCCTTGATGAAGGATTTGTTTATGTTAGAGAGAACCTTGTTGATATACCACTTGAAAATTCGAGCGTTATATGCTATAACGGAACTAATCAAATTGTTTATAGTGTTGATCTCGCACCATTTACTCTCGATCAAGCAACAGATGAGGAAATACTCACGTTACTTGATTATGCAAGAGATTACAACGTAGTTGTGTGTATGTTGTGTCATAAAATAGTTCCTATTGTTGTTAATCCAAGTGCAGAAATTTCAATTGATCGTATGAAGATGATTTGCCAATATATTTTAGACAATAACATGAAATTTTATACGATGAGTGAATTAATAACATCATTATTTGAATAATGACAATCGAAAAAACGATATTATCTGTAGCCTCAAAAGGAGTATTGATCAAGACAGTCGTGATCTTCGGAAGTGTCATTTTAACGCTTGCGAGCACCGTGGGCGCGTTATACGTAAAACTCGAAACTGCAAAATATAATACGATCATCGAAAAGCAAGACAAGGCGATGGAATTTAATAAAAAGATTTTTCACGAAGTACGGGTATTAAAGATAGACGTTAGGGGTACTAATGAGCGATTAGACAAGGTAGATGAAAGCATTAAAAAAGGCAATAAGAAATTTGACGTTATGGAAAAGCATTTTAAGGGTCTGCAAAACGATTTTTTAAAGATAGATGCTGGCAGAGTAAATAATGAAATAATAATATACAGATTGGAACCACGTCCAGCCGCAGTGTCGGCTAGTTTTTTACCCTCATCGGACATGGATGAAGGCTTAAAAAAAAACATAAGTTTAAGTTACAAATAAAAGCACTAAGGAAATGACAGCAGAAAAGATAGAAGAAAAAGTAAAGGACTATGTCAATGAGAAAGGTCAGATAGTTTTTGACAATATGGATAAGCTCCTGCAATTTTATAACATTGCTGAAATGATTTTTAACGAAGTTATAGAAAATCACAGCAATAAAATTGATGAGTTTAAAGAAAAAAAGATTGCTGAAATTACTGAAAATACTCGGAGGATAGAACAAATTTATCTTTGGTTTGGAGTTATAAAAATTGGCACGGTTGAAATACCTTTAAATCCGATACTTTTTACAGGATTAATAATTGGTATAGCTTTATTAATAATTTCAAATAATTGAGAAAAATAAATGAAATAATAATTCACTGCTCAGCCACCCCAGAGGGGCGTGATGTTACTGTTGAAGAAATAAGGCAATGGCATCTCGATCGTGGATTTAACGATATCGGATATCATTATATAATTGATCTTGATGGTGTAGTGCATGATGGAAGGCCTATCGAGAAACCAGGAGCGCATTGTGTCAAACATAACACTCATTCACTTAGTATCTGCTATATAGGAGGAACTGATGCGCACGGACGCGCTAAAGATACTCGTACACTGGAGCAAAAAAAATCACTTAAAAATTTAATACATGGATTAATGTTTAGATTTCATGATGCAAAAATTTATGGGCATAATGAGTTTTCGGATAAAGATTGTCCTTGTTTTTCTGTAAAAAATGAACATTTTGAAAAGTTATTTTAATTGATTAAATTGCAAAATATGAAACATTTAAAAAATTATCGGCGGCGGCATCTTTTTGATATCAAAATGATTAATGCTGAAATAACTTATATACCAGATCAATTTTTCACAGATGAGGAAAGAGAAGAATTTTTAAAAACATTAAGATCATGAATGAAATTAAAACAGGCGACATAATGTTCTCGCGCAATTATGACGGATTGTGTCGGATAGTTGATTTTATGACAAAAAAGGATCTGAAATCAAAATTTGCTCTTTTAAATACGATCAGAAAATTAAAAGATAATATGGGCCTGAGTACATTAATCATGCTCGGAATGATTGTTTGGGCAAAGAAAAAAGGGTTTTTTCCTAAAAAAGATTGGGTTGAGTGGATTTTTGAAAATATTTGGAGTCATACGGGAAATGCTTTTGAATCATTACCTGGTGAAGATCAAGTTTTAAGAATAAAAGAATCAGTTATTCAGGGATACAGAAGGCGAATTTTTGAGGAGCATTATAATCCTGATACAAATTACGTGCGATTTGTGAGATTAGTTCCTTGTCTTAGTAGACATGAAATCGAAGATTTAACGATTATTTCTGACTGGCAAATTGAAAATAATAAAGGGTATCAATTTCCCTCTATCATCGCCTATATCCCTTATATTTTGTCGGGTGGTAAAATCGCATTTTTTCCGAATACGCCTCAATTTACTATCTGCTATGAAAGCACTTATCGTAATTTGCAATATATACGGCTAAATCAGTATCCCGGAGATCCGGAGCATGTGACAATATTTGATATAAAAAGAGATGAAATTCAAGAACGAATATTTTAATACCATGAAAAAAATTTGGAAGTATTTGAATGGAAATAAAACTATCATTTGCGCGGGAGCAATAGCAGTAATAGAACAAGCTATTATTCTTGATATTATTTCTGAAACAAAAGAAATTAACTACCTATTGTGGGTGTTGGCAGCATTAGGCACCGGGTCGCTTGCTCAGCACATTACTAAGCAGGTGAAGAAAAAATAATTTTTGTTTCATATATTTAGTTTTTAGTGTTTGATCCCTGGATTAATTTCCGGGGATTTTTATTTAAAATAATTACAATAAAATGTAACTTTATTTACAAAAAAGTGTATATTTACATAACGTAATTATTCTTATGACAAGAAATAAATTAGTATTAATAAAATGGGTTGATTCGTATAGTGTGTGTGAATCATGGAATTTTATAAAAGAAATTGCAGAACCAGCGAACGTGGAATGTGTTTCTGTTGGATTTGTAATTAAAGAAAATACAGATAATATATTGATTTTACCGCACATTTCAGGTGATAATGAGGCTGGCCGTGGTGGTATTTGCATACCAAAAATAAGTATAACACAAATAAAAGAATTGAATTATGAATGAGTTTACAAAAGGTCAATTAATTGAGTTATGTCAAATGGTTTATAGAGGATGTAAGCCATTGGCTGTAATGTCTGTAAAAAAGATTTATGAATCAGAAGTAATAAAATTAATTGATAGCGAAGGTGTAAAATCTCTAATTAGAGAAATGAATGATGAAAATTGGGTTGAAATTTGTATTTTTAAGCGTGATGAAATGAGATTTATAATTGATTATTTGCCGGATAATCCGACAACAGAATTTGAGCATTTTATTTTAGGCTGCGCATTTGGTTACTCGATTGATGCCATCTGTGATTTTATAGGACGTGTCGGACGGGAAAAACTTTAAAAATTGAATAAGATAATGGAAAAAATACCAACTGTAAAAATTGAATTTTGGAATTTACCGGATTTAATAATGGAAGAGGAGCAATATAAACAAGAAGGTAAATTCAAAGGGCTGTTAAAGTCGTTTCACTTATCAATAAGTGATGTTAAAAAAGTTCATCACTTATTGATGAGGCCGCAAGATTATCCGACAAACGCATGGGAAGGGTAGGCAGTAACCTTGCTACGAAGCACGGCTATTGCACACAACCTTTGACGGTTGGCGTTCGTTGCCGACTACAAAGAGCAAATTTATCAACTTAAAATACAGTTTAATATGAGCAAAAAACTTGAAATTACAGACTTACTCGGCAATGACGCTAACCGTGTGTTACCTGCTGTTGATATTGATTCCATTTGGAAAGAGAGAAATAATTTTTGCCGAAATGTAGGCAGACAACCTGATTATGTAATGATACATGTTTGCAATAAGCGTTCAATTTTGGAAGAAGCTCAGAAAGCTAATATCTATGAGCTTATGTGTCCGACTAATAATCATAGGTGTTTTGGAATGAAAATTATTTGGACGACCGATATAGGAGAGAATGATGTTATCTGCACTTACAATGGCAGGTAACGTTGACGGTATGAGGTGCATGTAGCTTCCAGCTCAGTTTAATCGAAGCACGAACACTTTTTTATTTAATTTTTTAGGGAGGGATTTTTATGAGAATTTTAAATTTATACGCTGGCATTGGAGGTAACCGCAAATTGTGGGGTGATAGCCACAATATAACCGCAGTTGAAATAAATGGGGAAGTTGCAGGAGTTTATAAAACTTACTTTCCTAATGATAATTTGATTATTAGCGATGCTCACGACTACTTACTAAAACATTTTACTGAGTTTGATTTTATTTGGGCTTCGCCTCCATGTCAAAGTCATTCCAGAATGATAATATCCGGAACAAATAGAAAGAAAAAAGTTTATCCGGATATGAAATTATATCAGGAGATAATTTTACTTAAACACCAATTTAAAGGAAAATTTATTGTTGAAAATGTAAAACCATATTATGAACCACTTATACCGCCTACTCAAATTATTGATAGGCATTATTACTGGAATAATTTTAGAATAACATCATATAAAGAGCCGTCAAAGAAAACTGATTTAAACAACATGAAAAAGATTGATTTGGTTAATTGGCTTGGCTATGATAATAATATACCTAACATTTATCTTGAAGGAAACCACTGTAATATTCAAATTTTAAGAAATTGTGTTCATCCTGAAACTGGATTACACATATTAAACTCAGCTTTTCCAAACGGTTTTGAAAAAACCGAAGCGGACGGGCAAAAAATAAATTACGGTCAAACTCAGATGAACTTATTTTCGGAGCATGAATGTAGCACTTGCAACTAACGATTTGTATATGGTGCGTGGCGATCAAACTACAGACCTTGCAATGAAAAACGAACGTAATAATTAATTTTTTTAATATGGAAACAAAAAACGAAAGAATATCAGTTGGATACTCAGTTGGAGATCATCCTGAAAAAGAAAATACAATTATCATTACAATAAGTGATACTGGAATAAATATAACAAATGAAAGACAAAGATTATTTTTAGAAGGATTAATAAGGCAAATTGGGGTACAAATGTATGCTTATGCCAATAATATTTCCTTAAAAAACATAGAATGTCAACACGTATTTGATGAATTTAATGGAATAGTAAAGTGTATTTACTGTGGAGAGTGGAAAAAAAATTAATTATGGTCAAACTGGCACAAACATTAAATCGGAGAGCAAACCCAGCCATGCACTATATACCGTGTTATGGCGGCGAAGCGAACGTTTTAATGCGCCATAACTAGCGGATATATACAATTCAAAAAAGTGTAAATTATAATAAATTGATAATCAATGATAACAGAAAAGCAATTAAGAAACTTAAGTAAATTATCAAATGATGATTTGCATAAAATTTTACAAGAAATTGTTACAGAATTACTTGTTCCGATGTCTGTTGAAAAATGGAAAGAAATAACAGGGGATAAAAGAACTGAAAAGTCTATATACAACGCAATTGATAGGGGTGATATTAAATATTGCGATATTGCGGGCCATAAATTTCCTTACGTAAACTGGTGATTTAAATCACCTAAAAGCGGTGACGAATATCATCTATAAATATTTGTAAATAAGCAACATAACACTTATATTTACGTATAATTAATAAACAAACACAATGAACTCACAAAGTTTTTATCACAGAGGCACAGAGATTCTAAAAATAGAAAATGAATTTATTTTAGATAATGAGAATTTTCAACAAGATTTTATTTATGTATCAAGAGGCTTTGTTAATGCTTTGTGTCGCGATTTAGTTCCTGTTTTAGAAATAACGAATGAATGGCATCACTTTTTTGTAAAAGATGATGAATATGGTTGGAAAGCAAATAAAATATATTTTAAATAAAAACTAAAAAAATGAACACACTAAAAACAGTAAACGAAACAAGAGAAGAGATCAAGAACTTTTCTGACGAAACAATTTTAAAACTGAAAAAAATAACCGTTCTGGACACTCACAACAGCATTAATCTATATGCTGCTGTAAAAATGGAAATTATTTCAAGACATTTATAGTTTAAGTGTTTGTTTTTCCTTAGCCCTGCTGGATTAGTCCTCAGGGCTTTTGTTAGTAAAAACTAAAATATGAAAACACTAAACACATTTACAAATTTTCTTCGGGGTGAAGCGCGAAGAAAAAGAGAGACAGCGGCAGAGGGTGTGTGGACTGAAAAGCTCACAGATGCAGCATTGTATGAAGCTGATGAGATTGAAAAGGTTATTATACCTACATTTGAGCAATTTACACAGGAATATAATGAGTGGTACAGAGAGCACGAGCAAGAGATGTTAAGTACTATCCTACAACAGAAAAATATCATCAAAAAACTTGAAGAAACAATAGAAAAATTGAAATGAAAAAAATTACAACTTCTCAGATAGAAACAATAGAATTTCAGATTTTGGAATCAATGTGTTCCACAAACGAAGGTACTATTAAGAACATTATTCAGAAAATGTTTCCAAAAACTTTATGGATTGATTATGCAGACGTAAAGCGTGAATATGAACTAGGTTTTATTTATAGAAATAAACTTAAGATCGTTTTTATCAAGTTGAAATTGATAAAATTTATTAAATTGTATAATTAATAATTTAAAAAAATGAAACAAGAAATTAAAGAAATTGAAATCAACGGAATAAAATATGTTCCGAAAGATTTTGTAAATGAAAATCAATTAGCTGTGCCTGTTGACGGAATGAAAGCGGTACTTGTTAGGAGTTATGCGGCTGGGGTACATTTTGGTTTTTTAAAAAGTGAAAATTTTACCCCTGCAGGTAAAGTGGTGGTTTTAGTAAATTCCAGGCGGGTCTGGTATTGGGACGGCGCTGCAAGTTTATCGCAAATGGCCGTTGAAGGTGTAAATAAACCTGATAATTGCAAATTTTCTATGGCTGTTGAAGAAATTGAAGTGGTAAATGTCATAGAAACTATTATGTTAACAGGAAAAGCAATGGATAATCTTTATAAAATACCTGTATGGAAAAAATAATTAAATTGAACAGTTCCGGTTCCGGTGACGGTTCCGGTAACGGTTCCGGTTCCGATTCCGGTAACGGTTCCGGTTACGGTGACGGTTACGGTTACGGTTCCGGTAAATAAGAATCAAATAATTTATAACTAAAAACTAAAATTATGAGTATAGATGCAAAAAACACAGGAGTAAAAAGAGAATTAATTCCTTCAGGAAATTACGTTGCACGATGTTATTCCATGATTCACGTCGGAACTGTAGATGAAAATGTTATGGGTAAAATAAAAAGATTGAATAAAGTGCGAATAACTTGGGAATTACCTACAGAATTGCGCGTTTTTAAAGAAGAAAATGGAGAACAGCCGATGGTAATTTCTCAAGAATTTACGTTATCAATGTACGAAAAAAGTAATCTAAGGAAGATTCTTGAAAGTTGGCGTGGGAAAGGTTTTACAGAAGATGAGGCAAAAAGTTTTGATATTACAAAATTACTAGGAAAATCTTGTATGCTTCAGATTATTCATAAAGAGACAAAAAAAGGTACTTCTTATGCAATTATAAGCAGCATTGCCGGAATGCCGAAGGGTATTAATTGTCCTGATCAGATCAATTCTTCTTTTGAATTTAATTTTGATAATAAATTCAATCCTGAAATTTTAGAATCTTTTCCTGATTTTATCAAGGACAAGATAAAAAGTTCAGAAGAATATAAAGCGTTAATAATGCCTGAAAATCATGAGATAGATGATAAAGATCAATCATACGATGCACTGCCGGAAGGCGATATAAAAGCTAATCCGAATTTTAAAGAAAAGACTGAAGAAATAACTGATGATCTACCTTTCTGATGAACACACTAAGCACAATTACCGTATTGCCTTCGACAAATGATGAAATAAATCATTTTGTTGAAAGTGCAAAGGCTGAAATCCTCAGCGGGAATACTGATCCGCTTGTTATAAAACGACAACTTAAAGCTTTTCGAGAAGTCATTAAGAATCTCGAAGAAGATGAGGAAATTAAGGACTATATTTTAACAGAGGCATTGAAATATAATGGTAAGACATTTGATCATGCTTGCTGTAAATTTCAGATCCGGGAGACTCCTGTTTATGAATACACATTTTGCAATGATTCTGAATTAAATCAATTGAAAGCAAAATTGGAAATGATAAAAGAGCAGGTAAAAGCAAGGGAAAAATGGTTGCAATCTTTAAAAGAACCTTTTACAAATGAGGAAACTGGTGAGATCATTAAACCTCCCGCTAAAAAAAGCACTACAGTAATTGCAATAACGCTGACATGAAAAATAAAGAACTCATCCGGATGGTTGCCGATAAATTTTTCGACAAAGACCGAAAAAAAGCGGCTGAAATTTTGGAATATATTGATGAAATGAACGAATTTAAAAGTTTTCATGAATATTTTAATAAAAAATTATGATAAAAATATATTCAAAAGGATTTTTTAAACATTCAGGTCAGATACACATTATCCCGGCCGTGACTATAGTTATTGAGCCTTTAAAATTCGTCACTTTATTAACTTTTGACATTATTTTTTTGGCTTGGACAGCTTATGTTTCTTTTTTTATAAAAAGATGAAAAAAATATATTTAAAAAAATGGCAAAACAGATTAAAGAAACACCAATTTTAAGAGGTAAAGACGCTGAAAATTTTTTAAAAAGCATTGAAAACAGCGAAAAATTATCTATAGAAGTAAGAAAAAACATAAAAAGTGATTTCGATTATTTAACTTCTATTGCCAAATTTTAAAGATTTATTATGAAAAAAATATCTGCTCTTTGTAAAATTGATGGTACTTTAAAAATCATAAAAAGACGTGAATTTGATTTGTGCATAAGTACAGCTCCGAAAGGCAGATATTTTTTAACTCTTGAAAAAATTTACAAAAAACGGTCACTCAATCAAAATGCGTATTATTTCGCCGTAGTGGTACCGCTTATCAGGGGTGGTCTTTTCGATGTCGGCTATAAATTGTCAATTGAGCAAACTCACGAATATTTAAAAGAGCAATTTCTCAGGCAGGAAATAATTAATGATCAAACAGGAGAGATCAAAATAATTAATCGAAGTACAACGGAACTAAAAACTGTAGAGTTTAATGAATATTTTGAAGAAATAATTCGCTGGGCCGATGAATATTTATCAATAAAAATACCTTATCCAAATGAATTTGAGGAAGATAATTAATCGATAAGCTGAAAAGCGTAATTAAAAATTTTACAAATGAAAGATAACAAACTTTGGAAAGCATTTTCAGAATATATTCGTCTGAGGGATTCAGATGAAAACGGATTTTGCAGGTGTATTACCTGTGGGATTATTCGATTCTGGAAGCAGATGGACTGTGGGCATGGTATAGGTAGGCAACACAAAGCGACAAAATATAACGAAATGAATAATCATGCACAGTGTAAGAAGTGCAACGGCTTCGAGGGAGGGAAAAGAGAGGTTTACAAAATTGAAATGGACAAAAGATACGGATATAGAACCTGGGCAAAGATGGAGATCGCTTCTAAAGCTATTCTGAAATTATCGCAATTTGAAATAGATGAGATGACAAAATTTTACAAGAAAAAGGCAAATTCTTTAAAAAAGCAGAAAGGATTAATCTGAAAATAAGGTGATTTAAATCACCGGTAATCGGTGACGAATATCATCTATAAATATTTGTAAATAAGCAACATAACACTTATATTTACGTATAATTAATAAA